>Ga0187219_1000975_pt1 | contig 14001 bp, 9 predicted proteins | sample 13SPOviralmetaG_FD_130162 | JGI IMG/M metagenome (GOLD analysis project Ga0187219, IMG submission 130162) | Marine viral communities from the oligotrophic San Pedro Time Series (SPOT) site, San Pedro Channel, CA, USA - 13 SPOT_SRF_2010-07-21... | ecosystem: Environmental > Aquatic > Marine >... | reverse complement strand
GGATATTTCTTTTCCGCGACGCATTTGTTCCCAACCGTTAACAGCTTCACTTACCTTTTCACTGATTGACCGTCTTCCGCGGTAGTTGAACAGGTAGCCGTTTGACTTCAGATCGTGAGCAACAGGCGTTAGTTGGTATCCCGCCTGCGATAAAATTAGCCAATCCCCTTGCGCCATGTCCAAAGAGTTTATAGTAGTGATTCGCGTCACATTGCCGGGTTCGGATCGCGGCTCATATGCTTTTGGAAAGCGCCTGCCAATGCGACGCACGACATTCTCTGCCACGTCATGCACGTTCTTAGGTATTCGATAAGACTGTGACAGTATTTCCGAACCACCGGGTAAGTTAATAAAATGGTCTACATCTGCACCAGCCCATCGGTAGATGGCTTGATCGTCATCACCTGCGCAGTACATCTTCTTAGATCGACTATCTAAAAGATGAGCTATGTCCCACTGTAACGGGGACAAGTCTTGCGCTTCGTCTAAAAAACATAAATCAAACTCCGGGCAGAACTGGGAACCACCTTGTGCAAACTGCTCCAGCATGTCGGTAAAGTCGTACAGTCCCATACTGTCCTTGTATTCTCGCAGGCACTTATCGACAAAGTTAACGGTGGTCCAGTCCTGTTCGATAGAGCTAATGTTGTATTGATCGCGTAGATCAACCTTCCGCAAACGAGCTAAGTTAATTAAACCAAGGATTGGATCGCTGCTGGCCACCATGCTGGGCACGTCATCATCTATTGACGTATTCTTTTGCCCGCCTAGTTCTACACCAATGGCGCGACTAAGTTCACGGTAGTTCTCTTCCTGCATGACTTGTTCAGGGCGTATATCAGACATTGTTAAAGCAAGGCTATGCAGTGTCCGAAAGAACACCAAGTCTTTCTTAGGGTCTAAGTTAAAACGAGCAGCCGCCCGCTCTTTTGCCTCATTTGCCGCTTTTCGAGTAAAGGCCAAGAATGCGATACGGTCAGGTGATGTTCCATCCGACAGCGCCTTGTCCACCATGTTGAGCAAGGTGGTGGTTTTTCCTGTGCCCGGAGGTCCAAAGATTCTAAACATCTTTCTTTTTCTCCCTACTGTAAATCTGTTGCACCCGTTGTTTAGATATACCCCAGAACTTTCCCACTGCGGTCATGGTCATTCGTTGTCTATCTATCATGTCAACTATTTCTAGGTCTCTCATATGACGCCAATACTTTGTTAACAGCTTTGTCAAAACGGAGCCTCCTCCTGTCCAAATGAAGGCGTTTTTAAATCTACTTCAGCACTTTCAAACGCTGGTATTTTCCAAACACGTACTGCTCGTCCCTTGATCTTTAATACAATACTGTCGCCGTTAATGTCTCTCAAACGTTGCGCAATGCGATGCGACTTGTACTCAAAGAATTTGTTCTTCTTTAGATAATTCTCAAAGTCCTTGAGCCTAAAGTAAGTAACCTCTTCCTCTTCATCGGTCCAAGGACGGCGTAATAGTATCTCTTCCTTGTCTTGCGCCTGCTGTAGGTGGCTGCAAAACTCTTCAAGGTAATCGTAGAACTGACCACTGATGCTGGCGTCTTGCGATACTTCCATGATCGCACTTTCGTTGTCGCGCATCTCAGTCATTAGTGTGCTGATCCGGCCTTCCCACTGCTGCTTGGCAACGGACCGGGGCATGAAGTTAAGTTGCTCCATGCAGTATTTCTGAAATAAAGGTTGGCTCATCAGAGCCTCAGTGTCTAACTCCAGTGGTTCGCCGTTAACGTCCATAAACCAGACGGGAGGGGTAGAGTTATACTTGCGTAGGTTCGCTATCGTAGCGCCCGCTACAGCGGCTCCTATGCCGAATTTACGTGTGCGGCACAGTTCTTTGTTGCAGTGCGCGTTGATCGGCGCATCAGAACACTTGTAGGCGTAGTCTTTGCGGTCTAGCTGCTTCGCAACTATGTTGACCTCTGGTAGTGGCAATGGCGGAGACAGGTACTCCATGTTGTAGCGTAGTATTTCGGACTCGTAACTATCTGGATACGCCTTGCGCAGGTATACCCCGATATTAAATAGACCATTATTTCTACCTCCCTCGCTTATGCGCTGCTTACAAAGTATCTGTAAACAAGGTGGTCCGTCCTTCATCAGGTCGGTTTCACCTGTATCTACTATTTGTAGCTTAACTACTTCTTCGGGGGTTTGTGCATATTTTTCGTACAGGTCTATGAACTCATTCAGTTCAGCGGATGTACCATCATCTAATATTGCGTAACGCAGACCGTTCTCGTGATCGTAGTAAGGTAGGTTGAGAAAGTTTCCAACATCACCACGGTCTAGGTGCAACTTAATCTGTTTTGGAAATATCTCACTCTCACCATAACCGAGGGCCGCGGACATGTGTTGCAGAGACTTCTGCATGTCTTTCGCAGGCACCCATTCCTTTGAGAATAAAAAACAGTGGGCACCCCCAGACTTGGACCGGCACACTACTAAAGGTAACTTTAACTTTCTTATTTTATCGACAAGCATCTTGTGGTCGAGTGGATACTGGTCCACGTCGATACATCCCCACTTGCACATGTTGTCTTCGTTGATGGGTATGATACCCAATCCACTGCCTTTACCAGACAGATGGTTTTCCCAAAGCTTCAATGTTTGGGGTTCACGCAGGACGCCAGCCTTACCTTTGGCCTTACCGTTCGCGCCGGTGTTTTCTATCTTGAAGTAGCCGTGGGCTTCCTTCAGGCCATCGAATATGGCCATAAATTTTTCTACTGACATTTGTGCCCCCATACGGAAAAAAGCGGCAGGGCACTAAGTACCCCGCCGCGTGACTATTAAAACGGTGTAGATTTACCGTCTGCTTCGTCATCCGTATGTTTCACCACAACATCGCCTGCGGTGATGCTCTCTGCAAAACCCTTTGCGCGGGAATACAGAGCGCCATCCTCAATGACACCTTCGCAGGACATCTCCCATCCATGCCACGATCCCTTGGAGTTCTCCTCGGATACCGTTTTCAGGTGGTAAATGTGGCTAAAGCGGGGCGGTGTAAACGGCCCGTTTTGACCTTGCATTGAGCGAGACGCCATCATGCTGTTCCACTTTCTGCTCTTTTTAAGCTGTGTGGATTTCATTGCGATGAGGGCGGTCTCGTATGACCCATCATCGTTGATTAGGAGAACAAAGTGTTGGTGAGTCTCTTCGATGTAAGACCCATCACCATTTGCAACATATTCCTTGTTGTCATCTGGCGAACGCTCTGTCTTTGGACGTTCTTCTCCCGGTTCATAAATTGCCATGGGCGCACCGCTTCCGCTGCCACGCGGAGCCCACTGGATAAACCTACGCTGATAAGCGCAGGGTACTACTCGAACCCCGTCCTTACCTTTGTATGGAATACCAGTAACAGTGTTGTATATATCACCCTTACGTGCCGTCTCATTCTCGTCCAATACAGGATCGTTGCCGGACAGGACCTTTAGGAATGGAAGAGCTAAGTCTTCAGTTCCCATATTGTCCATGCCTGCACCAGCATCCTGCTCCATCATGGCAGGATTGAACACTGCCACATCTTTATTGCCTGCTTCGGCTAATTCACTTTTCTTAGTCATTATTTCTTACCTCGTTTAATTACTGCGCGTTGACCCACCCATGCTCCAAACAATTCCATTGGAAAATCCTCTCCTGCTTCGCAACGTTCTTTGACGAACGCACGTAACGTTTGGGGATGCACCTCAGTTTTTTGTTCTGGAATAAACCCTTGCGTCTGCGCAAATGCGGCAAAGGCTCCCGCTTGATCGTCCTCTCCACGGCCAAACTGACACAAGACAGTATTTTTAATAATGTCATCGTGCCCATGATCGCGTAGCCAGTCGTAGGCTTCTGGACGTTTACTAACGAGAATGGACGCACCGTATGTCTGTTTAACTTCAACAGTTGAACCGTCATCTAGTGCAAAGGAAGACATGCCGATCTCTGCAAGCATCGAAGGCATCTCCTCATCCGTAAGCTTCAGAAGCGTTTTCTTCTCGTCTTTGAGCGTTTGCTCAAGGTCAGAGATTTTAGCTTCCTTGTCTCGGATTGTTCTGGCCAACGCGGCTACCGAAGTAAGCCCTTGCTGGTCAATTTTTTCAACAGATGTAGCATTCGTTTGTTCAAAGTCCTGCTCCATCAATTTTGCTAGGTCATCACTCATCGTGTTTCTCCTTTCGTGGTTAAAGGCACCTCTTTGGGCCTTGACAATTACAGATACTATCGCATACACTCTCAATGTCAAGCGATTTTAATAAATAAGGTGGATAATGCAAAATTACGAGTACGAGACCCAACCATACGAACACCAGCGAACTGCCTTTGAAGAGTCGTGGGACGCGGAGTTCTATGCGTTACTCATGGAAATGGGGACAGGTAAATCCAAAGTAGCAATCGACACGATGGGCGCGTTGTATGAAGATGGCAAAATTAAAGCCGCTCTTATCGTTGCGCCGAAGGGAGTCTATGACAATTGGGTAAAAGGTGAAGTACCAATACATTTGCCAAAGCGCATCCCCCGTCACATTATGCGATGGATTCCAGCAAAGACCCAGCGTTTTGAGACTGATTTAAAAGATTTTATCGTGGACCGTGATCCTAAATTAAAAGTTTTTGTTATGAATACGGAGGCTTTCTCGTCACCACGTGGCACAGAAGCGGCTGAAGCTTTCTTGTATCAAAACCCGGATAACATTGTCATTGTTGACGAATCAACTACAATTAAAAACAGGAAGGCTGCGAGAACGAAGAACATCATAGCTTTACAGAAACGGGCTAAATACCGCCGGGTATTGACCGGCTCTCCGATAACTAAGAGCCCTATGGACCTGTTTAGCCAATGTAACTTCCTTGCCGAAAAGGCATTAGGCTTTAATAGCTACTATGCTTTCCAAGCGCGGTATGCCAATGTGCAGAAACGCCAAATGGGTCATCGCAGCTTCCAACAGATTGTAGGCTACCGACGTTTAGACGAACTATCTGAAAAGTTAGAGCGGTTTAGTAGCCGGGTTCTAAAAGTCGATTGCCTTGATCTACCTGCCAAAGTTTATATTCGTAGGGACGTTTCCCTCACCCCCGAACAAGTCAAGCTGTACATGCAGATGAAAAAGCTTGCGCTTGCAAAACTAGAAAGTGGAGAGTTAGCTACGACAGCGAGTGTGCTAACACAGATTATGCGGTTACAACAGATTTGCTGCGGACATTTGCAGCCGGATGAGGGCGAGATACAGACGGTCAAAAGCAACCGTTTGAACGAACTACTCGACATCACCGAAGAGTTTCAGGGTAAAGCAATCATTTGGGCGACGTATACACACGACATCCAACAGGTAGCTGATGCCCTGCGCGACCGGTTCGGGCCCGAATCGGTCGCAACCTATTATGGCGCTACTCCGCAAGATGAGCGCCAACAGATCGTGGAGGATTTCCAAGACCCGGACAACCCTCTACGATTCTTTGTGGGACAACCTAAGACAGGTGGGTACGGTATTACACTTACCGCAGCTAATACTGTTATCTATTACAGTAATAGTTATGACTTGGAGATTAGGCTTCAGTCCGAGGATCGGGCACATCGTATCGGTCAGTCTAACAAGGTCACTTATATTGACCTAGTGTCACCGGGTACGATTGATGAAAAGATATTGGGAGCTTTGCGCAGCAAGATTGATATAGCAGGGCAGGTGTTGGGAGAAGATGTACAGGACTGGTTACGCTAGTCCTTTTTGTTCCATAGATCAAATAACACTCTAATCTTCTCTTTTATCTGTTCAATGTCGCTGTGCATTTTTGCAAGGACAATTACCAGAGTCACGAATGCCGCCGCTATGGGCCAAACAACCCCTATGGCGTCCATTATTTCCATGTTCAGTTCGTGCTTTCAGAATTTTTTGTATCAAATAGTGCTTCTAATGTACCGATACGGATAGTCAATTCGTGAACCCTATCCTGCATTTCACGTAGTTCTACTACGTCCCGTTCTAATCCTTCGATTAGCATGTCCTGCCTAGCGTCAGCCGGAAGCGAACCAAGCTGCCCGCGTGGCCATAAAATCCTAAATTCAGAATTTGATTTAATCTCAACATCCGTCATATCAACACTGTGTTCGAGTGTCGTGAGCCGTGATTCAATAGAAAAGTAAGCCATTGTGGCGACAGCGGTCAGCGCAATCATGCCCAAGATGTTCTTGAGCGGTATTGTCAGGTTTGTGTCTTCCGATATAGCTGCCATGACGTTTTAAAAAGCGGGCGGTAAAGAGGCTATGCCTCCACCCATTGATCCCGGTCCCATTGTCTGCATCAAAGGTTGCCCTGTTCTAAATTCTTGTCCACCCATTGGTCCGCCACCGCCACCTTGCTGAACCATCGTTGGGGGTTTTCCATAACCAAAGCTTTCTTCTGCGCCAAAGTGCGCTCTTTCTGCTTGGTCTACAAGGTCCACAAATTCTGTCACCTTTGCCTGCATTTCTGCGGCTTGTGGGCTTGTGTAAGTTTGGTTTAAATAATTTCCGTACACCTTCAGTGGCGAGGATTCCATTTGCCGCATCTGCTGACCAAACTGTTGCTGCATGTTTTGAAACATACCACCTACACCGCCCATTTCAGGGCCTCGTGACATCTGTGGTAAGGGTTGTTCCATGGTTTGCATTGTTGTACCCATCTGTTGTTTCATAGGGTTTGCGTAGGGTGATGCGATCATGCCACCGGCCTCCATGTGTTGTACGGGGTAGATTACACCACCGTCTGCTTTAAGTTGTGTTTCGCCTTCAGGCTCACGTGGGTTTCCTCCCGGTCCTCGTGCAGGACCATCTTCGGTTCCGCTGCTGCCGCCGGTTGTTTCGGTAGTTGATCCACCACCAAATATTCCGGCAAGACCGCCTAGATTTACGTTTCCGGCTGTACCACCGCTAGTGTGTCCACTGTATCCGGCAAAACTAAAAGCAGGGTTCGTTGACCCCGAGCCGCGGCCCACGTAGCTAAAGGGGATAGCATCTTGCGAGGCGTCATCAGCGGCTTGTCGGGCATCAAACTTTTTTTGTACCTGTGAAGAGAAAGCATCGTATTGTTCTTGCGTGTAATTGTATTTCTCAGGGTTTTGCAAACGGTCCAATTCGTTGGCCGTGTAATACGATGATCTGCCCCCGTATTCTGCAAAAATACTCATTACACTTGCCCCATCAAACTACCGATGCCGAGAAGTTCTCGGTCTTCTGGGAATAAAGCTGCAAACTTAGTCCGGTCCACAGGACCTGATCCCTGTGATGCCGTTTGAACGGCGGCAGGAGGGTTAACCGGACCAAGTGCAGGTCCACTGTTCTGGGTGGGAGTTTGAACAGGTGGATTAAGGGCCCCTTGTTGGTTATTTGGGGGCATGTTTTGTGGAAGATTCATAGGCCTGTTTTGCGGTTCAGGTGGTGTATATTCCTCTTCAATAGTAGGTCGTATGCCAATCGGTAAGCGTCTACCTGTTTGTCTAGCAAACATCTCAAATGCTTTTTCTATGCGAGCCATGGCATTGTCTGCGTTCTTCTTGTCATTAATTTCTTTCATCATTGAAGCAAGCAATTTAGGGTTAGAGAACATTTCCGTCATCACTTTTAAACGTTGGGTTTCTGGTCCGCGAAGTAATACACGCTGTACCAGATCAGAACCAGTTTGTTCCGCAATAAGGCCTCCACTCATTTGTGGCATACCAAGAAACTTCTTCAATTGATTTTGAGCTGCTGCACCAAAAGTAGCACCCGCAATACGAATGTAAAATAATTTGGCCATGCTCGGGTTTTTAAACAAAACGTTTTCAAAATTGTTAGTAGCAAAAGCTTCTTCTACGCCACGAAGTGTCTTAATTGCTTTCTGGACTTCTTCCATTTCTGGTTCTGTGGCAAGTTTCTTTCTAATCATAAAGTCTTTCATTGAAAACTTGGTATTAGGGTTTACGCCGTCCATTTGACCAAAAATAGATTTCTGCAAAGAGTCACCATTCGGCAACCCGGCGGTGTTGTTTGCTTTTCGTAAAGCATTATTAAAAATAGCCGATTTAAGACCTTCTAAAGCTTGTTCACGAGTATATTCACCACCTGTGTAATTAGCTTCATCAACCATTTGATAAAGCTTGTTAAGTGCTAAAGTAGGTCGTTCCGAAGCAAGTGCTTTTGCCACCGCTTTACCGGGGTCTTCAAACTCTAATACCGTTTGAAAAGCTCTTGTGCTATATAACCGATCAACCTGTTCTTTCGTAAAACCAGCCTGTTTAGCTTTTGAAGGACTCATTGTAAGCGATGGATCAGATAGCATGTTATCAAAAGCTTTTTGTGCGGACTGAGCGTCAGTTAAATCAACCTCTAAATCGTCTATTAATGCAAACAATTCTTTCGTACCGGGTTGTTGTTTAAAGGTCTCTAGCTTTCTGGGGTTTACAACAAAGGTCTCAATCATTTCATTTGGATTAGCTGGATTTGGTACAGCTTTTTTATCCATTACTTTACGCAAAGAATCGCGCAGTGCGGCGCTCATAAGTTCGTCGGCATCCATAATCAAAGCATCCGCTTCGGTTATACCGCCTTCGTCTACAAGAAACCGGCCTGCTGCTTTTATTTGGTCAAACCGTTTAGCCGTGCTTAAATTTCCTCCACGAAAAGCGGCATCAAGCAGGTTTTGTGGGTCCAAAACCAGACCCCTGTTTCGGTCTGTTGCAGTCAGATCACTAAGAAAACTTCGCGTAAATACGTTGTTTCTAGCAAAGGTATATGCGCGAGCCGCGTTGTACGACTCAGAAGCCCCGTCTTTTTGACCAGTCAAATCCCGCAATAAAGCGTCGCTGATCTTATCAAGACGCCCTGCATTTACGGTATCACCCGTCTTTCGTAGTTGTGCCGAACGGTTTAAAAGGCCTGAACGCATTTCAAAAAACTTTTGTGCCGTAGCAGGGTTTCGACCACTTTGGTTTTGGAAGTAATCTCGTAGGTCATCAATGTCTTTTCCATAACCCGACAAGGCGCTTTCTAAATCTCTCTGCGCACCTTTAGACGCAAAATTAAGACCACCTTCTCTTGAAGGACGATCTAATATCTGCAAAACGTTTGGTTGAGATATTTCACGGCCATTTTTAGCGTAAAACTGCGTGAGGGGGTAGCTTCCAACTTCTTTCCAAAGTCGGCCTTCCCTTACTTTACTAAGGTCAATTTGATTTTTTAATACGTCATACAGTTTTTCCGATAAATCAACTCGGTCGGAGGCACCTGTTACGTCTCCACCAACCACTTTATTTGCGGCGGTCATTAATTTAGTTACGGAAGAGTCTACGCCATCTAAAATGTTTTGTTCGTACAAACCTTGCTGAATACGTGCAGCATAAGTTAGTGCGAGAGGATCGCCTGTAGAAGCCAAAGCTCGAACTGCTGCAATAGCACCTGCCTGTAATTCTTCTCGGCCTCGACCGGTAGCCACTGCTAAATCTTCGCTAGATTTAGCTAACTCGTTTTGAATAGTTTGTAGTGTAGGTGAAAAATCTAACCCCGCCGCTTTTGCTAAATCCGCAGTAGTAAGTTTTATAGTCTTTCCGTCTGCGTCTTTTCTAACTACTTCGGCTTCTTTACCAAGTGCTTCGATAAAGGCTGTCAATCTTTCATCAGCATTTATATCTTGACCTGTTTCGGCACTTTTCTTTACAGCGTATTCTTCGGACTTTTCTAAAGCTTGTAAAATTCTTTTAGCACTGTCTTTTTTTAAAGAATCAGTTAATATTCCGTCTTTTGTTTCGTCCGCCGCGTTCCCATACCATGTTCGCAACGTTCTAAATAAACCTTTTGCGGCATCTGGCCCAGAATCTAAAACAAGCTGCGCTGGGATAGGTATCGCCAAAGACCCCAAAAGCTCGTATCCCATACGAGTGCTGTCATCGTAAGGTGCTATATCTTGAGCTAAATAAGCGCCTGTTCCTGAACCAACACCTACTAGACCTTCTGCGCCTAAAAACTTTCTAGGGTTTTCTCTAGCAAACTTCATGGACTTGTCGATGCCGCCTTCAATACCACCTACTATCCTACTGCCTACCGGACCTTTTCTTGGGTCAAAAGCGTAACCCGCCGGATTAAATCTAGTAATACCTAAATTAACGCCCAAACCGCCACCAAACATAGGGCCGCTTTGAGAGGCTGTTGCTCGGGCCCTTGAAGCCTTTTCAAATAATTTTGCCGCAGCTTTTTCGCTTAAACCTGCGTTTTTTGCGGCAAGTTGAAAAGCATCATCCGCTACATTAGTAAATGTACCGTTTGACACCTGTTTAAAATTTTCTAAAAATTCAACAGCGCCTGTTTTAGCTTTTGGAATACTTGGCGCTAATTTCCATGGCGAGGCCAACATGGACAGAGCAAACATGCCTGTTTCACCAAAACTAGCCGCAGGCTGTAGTGAAGGTACTAGTGGCGCTTTTTCACCAATAGGAGCATCTTCTGCTTTACCCGCGCTAAAAGCACCTAAAATAGCACCACCAATTCCGCCGATACCGTAAACAATACCTTTTAAAGCCAATCCGGGTAATCCAACGGGAGGGATCAGAGCAGCTACCGGCGTTGCGGCAGCTAAACCTGCTTTAAAACCTAATCCGCCGCCAACAGTTTCTGGAACCATTCTTGCTGCGGAGTATCCGGCTGCTTTGAGTCCTGAAAACTCACCTTTTTCCGGATCATACTTTCCATGGTCATCGACGTTAGTAAAAATGGTCAATATTTCTTCAGGCGTAATATTACGTTGTTCTGGAGCAAGGCCTTTGTAACGGTCTAGCTTGTCTAAAATAGGATGTGTGCCGTTAGATAAACTTTCCATGGTTAAAGGCGCATCTAGCTCTAACTCTTCGTTAGCTATAGATAACACCCCTTGCACGGTTTCATCTAAACCTTGCGTTTGCATCAAGTTTTTAAACTGAGGAGCGGTTAGCTCAACTAAGGCTTCGTCAGACATTATCCGCCCCCATTGTTTTGTTTGCGCATATCCAAAATTTGGTTACGAGCGTTGCCGGTGCTTTGATCGTTATCGGTCTCTAAACTCCTAACAGTGGGTTTAAAACCAAACCCTTCTTGGAAAGCAAGAACCTCGTTATACAAAACTTTAAGCTTCTGCATGTCTTTTCGAGCCGTGGTTATTTGCTTTTCGGTGTAATCACCTTGCGAGCCGCCATATTCTGGAAGTATGCTTGCGCCTAACTGTAGTTGTTGTTGCAAAGTACTAGCAATGGAGTCCATAGAAGCTTCTGCATCAGCATCTGTTTTAAGGAAGAAACCACCGGGGCGAATACCTTTGGTTTCTCGTTCAATAAGCTCTTGAACAAACTTTAATATCCTTCCGCTATCATTACCTGAAGTGTTGTATTGCAAAATATCATTAGCTAAATTATCTAAGCTAGTAGCAGCTTTTGCGATACTTTTCGCTCTTGGGCTGGCTTCTCCGCCAAACAATTCAGCGGCCCCTTCGGAAAACATTTTTCCAATTCCGGGCAAAATTCTAGAAGCACCAATAACCTCACGATAATCAACCTTTGAATCGAATAGGTAAGGTTGAGTAGTGTTCCAAACATCTGATTCATTATTAATTGTTCCGTTAGGATTCATAATTTCAGCAGTTGCATTCATCAAATTAACTTCTGCTGGAGGTAAGTCACTACCATCGTCCGAAAGTTGAGTACCTGTTATTTGCGTAAACAATTTCGGGTTGCCTTGTCGAATATTTTCTAAAAGCGCCGGAGCTAATTTGCCGGAAGAACCTTCAACATACTTGCCAAGGGCGGGGTCCCACACATCTTTAGCAGAGGTGTAGTCCAGTATGGCTTGCTCATAAAGTGCTGTTTCGTCGCCCAGTGTACCATTGGCATATTCACCCATACGTTCGGGGTTAGTTAAGTAGCTTAATTCGTCGGTTTTAGCCTTGCTTCCAACCTTAGTAGCGTTAGCCACAAGCCTTTCAATACTCAACATGCCCAGCTTGTAAGCTTCGTCAAGAGCTTGCGCTCTTTCCGAAATATCAAGTTTAACGTCCGTTTGATCTGCACCGCGTATTGCAAGAGCTTCGTCAAAGGCACGGTTTGTCTTCTTAATTGCACGATCAATATCAGATTGGTCCGAAGTAAACTGCTGCATTTCTTCTTGCATAAGTCTACGGAAGGTCTGATCGTTAAGTTGCAGTTTTTCTCTATCAGCACGTTCAAGAACTTTTTGTGCAGCAACAAAAGTGTTCTGATGATCTTGATTTTCGCGTTCAACAGCGCCACGGTGACTGGTAAGGGCAACGTTTTGCTCGTGACCACGGTCCATTTTGGAAATATCGTTGATATGCAAGATACCGTCACGTTCCAGCGTGTTTTCAAAGTTAATTTGGTTTTCACCAATTCGTAATTCGCTGCCAAGACGCATGTTTTCTTGCTCAAGCATGTTTCGAAGATTGATACCTTCTTTGGTATTGTCAAACTCCAACGCAATAATTGCTTTTTGGTTTGCAAACTGCTGATCTCGTACTTCGTCCTGATAACCTTGCGTATCCAAACGCTCTGATTTGGTAAAGTCGAACCTGTCTTGCTGCATAGTTCTGTTAAACGTGTTGTTCAACTCCGCTAGTTCGGTCTGCAAACGACCACGCAAGTTTATTTGTTCTACTTGTTGTGCGCCCTGCAAGGTTTGAAGTGTTCTTTGAATTTCGCCTTTACGGTCTGCCAATCTCATCTGGAAACTTTGCGAAGATTCGTTTTCTTGACGCGTAAATTTAAACTGTTTATCAAGCTTTAAGATGTCATGCGCTCTTTCTAAAGCACTTTCATTAGACTTCCATGATTGTTCCGCTTCTCTTGCGGCATTGTCCGCGTCTACTTTTAGTTCAAACGCCAATTGGTTTTCAGCAGCGCCCAACGCAGAAAGGTTTAAAGCTCTTTTTTCTTTCTTTTGGTCTTGTTTAAATTTCTGTAGGTCGCCTGCACGGGCACTAATGTTGCCAAGCACCGGCTGGAACGATTGAGCTAACCTTTCGGCAGGACTCATGTTTCGTTCTCCGGGAGTAGCAAACATCAAAGCGCCTTGCGCCACGTCAAACAGCATTTGAGCTTGTGTCATGCTTTTTTGGTCAGCTAGTTCAGCTTCTTGATCCGCCATACCTAGTATATCGCCATAAACTTGTTGTTTATCTTGATAGATTTGTCCAAGGCGGGGGTCACCTCCCGCTTGCATATACGCTACAGGCCCGCCTTGGTTAAAATTTACAGGAGCAGGCCCTCCGGGGACCTGTACAGGAGCTTCTGGAGCGCCCATGTTAACAGTGGACATAATACCTTCTGCCATCGCCCCTTCTACTGGGGCCGACATCTCTTCGGCAGCTAAACCTCCAATACCTTGATCTACCGCTGCAATTTGCATTACAGGCTGAAGCAGAGTCAAAACTGATTCGGGGGTGGCTTGCGAATCTTCAGGTCCAACCACTTGCGCTAATTCTTGATAACGCTGTTCAATAGGTGCTGTATCGCCTCGAATCCCGTTAATAACGGTTTCGTAATCTTCAGCGTTTTCTAGGTCATCCATTTGACTGGCATACTGAGTAAGCATTCCCTCTAATTCAGCGGGATTGATACCTTGTTGCATAGCACCTTGTGCAGCTTCATTAATATCTACCGAACCGGGGTCAATGGCAGGTAAACCGGGAGGCATCATTTGTGGTCCGGGAGCCGCGGGCATTGGCATAGGTGCCATACCGCCGTCCTGCATGGGGATAACCCCACGACCCATCAAAATATCTTTTTGCGTAACGTTTCCATCACCACTTAGGTCTGGAAAGGCTGCGCCTCCTTTAGCAAACATCTGTCTGCCCATTACTTCTCTATTCATTAAAATAACCCCGCTTTTGCTGCGCCTGCCGCTGCCGACAAGCCTGCTACGCCCAAACCTAATATAGACTGAGCGGGTGATACGCCACCACCTGATTGTTGTGAGATTGCCATCTGGCTAGACGGCGCACCCTT
>Ga0187219_1000971_pt1 | contig 14009 bp, 10 predicted proteins | sample 13SPOviralmetaG_FD_130162 | JGI IMG/M metagenome (GOLD analysis project Ga0187219, IMG submission 130162) | Marine viral communities from the oligotrophic San Pedro Time Series (SPOT) site, San Pedro Channel, CA, USA - 13 SPOT_SRF_2010-07-21... | ecosystem: Environmental > Aquatic > Marine >... | reverse complement strand
GGTAACACAGGTGGTACAGGTTCTTCAGCACAAAGTGGCCAATCAGGAACATCAGGTTCAAATGGTTCAAATGGTAATACAGGTAATACTGGTAATTCAGGACAAAGTGGCCAATCAGGTACTTCAGGATCAAATGGTTCAAGTGGTAACACAGGAGCAGCAGGTGCAAGTAGAGCATCTAATACATCAGGATCTTCAGGTTCAGCAGGATCTTCAGGTATAACAGGTGCAACTGGTGCTAGTGCCTCTTCAAATACTTCAGGATCTAGTGGTACAAGTGGATCAACAGGTGCTACAGGTGGAGCAGGTGCAAGTAAATCATCAAATACTTCAGGTTCATCAGGTACAAATGGTTCAAATGGTGCTACAGGAGTAGCAGGTGCAAGTAGATTATCAAGTACATCAGGAACATCAGGTTCAAATGGTTCAAATGGTAATGCAGGTGCTTCAGGAAACAGTAATACTTCAGGTTCAGCAGGATCTTCAGGTACAGATGGAACAACAGGTTCAGCAGGTGATTCGGGTGGATCAGGTGCTTCAGGATCAAGTAATACTTCAGGTTCATCAGGAACAAATGGTTCAAGTGGTAACACAGGAGGAGCAGGTGCAAGTAGATTATCAGGAACTTCAGGTTCATCAGGAACTTCAGGTTCAACAGGTGCTACAGGTGGGGCAGGTGCAAGTAAATTATCAAATACTTCAGGTTCATCAGGTACTTCAGGTTCAAGTGGTAATGGAGGTGCTAAAGGTGCAAGTAAATTATCAGGAACAAGTGGATCTTCAGGTTCAAATGGTTCAAATGGTAATACTGGTGGTACAGGTTCTTCGGCACAAAGTGGTCAATCAGGTACTTCAGGATCAAATGGTTCAAATGGTAACACAGGAGGAGCAGGTGCAAGTAGACTATCAGGTACTTCAGGATCTTCAGGAACAACAGGTTCAAACGGTAACACAGGTGGTACAGGTTCTTCAGCACAAAGTGGTCAATCAGGAACATCAGGTTCAAATGGTTCAAATGGTAATGCAGGTGCTTCAGGAAACAGTAATACTTCGGGTTCAGCAGGATCTTCAGGAGCAGATGGAACTACAGGTTCAAGTGGTGGTTCTGGAGGATCAGGTCAAAGTGCAGGATCAGGTACTTCAGGATCTTCAGGAACAACAGGTTCAAACGGTGGTGCAGGAGGAGCAGGTGCAAGTAAATTATCAAATACTTCAGGTTCATCAGGTACTTCAGGTTCAACAGGTGCTACAGGTGGATCAGGAGCAAGTAAATCATCAAATACTTCAGGATCTAGTGGTACAAATGGTTCAAATGGTGATGCGGGTAATGCAGGTGCTTCAGCCGTAAGTGCTGTATCAGGTACTTCAGGGTCAAATGGTTCAGCAGGTAATGGAGGTTCACCAGGTGGATCAGGTGGATCAGGTACTTCAGGTACTTCAGGAACAGCTGGATCTTCAGGTGTAATAGGTGGTTCAGGATCTTCAATTACAATAACAACTACAGCTCCTTTAAGAATAGCAGGTGCTTCAAGTGCTACATTAGACCAAAGTAGAACTTTATCAATTGATTTAGGTGCAGGAAATTTAGTATACCCAGAAAGATCAACAGATGGTTTTAATGGTGATGAAATTACTTTTGGATCACAATTAGGTAATAATGTTGCATATAGAATATATGCTTTAGGACAAGATGGTATATGGAGATATGCAGATAAAGATTCTTCTAGCACAGCAACAGGAACACTAGCAGTTGCTATGGGTAGTAGTGCTTCTACTAATGGTATGTTAGTTAGAGGTATAGTATTTAGTGAAGAAAATTTTGGAGAATTAGGTACAGGTGATACTTTATATGTAGGTGATAACGGTGTCCCAACAGCAACAGCTCCAACAGCAACTGGTGATTATGTAAGAATAATAGGACAAGTAACTGATGTAGCAAGTCAAATTTGGTTTGACCCAGATAAAACATATGTATTAAATTCATAAAATATGTCTTATATATCTCAAAGTTTAACATTTAGTGAAGATAAAATAATATTTGCTGACCTAGAAAATAATGAATTTGAAGTTATGATGGATTGGGAAAATCCTCTAATGTCAGCTTCAGCAGCTTATATATGTGAAGGAGGAGGTGATATACTTGAAATTGGATTTGGAATGGGTATATCAGCTAATTATATTCAATCACATACAATTAATTCACATACTATTATAGAAAACCATCCAGATATGATTCCAAAAGCTCAAGCATGGGCTGCTGATAAATCTAATGTAACTATAGTAGAAGGTGATTGGTATGGTGTAAAAGATACTTTAAGTACTTATGATGGTTTATTTATGGATACTTATGGAGATAAGAATATGAAATATTTTTCATCTTCATTATCATCATTAATAAAAGTAGGAGGAAAAGCTACTTGGTGGAATTCAATGACAGGATCAGATAATTATTATAATATACCTGAGGTAACATATGATATCCACAATATAACTCCTCCATTAAACACATATTTTAACCACACACAATATTATTTGCCCAAAAAACAGTTTTAAATGGCAACAACTACTATATACGCAACAACAGGACTTACTGGAAGAGGATTTATTCAAGCTCAAAACGAAGAGTGGGATGAAGCAGTAGCAGCGGATTCAGGAACTGTTTCTTCTAACAACTCAAACTCATTAGGTGTTAGAGCAGGGTTTGTAGAAGGTAGAGGAGGTGGTCAATTTTTTGTTTCTCGAGCTTATGCTTATTTTGATACAAGTACTGTTACTACTACAGTTACAGCAGCTACAGTTAAAGTATATTCACAAGGAACTAATGGAGGTAATATTAGAATGTATAAAAGTACGGCTTTTGGTAATAATGGCTCAACATTGTCATCAGATGATTTTCCAGCCGTAACTTCAACTTTATATTCATCAGCTGATTATGGTGAGTTAAATTGGGGGACTAATCAATTGCGATCTTTTTCTTGTAATGCTACAGCTGTTTCAAATATAAATGATAATGATTATCTTAATGTTGTTTTTAGAAATGATAAAGATGTTGATGAAGATGAACCTGGAGAAGATTTTTATGCAGGAGTTAATTTTTTAACCTCTGGAACTAATAGAATTCAAATTGTATTAACACATGCGGATGCAGGTTATGGCAATCAAGTTAATACTGTTACAGCAGCAAAAATAAGCAACGTTGTAGGGGTAGCAACAGCTAATATCGCAAACGTAATAGGAGTTTCATAATATTATATTTATAATTTGGATGATAGCAAAACTATCATTATATTATTACATAGTTTTATAAAATTAATAGTTACATGCAAAAACTCTTATTTATTGCACCCCACCTATCTACAGGGGGACTTCCCCAATATTTAACAAAAAAGATAGAACTTTTAAAAGGTGAATTTGAAATTTATTTAATTGAATGGACAGACTGTACTGGAGGTAAACTAGTAGTAACTAAAAATAAAATTCAAAAATTACTTCCAAAGAAAAATTTTTATACACTTTATGAAGATAAAAGTAAATTATTTACTATAATTCGAAAAATTAATCCTGATATTATTCATTTAGAAGAAATTCCTGAATATTTTATGGATGATGATATAGCTCAAAAATTATATAATGTAAATAGAAATTATTTTTTAGTTGAAACATCACATGATTCTTCAATGAATACTGATAATAAATTATATTTCCCAGATAAATTTATGTTTGTATCTAATTGGCAAATAGAGCAATATAAGAACATAGATATACCTAAAATACTAGTTGAATATCCTATTGAATATATTCCTAGACCTGATAGAGAAATTGCTTTAAAACGCTTAAATTTAGATCCTACTAAAAAACATATTTTACATATTGGTTTATTTACATCACGTAAAAATCAAAAAGAATTTTTTGAATATGCTAGAGCTTTACCTGAGTATGAATTTCATAGTGTAGGAAATCAAGCAGAAAATTTTAAATGGTATTGGGAGCCTTTAATGAAAGATAAACCAAATAATGTTACATGGTGGAATGAAAGAACAGATGTAGATAATTTTTACCAATCAATGGATTTATTTTTATTTACATCTAGAGGAAGTAAAAATGATAAAGAAACAATGCCTTTAGTTATTAGAGAAGCTTTATCATATCAAATTCCACAATTATTATATAATTTAGAGGTTTATCAAAATTATTTTGATAATTATGATTCTATTAATTATTTAGATTTTAATAGTTTTGATGAAAATGTTTTAAGGATTAAAAAACACTTTGATGATGTTAATATTCTTAAAGAAGAAGAAGAAGCATATGTAATTTGTACTTACCCTAAAACTCAAGCAGTAGTAGATACTACAATAGAGTGTATTAAATCATTAAGAAAAAATAGCAATAGAAAAATTATAATATCAGCACATTGTCCTGTACCTAAAGAATTACAAGATATGGTTGATTATGTATTTTATGAAAAAAATAATTTATTAACTAAACATACATTTTATTCTGGGTATACAGCAAGTAATAATTTATATGATACTTATGTTAATTTAAGAGGTGAAGATAATGATAGATACCATGGTCCTGCTTGTTATACTTCATTTTACAACCCAGCTACATTTGCTAAAGGATTAAATATTAAAAAATTATATTATATTAATTTTGATTATATTCTTAAAGATAGTAGTTACATAGATTATATATCTAAAAAATTAAATAAATATGATACTTTCTTTGGTGAATTTAAAGCACAAGAAGGTAAATGTTATTATACATACTTTTTTGCGGCAAGACCAGAATCAATTTTAAAACATTGCCATTTTATAGAAACAGAAGATCAGTATAATAATCTTATGAGTAAGCATGGCGCTGAATCTAATGGTATAGAAAATTTATATTATCATATATTTAAAAATAATACTAATAATTATATTGAACCTAAAGAAAAATTTGAATCTGATGCTGAAAAATATTTTGAGTTTGAAGATTATTCGATGGTTGAATATTATACTATACTACCTACAGATGTAGAGAATCATTTTTGTCCTTGGATAACAATATCAAATGCTAAAGAAAGTAAAAATATTCATTATACTGTAGAAAAAAATAAAGAACTTATTATTGATAGAACATTAGAAGTTAGGGGTAAATATCAATTTTGGGATTTAGTAAAATATGATTTAAACGACAATATTACAGTTACATTTGATGTAAAAGATACTAACACAGGAGAAAGTGTAAAATATCATAAATTTAATTTAAATAAAGATTATTTTTTAAATATAATGCCTAACAATGGTATGTTTAATTGGAAAGGTGATAGAATAAATTATGAATCTGACCCAAAAATTAAAATTGTACATTTATTAACACACCCAGAAGAAGAAAGAGAGATACGTTCAATTGAATCTATCAGCAAACTAGGAGAATACGATAATATAGAATATACATCTGTAATTAATACTCCTTATACTGATTTACCACCAACACAAAATTGTAATAGACCAAATGATGTTCAAATGGAACCTGGTTATTATAAATTAGCTCCTGGACATTATGGGTGTTTTAAAGCACATACAGATGCTATATTATCATGTCCTAAAGATAATAATACTGTTTATTTATTTTTTGAATGTGATGCTTTATTATTAAAAGACCATAATGAATTTGTTAATAAATTAAATGAAGCAATAAAAATTTCAAAAGAAAAAGATTATACATTCTTTAGTTTTGCCCACAATTATGAAATATTTAATGAATATGAAACTCATATTGATGCTGGCATGTTTACAGATGCTCATGCTTATATAATTAGAGGTAATAAAATTGATAATGTACACGATAGAATTAATAATTCAAAATGGGATGCTTTTGATTTATGGGTAACTAACAACTTTAGAGATGAACCAAAAGGATTTTTTAAAGAACCTTTAGTATTCCAAGCAAAGGGATATAGTTTAATAGATAAAAAAATTAGTAAAACTAATATTAAAGGAGATTTAAAAATATAATGAATAAATTTATTGACATAAAGGTTACAAATGCACAAACACAATTGCGCCCATCAACTACAATAGAAGTAGCAGTAAAAGATGATATTAAATTCTTCTTCCCAGAAGATAATTTACCTTTAAAAGTTGAAATTTTTAGAACTCATGGTAATAATAAAATATATGAAGTTGATTTACCCCCAGGTAGAAAATGTTGGCATAATTGGTTTGATGGTTGTACTTTAAAAATATCTACATCTAAAGGAGTTGAAGTAGGTAAAGTTCAATGGAATAGTTTAAAGCATGGAACTCAATCAGAAATAGCATTTGATTTATGGTGTGCTTCAAATTTAAATACTAAAGGTGTTGCTATAGGAACAAATGATGGGTCAACAGGAGAGTGGGTTCATTTATACCATCGTCAATTTTTTTCTAAAGTATTATTAGTAGAAGCATCTATTGATCCATTTTTAAAATTAAAACAAAATTATAATAATCAAAATGTCACTTTAGTAAATAAATTAATTACTCCAAAAGGAGGTAAAGTAAAATTTTATGAAGCTTTAGATGGTGAAGGTTATACTAATTCTGTAGATAAAGAACATTTATTAAATTTTTATTCTAATATACAAGAAGTTGAAAAAGAATCTATAGGTATTAATGAACTTTTAGTTGAAAATAAATTTAATAATTTAGATTGGTTACATATTGATGTAGAAGGTATAGATGATGAGTTAATAATGGCTTTAGATTTTAATAAAATTTCAAAGCCTAAAGTTATTATTTATGAAAGAGTTAATGATATTAATGAAACAAAAGTAGAAGACTTTTTACATTTAAATGGGTATAAAATTTGGGTAGATGATAGTAAAGGATTTAATAATATAGCATTTTTAAAATGAAAATATGTCATGTAGACCCAGCTTGTGGGTTATCAATACCACCTAAAGATTGGGGAGCGATAGAAAAAATTATTTGGGAATTTGAAGTAAATCAAACTATATTAGGTCATGATTCAACTCATAAAATGGCATCTGACATTAAATTAGGTGATTTTGATATTGTACATTGTCATGTAGCTAATTTAGCTATTGGTTTACAAGAAAGAGGTATACCATATATTTACCAACTACATGATCATCATGTTTTACATTATGGTAAAGATTCTCATGTATATAGAGAAAATTTAAAAGCAATAGAAGGATCTTTAATATCATTAATGCCAGCTAATTGGTTAGTTAAATATTTTGATAACCACCCTAAATGTATTTATTTTTCACATGGTGTTAATGTAAATGAGTTTTACCCTAAGTTTAACAAAAAACCATCTAACCCAAAATTATTAATGTTAGCTAATAATGGGTTGGGGGGTGATAAAACATTTGATAGAAAAGGTTTTGAATATGGGTTAGGTTTAGCTATGATGAATGGTTTAGAAATTACAATAGCAGGACCTTCTAATAATAAAAATTTCTTTAATGGTCATATTTGGATGTTAAATTATTCTAATTTAAATTTAGTATTTGATACACCAAACACAGAATTATTAGATTTATATCATTCTCATGATATTTTTGTCCACCCTACAATGTTAGAGGCAGGCCATCCTAATTTAACAATGTTAGAAGCTATGTCTGCAGGTTTACCTGTTATAGCTGATTGGGAAATGGAAGTTGATTTAAATGGATGTTGGAGAGCACCTCGTGATATTTTTGAAATGGATAGAGGATTAAAAGATATTCTAAAAAACTGGAATTCTTATAGAAGACAATGTTTAGAAACTTCAGAGAAATTATCATGGTTAAACAGAACAAAAGAATTATTTAAAATATATGATGAATTTAAAAAATAAAATATCAGTTTTAATTCCAACTTGTGATAGTTATTCTAATTGTTGGGAAGGTTTAGGATTAAGTTGGGAAATTCTTAGTGGATTAGATTTAAATATATATGTTATATCAGATAACAATAAATTTAATTATGAATATAAAAACATTATTCCCTTAAGCATTAACAAACCAGATTATACAAAATATGATTTTTCTAATAAATTAATTTATGCTTTAGATAAAATAAAAACTAAATATGTTTTATTAATGTGTGATGATATGTGGCCTGAAAGATCCATTAAAAATATTATGCCTGAGTTTATTAAATTTATGGATAATGAACAAGCAGATTGTCTCCGCATACATGAAAAATTACATTGGTGGGAATATAATTTTGAAACATCAGATAAATTTATTGAAGGTAATAGAGTACTTAAAATGCAACAAGATTCTGTGTGGTTATTAACTCATAATGCTGCTATTTGGAATGTAGAATATTTAAAATCTATTATGTTTCCAAATGAAGATCCTTGGAATAACGAAATATTAGGTACTGAAAGAGCAAAATTAAAACCCCATAATCAATACCATTATAATATGAGGTGGTATTTACAAATACATAACTTTGACAGAGGAAATATTTTACCTTATGGTCAAGCTTTTATAGATGATTTAAGATATAAAAAACAATTTAATAAAGAATTTAATATATGAAAGAAATTCTAATAAAAGAATATAATAATTTAATTAAAAAACCAATTAAATTTAAATTACCTAAAAATACCTTTTCATCAAATTATATTATGGGGGGTAAATTTGAAGTTTTAGGTAAAAATAAAAAAAATTATAATGTAAAGTTTATAGATCAAGAAAATAATACAGTTGTATACGAATCAGATATAACTAATAATATGTGGTGTAAAACTGGAAAAGAATATTTTGTTGATTATAAAATTCAAGTAACAGATAAAGAAAATAATGAATTAGTTTTTGAAGATTTTTATAATGCCAAAGATAAAAAAGTATATATTCATTTTGCTTCTAAAGCAATAGGTGATACTTTAGCATGGTTTCCATATGCTGAAGAATTTAGAAAAAAACATAAATGTAAATTGGTAGTCTCTACATTTCACAATAAATGGTTTAAAAGCACATACCCAGAAATAGAATTTGTAGAACCAGCTACAGAAATATTTGATTTATATGCTATGTATGAAGTTGGTTGGCATTATAATGAAGATAAAAAAATTAACCATAATAGAAATCCTTTAGATTTTAGAAAAATACCACTACAAGGAGCTTCATATGATATATTAGGATTAGATAATAAAGAAATTAAACCTAAATTATCATTTAAAAATACAGGACCTACAATTGATGGTGATTATGTTGTAATAGCACCTCATGGTTCATCTCATGCTAAGTATTGGAATCGTAAAGGTGGTTGGCAAGATGTAATAGATCATTTAAACAATAAAGGTTATAAAGTAGTAATGATTACCCAAGAACCTTTAGGTGATAAATGGCATGATTCTAAATTAGGCGGTACTTTAAAAGGTGTAATTGATAAAACTGGAGATGCTCCATTAAGTGAAAGAGCTAATGATATGATGAATGCTAAAGCTTTTATTGGTATAGGAAGTGGATTAAGTTGGTTAGCATGGGGGTTAGGAACACCTGTTGTTATGATATCAGGGTTTAGTGAAGCTTATAGTGAGTTTGAAGATTGTGAAAGGATAGAAGCACCAAAAGATAAATGTGGGGGATGTTTTAATAAAGTTCAATTAGACGCGGGTGATTGGGAGTGGTGCCCTGAACATAAAGATACAGATAGACATTATGAGTGTACTACATCAATTAAATCTCAAATAGTAATAGATGCTATAAACCGTCAATTAGAAAAATCTCTTTGATATTTATAATAAAATATAATTAAAAATTATGTCTAAACTACAATTTTCAGCAGCTGGGATGACAACAGGACAACCTGTTGAAGCAGCACAAGTATCCCAATCAGTAGATGCTTTTTCAGGGTTACAAGATTATGCAATAACCTTATCTGGGTCTTTAACTTTAACAGAAGGATCTCCATCAATTTTAGGAGGTAATGTAGAACTTGGGAACAATTCTCATTTTTCTCAAAGTGCCTTATCAGCATCAGTAGGATCTAATGCTGATGTAATAATGAAATATGGTAGTGCCGAAAAATTTAGAACAACAAACACAGGAATTACAGTAACAGGAGAAGTAGATGCTACTTCAATTGATGTAACTCGTATAACAGCATCAGGAGATCTTAGTGTAGCTAATATAACGGCATCTGGGGATATTAGTGCTGTTGAAATAACAGCATCAGGAGATCTTGATGTACAAGGAAATGCAAAATTAGGAAATACAGCAACAGACACAACAAAAATAACAGGTAGTTTACACTTTAATGATGCTGTAGGTGCTTTAGGATCAGCTGCAATGTATAATGATGGTGATACATTTTTCTTTACACAAAGTGCGGATGGAGCTAAAACACAATGGCAAACAGATCAATTCATATTAAAAAATATGAATAATGATGAAACTCTTTTAATTGCAAATGAAAATACTGATGTTCAATTATTTTATAATAATACAAGAAGATTTGCAACAACAAATGAAGGAGCATACATATCAGGATCTTCAACATCTACAGGTTTAGAAGTTCATGATGGGACAAACACATCAATTAGATCTGCAACTCAAACTAAATTTAATTTTGCTGGTAATACTTATGTAGCTAATGAATCAACAAGTGGAGCAGCTAGAGTTGCATTTGCTTTAGGTGGTACAGGAGCTGCTAATGCAAAAGTAGCAGTTTCATCTTCAAATGATCTTCATGTTTATAGTGGTAGTATTAATGTTGGAAGTGGTCAATCTACATTTACAGGTAGTTTTGGAATTTCAAAAGGTAATCTTAATAATAATGCAACCCAAAACGCTGTAGGATACCAATCAGCAGAGTTTTACATCAACCAACAAAATATTAACGCTACACCAGATTTAATTTTTAGATATTATCCTTGGGACTCTAGTGATAGAGGTACTTATCCTTTACCTGCATTAGATAATAGTAATTGTTATGTAGTTACAATGCATGTAAATTTAGTCTTAATGCAAAGAGGATCTGACTTAGTTAACCCAGCTGATAAAGTTGGATATTTAGAATATTCATCAGCATTTGGTCTTAGAGGACCAGGATATCAAGTTGCAGAACTTACTGGTGGTGGAGTTACGATTGCTAATAAAACATCTAATGTTTTAACAAGTGGTGTAGGTGAATTTTTCATAGCATCTCCTGGAACGGATCAAGCATATATTGCTGTAACTATTGATAATGCTGGTTCTAATATACCTGGAGGTGCATTTCCACAAATTGGGGGAACAGTTAAAATAACAGTAGCACAACAAATAGGATAATAACAATAGTTTTTAATAAAAAGTTTTAATACGTATAATATGACAAAAATAACAGAAGCAGAAATTAAAAAGGTTAATGATTTAAAAATTCAATATAGCCGATTAGTAGAAACAATGGGTAGTATAGAGGTGCAAATAATGCAACTTCAACTACAAAAAGAAGAATTAAAAGTGAGTTTGTTAGACATTAAAAATGGAGAAACTACATTAGCTACAGAGCTAGAAGAAAAGTATGGTAAAGGAACTATTTCTTTAGATACTGGTGAGTTTTCCCCAAATGAATAATTTTTTGACAAAACCTCATATATTTATTATCAAAATATAACAATTACATAAAATGGCAGAAACTTTAATATCCCCAGGAGTACTAGCACGAGAAAGTGATCAATCTCAAATTACTTCCCAACCAATACAGGCTGGTGCAGCTATAATAGGACCAACAGTAAAAGGACGAGTAAATATTCCAAAGCTTATTACTACTTATAGTCAGTATCAAGCTACATTTGGTACTACTTTCGAAAGTGGATCAGCAAATGACACTAGTGAATATTCCTTCCTAACATCTATTTCAGCTTACAATTACTTCCAAAATGGAGGTACTTCATTAATTGTTACTAGAGTAGCTTCAGGTTCATTTACAGCCGCTACTTCATCAAAGATAGCAAATGAGCAAGAATCAGGAGAAGTATTATTAGGAACTAATTTATTAGGATCATATACCTCAGGAGGTGAAAATGGTTCTTTATTCTCAAACGTAGTTATAGCAGGTAATGTTGCTACAAGTGGAGCAGGAACAGGAATAGCATTAGCAGTTACAGCTTCTAGTGCAAATGGAAAATTATCATCATCAGCAGTATTCCCAGCAGTTACTACACCAGGAGCAGGAATGGTAGCCGCAACTTACTCAGCAGTAGCTTTAGTAGGTGCTAGTGGTGGATCAGGAGCAACAGCAACAGTAGTTGTTTCAGCTCCAACTGTAATCGATTCAATAACAATAAATGAAAATGTTACAGGTTCAGGCTATACAGTAGGTGATACATTCACAATCCCTTCAGGATCATTAGGTGCTACGACAAGTGGAGGAACTGATCCAATAATTACACCTGTAGCAGCAGATTTCTTTGTTGAAACAACAGGAGTACAAGTTACTACAGCTGGAGCAGGTTATGATGTAGGAGATACATTAACAGTAGCTGCAGCAAATATGGGTAATCCAGGAGCTGATTTAGTACTAACATTAGTAGATGCTGATATAGTAGATGGAAATGCTTTTGTATTGGAGTCATTAGGTGAAGGACAGATTATGAATAGTGCAGGTGCTTTAAATTCATTAGGAGCATTAGCAAATGGAACACCAAATAACTTAAGATGGCAAATAACATCTCCAGATACAGGATCAGGTACATTTAGTGTACTTATTAGAAGAGGTAATGACACATCAAGAGCTCCAGCAATATTAGAAAGCTTTAATGGTGTATCATTAGATCCAACTTCACCAAATTATATTTCAAGAATAATTGGTGATCAAACAGAAGTATTAAAAGGAGCAGGAACAGCAGATCCATACCTACAAACAGAAGGAATGTATCCAAACGCTTCAAGATATGTAAGAGTAAAATCAGTAAATTTCAAAACTCCAAACTATTTTGATAATAGTGGAACAGCAAAACCTCAATTTACAGCATCAATTCCATTAGCAGCATCAGGTGCATTTGGAGATGCTCAAGGATCAATTTTAACAGGAACTGGAAAGTATTATGATAAAATTGATGCTAATGATTCTCAAGGATTAGTAGGTGGAAATTATACAGATGCAATTAATTTATTAGCTAATAAAGATGATTATAAATATAATTTAATATCAGCTCCAGGATTAGTTCAATCTTCATACTCAACACCATTAAATTCACTAGTTGCAAATTCTGAAAATAGAGGAGATAATATTGTAATATTAGATCTTGAATTATATAATTCATCAATTACAGCAACAGTTGGAACTGCAGCAGGAAAAGACACATCATATGCAGCGTCATATTGGCCATGGTGTATGGTAACAGATCCTGACACAGCTCAGAGAGTTTGGGTACCAGCAGGAACATTAATCCCAGGAGTTTATGCAGCTAATGATAGAACAGCAGAAGCATGGTTCGCACCAGCAGGTATAAACAGAGGTGGATTAGGTCAAGTAGTTCAAGCAGAAAGAAAATTAACTCAAGCAAACAGAGATACTCTATATGTAGGTAAAGTAAATCCAATAGCAACATTCCCAGGAAGAGGAGTTGTAGTATTTGGACAGAAAACTCTACAAACTCAAGCAAGTGCTTTAGATAGAGTAAATGTTAGAAGATTGTTAATTGCATTAAAGAATTATATTTCACAAATATCTGATAATTTAGTATTTGAACAAAATACAGCAGCTACAAGAAATATATTCTTAGGACAAGTTAATCCATATTTAGAATCAGTACAACAAAGACAAGGTTTATACGCGTTTAAAGTTGTAATGAACGATTCAAACAATGGACCCGAGGTAATTGATAGAAACGAATTAAGAGGTGCTATATACATACAACCTACTAAAACGGCAGAATTCATTTACTTAGATTTCAATATTCTTCCAACAGGAGCTGAATTCCCTGCATAAGAATTTGAGAATATAATATTTATAACTGAATAAAAAAATTAAATAAAAACACAAAATGGCAGTATTAGACCCAAACGAAATATTTTTCACAGCTTTTGAGCC
>Ga0187219_1000969_pt1 | contig 14030 bp, 12 predicted proteins | sample 13SPOviralmetaG_FD_130162 | JGI IMG/M metagenome (GOLD analysis project Ga0187219, IMG submission 130162) | Marine viral communities from the oligotrophic San Pedro Time Series (SPOT) site, San Pedro Channel, CA, USA - 13 SPOT_SRF_2010-07-21... | ecosystem: Environmental > Aquatic > Marine >... | reverse complement strand
TCCTATTCCAATGGATCAATTAACTTACGACAGTTTAAGTCATGTTACTGATCTTATTACTTCAGAGAACAAGCGCATTAATGATGCTTACAATGAAGCATTATCTGAGAAGCACGATAATATTGAAGCTGAGCGGATTATGGATGAAGTCGATACATTAGCAGCAGATTTTTAATGGCTAATTATATTGTTGGAATGAGTAATGAGGAGTACCACTCACAGAGTGGTATTTCCTCAAGCGCAGTAAAATCTGTATATAAAAAGACACTTGCCCATTGGAAGGGTGAAAAGCGCACACAGACTGCGGCTTTCACTATGGGCAGTGCGGTACATGCGCTTTTGTTAGAAGAAGACCGTAACCTCGTTAAAAAAGGTCCAAAAACAAAAGCGAGTGCTGCATTTAAAGCTCAGAAAGAAGAACTAAACGAAGATGAAGTTCTACTAACTGAAGTCGAATATAACGTAGCTAATCGAATTGCTAAAGGGGCGTTAGATAACCCTAGTTGCAAATCCTTACTAAGACATAAGGAGCGTGTAAATGAAGTATCTATATTTCAGAAAGACCCAATCAGCGGACTTTTACTAAAAACCCGTCCAGATTTAATGATTTTATCCGAACAAACTGTATATGATGTAAAAACCACCCAGGATGCAAGTCCAAGAGGTTTTTCTAATGAGTGCTTTAAGTATTCATATCATATTCAGGCGGCCTTCTATGTGTATGTATGTCAGCTTGCTGGCCTAGATATAAAGGAGTTTGGCTTTATAGCGTGTGAGAAGACCTCTCCCTTCATCTCACACCTGCACATAGTTGGCCCTGATTTATTGGAAATAGCTACGGAACAGTTACACCGGACACTTGGTGTAATAGCTGAAGCTGAAGAACAGGCAGAATTTGGCACTGGGTGGGGCGAGTATTCCATACTGGAACGTCCTAAATGGCTATAAGTACACAAAGTGCCAAGGCTAAGGGCAGACGGCATCAGCAGTGGGTCAGAGACAAGATATTAGCTCTCTGGCCTAAAAAGCTTCTCCCAGATGATGTTCGTAGTACCTCAATGGGGTGTGGCGGTGAGGACATACAATTAAGTACAGCAGCCAGACTCCTATTTCCATACTCCGTAGAGTGTAAGGCATTTAAGAGCTTTGCAATTTACAAGGTCATGGATCAGGCCTCTGAGAACTGTCCCAAGGGTGCTGAACCAATCGCCATAATTAAAGCAGATCGACGTAAGCCTTTGGCCGTAGTTGATGCTGATCACTTCTTTAAAATTATAAGTAAAAGGTAGAAAAATGAGCAAATTAAAACCTAATACCATCGCTATAGAATTACAAATTGATCAAGATAATGAAGTCATGGACGTAGAGGTTGAATACAACTTAAGCGTAACAATGTCAGAAGACCAAAAAGCATTCTATATTAATGTAGTTAATGGCCTTAATTCTAAACTAAAAAGTGAAATAGATACTTTTGCTAAAGAAGGTTTTTTTATTAAAGAAATTAGCCAGTTACGTGCCTTAGCGGATCATATGGTTGAGGCTTCATCTTATGAGGATGAAGAGGATGATAGTGAATTTACAATTGATTTTGAGCCGGATGATGAGCTTGTAGAAGCTGTATCTGAAAAGAAGAACGGCCATAAAATAATTAAATTTAATGGTAAGAAGATACACTGATGGCCAAATGGAAAGAACTACCGCACCCTGATTGTGTGGATCGTAATAAAATTGCTTCAGATGGCTTATCAACTTCTTACTATCAGATACCGCCTCATGCTCAGGAACTACGCCATTTAATATCTCATAAAGGCATGAGTAAGAGTAGAGGCGATATCTTTAAAGCCTGTTACCGCTTAGGTGAAAAGGCCGGTACAGAAACTCTCTACGATCTAAATAAGATGAAATTCTTTATAGAAGATTTGATCGAGATGCATAACCGTGGCGAACACCTATGAACTGCTGGTTCTGTGGGACTGAGCTAATCTGGGGTGGAGATCACGATTGCGAAGACAGTGAAGAGTATCTGTATGTAGCCAATCTATCCTGCCCTAAATGTGAAAGTCACGTTGAAGCCTATTACCCAACCCCCAACAAAGAAAGTAACGAATAATGAATATGGATGATTACCAAGACCAATCTGCTAAGACAGCAATTTTTCCAAAAGAAGAAGCACTGAATTACCTAATCTTAGGTCTTTGCTCAGAAGCTGGAGAATTAGCCGGAAAGCTAAAAAAGATCATTAGAGATAATAACGGGCATGTCTCTATGGAAAAAACAATAGAGCTAGTAGAAGAGAATGGAGACTGCCTATGGTACGTTTCTCAAATAGCAACAGCGCTAGGCTCTTCGCTAAGTTATACCGGAAAACTCAATTTAGATAAATTAAACAGTCGGTTAGAGCGCGGAGTTCTAGGTGGATCAGGCGACAACAGATAATATAAAAGGGAGCAGTAAATGTTAAGAAATGAATACGGGCCGAAACTACCTATCAGCGAACAAATCCATAAAGAAAAATACCGTAGTGAGGGCGAAACCTTCCACGAAGCAATGACACGAGTTGCTGAAGCACTAAAAGATGATGAAATACACTTTGAGCAATTTAGAAGTATCCTGGATAATCAGCGCTTTTTACCGGCTGGAAGAGTGCAATCCGCGATGGGTGCGCCTAGAACGGTCACTCCATACAATTGCTTTGTTTCTCGCACTATTGAGGACAGTATGGAAGGAATTATGGACGCAGCAAAGGAAGCTGCTAAGACCATGCAACTTGGTGGAGGCATAGGATATGACTTCTCTACGCTAAGGCCGCATGGGGCGCTAATTAAGAGCTTAGACAGCCGTTCTAGTGGGCCACTTAGCTTCATGGCCATTTTTGATAGCGTCTGCCACACCATAGCTTCAGCAGGTCACAGGAGAGGCGCTCAGATGGGCGTTTTAAGGGTCGATCATCCTGATATTGAGAAGTTCATACGGGCTAAGAATAATTCTACTGCCTTAACAGGATTTAATATCTCCGTAGGTGTTACGGATGCATTCATGGAAGCGGTTAAAACAGATAGTCAATTTGATTTGGTATTTGAAGACAGAGTATATTCTACAATAAATGCCCGTGCGCTATGGGATGATATCCTTAGAAGCACATGGGATTGGGCAGAACCAGGTATACTTTTCTTAGATAGAATTAATCGTAAAAACAATCTGCATTACTGTGAAAAGATCGTCAGCTCGAACCCATGTGCCGAACAGCCTTTGCCCCCTTATGGTGCATGTTTATTGGGTTCTTTCAACCTAACTAAGTACGTTGTGCAGCACGATGGTAAGTATGTTTTCAACATGAATATGCTCAAGACAGATATCCCGTATGTCGTCCGTGCGATGGATAATGTAGTGGATCGAGCAACCTATCCATTACCACAGCAAGAGGCACAAGCTAAAAATACTCGACGTATGGGACTTGGTGTAACTGGAGTTGCTAACGCTATTGAGGCACTAGGCTTTGATTACGGCTCAGATGAATTTATTCGTGTACTTGAAGACATCATGGGTACAATCCGTGATATATGTTATGAGACATCTGTTGAACTATCCAAAGAGAAAGGTGCATTCCCACTATTCCAACAAGAATACTTAGATAGTGAATTTGCATTAACCTTACCTGCTAAAATACGTGAGAGTATAGCTGAACATGGTATTCGTAACTCACATCTATTGAGCGTAGCCCCAACAGGTACAATCAGCCTAAGCGCAGATAATGTATCTTCGGGTATCGAGCCAGTGTTTAGTCACTTCTATGACCGTACTATTCAGACCTTCGATGGCCCAACTATCGAGCGAGTAGATGACTATGGATATCGTGAGTTCGGTATTAAAGGTAAAACTGCGGATGAACTATCGGTGTTTGACCATGTGCGCGTACTTAATGTTGCATCTCGTTATGTAGACAGTGCCTGTTCAAAGACATGCAATGTTGGAGATGATGTTACATGGGAGCAGTTCAAGAAAGTATATATGGACGCTTACGAAGGCGGTTCATCTGGATGTACGACATTCCGTGCATCAGGAAAACGCTACGGTATCTTAAATGCATCTGCATCTGAAGAGGTTGTGGAAGATAATTTAACAGAAAAAGACAACTTCATTGAGGAAGGTGGAGCATGTTACTTTGACCCTACCACTGGCCTTAGAAAATGTGAATAAATATACTCTTAAGTGTATGTTTTATATAAAAAAAGCCTACAGATTACTTGACCTGTAGGCTTTAATTTAATATACTGTACTTGAAAAGATTGATTGGTCATCTTTTCGTTGGGGGAAGCCCTCTACTAGAAATAGTGGGGGGTTTCTTTTTAGGGTAATGCCTGTTCCATTTGAAAACTAATCTCAGGAGATACTTCCTCAGACTCTATTGGAGTAAGGGACTGTGCAACTCCTGTATTAAGGTTTCCAACCCCGTCTGCTATCTTACCACCTATAACTTTAGCGTTACCACCAATACCTCTAGATTTTATTAGGTTTATATATTCTACCGCAGTTTGTCCGGCGGTCTTACGAATTGTAGGATTATCACTAAGCATTTGGAGTAGTAATCTAGGCTGTCTTAGTAGATTTTTTAATTGTTCTGTCTGCTTACCTAATGGTAATGCATCAATCTGCTTCTTAAAGTACCCAGAACCAATTGATGCAGCTTGTAGCCCTGCATCCCCTCGTCCAAATAATACCCCTACGTTAGCACCTGCTATTCTAGCTAGGTTTGATTGCATATCAGGAGTTTCTGCTAGTACTCGCGCATAAATAGCAGGATCACGGGTTGTTTTATCTATTCTTAAACCTTCTGCTAGTAGCTCCCCTATAGCACTTCTCTGCTCTGCGGATAATATTTCAGTGTTAACCATTTCATCTAGGATATTGGGGCCACCCTTACGACCATCTACCGGCTTTAGAAGAGCCTGTGCTACTTTTACCATGTCAGTACCGCCCCCATCTAAAACCGCACCTTTTAATACATGATCTATTGTTGCATTTCTAAAATCATCTGCGGCTTCTGGAGTTATAGCTTCTCTAGCTAATCTAGCATAACCTGCTATAGGGTTATCTGAATTTAGTACATTACCAATAGCTTTAGGTAATGCTTTGTTATCTGCTGCAACCCCTAAATCCGCAATCAAAGCTTCGGCAGTGCGTTGGGCTTCTGCCATATTTATAATATCAGACCTTAACTCCGGAAATCTATCAACTAAGGTTTCATTCTTTAATAAGAATTCATCTAATGCCTGGCTGTCAATACCGCCGTCTGTACCTTTTAGCTCTAGTATTTTACCTCGAATAAAGGTTTCCTGTGCCTCAGACATTGTTTGGCCTAAATTAACTGGAGTGTCGTCACTTATAACAACTGAACGCTTATCGCCACCTTCGTTTAGCTTAAACCCATCCCCCTCAACACCTGCCTCTGCATTTGCTCTAGGGCCTTTTTGTGCTTCATAAATAGTGTATTCAGGTATAGGGTTTTCTGGGTCAAGTAATGTATCATCCCCTATTCCCGTAACTTGCACTTCAGGTATAATATCTTCATCAGTAGGCATTACTCCATCTTCAGGCTTAAACCCTTCAGGTTCTACGTTCCTAGCCGGTACATTACTTCTAACGCCATTATCTTCTATTTGACTTGCCGCTAGGTTAGCATCATCTAAATCTTTCTGTTTTTGCACCCCTTGGCCAAAACTATCAGTATCCGATGCAGCATCTTGCATTTCCTGTAGATTAAGTTCAGCATCTTCTCCCCCAGAACCAAACCCCTTTTGTAGTACTTGGCTATCTCTAATAGTTGTACCACCAGTTTTTTCAGTAGATAAAACATCTTTATTAAAATACTGCTTAAAACGCTTATTTAGTTCTCGACTAAATGTTCGTGCAAAATCTACTGCATCCCCTGTAGTTGCTGGTAGTTGGTCTAATTCTTTAATTGATGCAGTGGCTAGTTCATCAAATATACCAGCCTGGAATGAATCATCTGCTGCGGAAGCTTTTCGAGCGTTTGATAACATAATAGACCTAAATTTTAGTATATCCTTAACTGGTAGGCTTTCTCCATTTTGTATTTTTTCAAATATGACTTGAATAGCATTGTCTACTTGCCCACCGCCAGCAATAGTCATGCCATCTAATAGCTTATTCTCTTGTATTGTTTTAATAGTTTCACCAATAGTATCCCCAGATACTCTTACACCTTGGTCTATTCGTTTGTATAGATACGTTTCCATCTTACGCATCGTATCCTTAGCTTCAAACAAAGTTCTTTGAGCTAATTTAGAGGAAGCTTTTGTATCCGCACCTTCAAATGCGCTCATAGCCTTCTTTGTATTAGCCGCAGCATTTGTTAAGCTCATGTTTATCATTTCTGAAAAAGCTTTTGTACGCAATGTGGTAGCGGCCTCAGCATTACCTGCACGGGCTAAGAATTCTGATGACTCTAATATACCTGTAATAGTATTATTTACGCGCTTCATTATTTCAGCACTAAACTCAGGGTCTGTTGATGTAAGTGAATTTTGTATAGCGACAAATGCAGGGTTATTAGATAATGAGCCTGAAGGTAAATTATTTGTACCCTTAATAGAACCATCCCCTAAAGCTGATTGTACTTCTCTCTTATCAATCCCATCCTGTAAATCTCTAAATAGGCTTTCTGGGGTATATTTGTCTGCCTCTAGAGTAAGTTTTTCTGCTAATTCTACTTCACCGTTTATTGTGGCAGTTTCAATTTCTTTTAAAAGCTGTTTTCTTGTAGTATCCGCAGTAACCAATATCTGTTGAAAGGCAGAATCTAAAGCTGCATTCTCACTAAATCCAGACTTAATCCTTTTATATGCTTTGCCCCCGTTTTTAGCCAAAAATCCAAGTGGACCTTTAGTAATGAGAGAAGGTGATACACTTGTTCCTAATGAGCCAGCAAATTCAGCCCCCATCATTACATAAGGGTTATCCCCATACCCCATAGACTCTGCTGTACCTGCTGCCGCACCGCCGCCAGTAGTAACCGCAGCCTCTCCAGCTAAGAATTTCTTAGCATTATCTTTTGCGTACTTAACAATAGGTACGCTAAGAGCAATTCCTTCTTTAGCTAGTTTTTTTATAGCTGCAATAGGTGCAATAGCTTCTCCAGTTATTTCCCCTGCAACAAAGGCAGGTCTATATTCTTCAGCTACTTGGGATTTATCATCTACATAATCAATTCTATCTAAGCCTATCTTGTCATAAATAGGGTTAGCAACACTCTCTATAGTGTCCCTCATAAATTGAGCGCCTCCAATAGGCTGAGGCTGTGAGAATAGATAATCATTAGGATCAGTGCTGACATCCCCACCTAATTTATTAATACCAGTACGAACAAGGGTTTCAGCACCTTGCTGTGCGCTATTAATAATCTCCATTGGAGCGCCTAATAGATTAGTCATACCTGTAGCCGCAGCACTCAAATATGCTTTTGCCTGACTATCTATATCTTCCCTGATAGGATTACCTGATAGTATAAAGTCTAAGATAGAAGACGCTGAGTCTCCTGACTCAAGAGCTACACCTAAGTCTATATTATAATCACCAACATTTAAAATACCGCCACTGTCTTTTTTTAAAGTTTCTAATATTTCAGCGTCAGTAGCACTACCATTATTTCTATCAGTTTCAATTAGTGAGGCATCTATAGTTTGCTTTTCAGGTTCCATTATTAATCGTCCTCATCTTTTTTTGTTATATACGAGCTTTGCTTTTGAGGGGCTGAGGTAATATCTTCATCAAATACCGATAAAACCTTATCATATTTTGTTTTCAAGGACTTAAGAGCAGCTAATGTAACTTTAGCTTTAGCCTGTCTTTCTGGCTTAGATGTAGAAGAATTAATTTCAGCCATAGAAACTTCTATACCTTTATCAATCTCAAGGGTGGTTAGTTTTAACTTTCTATATTGACTTGCTGCACCTTTCCAAACTCTTCCAGGTTCTGCTAATGTAGTTAATATTTGCTGTTTATTCCAAACACTATCCCTTAAGCCGTTTGCAGCAGTACCTGCTAAGGTAATTAGGGTATTTAACCTTAAGTTTTCTAAATATGCGATAGCATCATTAGTTTCAGGCTGCCAATCTTGCCCAATTAGGCCTCCAAGTTGGCCTACTCCTTTAGCAATAGCGCCTTTCAGACCAAATGCACTCTGTATATCGCCAATATCATCAAAATCTATATTAAGATTTTCTGCTTCCTGTATCATTCTTGGCGTAACTTGAATGGTTTGTGCTGGTACAACCCTGCCATCAACTATTGTTTCAGGTATTTGGAAAGTAGTTGTAGTGCTTTTCCAGTTAACATTTGACTCTGGAGTTATATTAGCCCCATCTTCGATGGCTTGGTCTAATGTAAGGTCTTCCGTGGGTGCATCGGTTGTTTGCGCTGCATCTAATACCTCTACCGCGCCAGTTGCAGTATTAGTAAGTATAGTTTCCCCACGGATATTCGTACCAACTTTTAATATACCATTTTTAATTTCAGAAGCTTTTGCCCTATCAACACCTAAGTCTTTTACGATTTGAGATATTGGCCCTAGCTGCACCTCATCATAGCCTAAAGCTTTATATTTATTATAATCATCTAAATTTCGGACAACTACCTTATTGCCGTCTAGATATAAAGGTATGTCTCCAAAGTCTGTTACTTTAGCAGGTTTATATATAGTAAATCCAAGTTCCGTCGCAGCAGCTAAATCTACTTCATTAGTTATATTTACACTTCTGCCATCGGTATGATATAATTCTCTATTTTCAAAGTCTTTAATAGCCTTATTAGTAATAGAAAATCCATCTTTTAGGCCCTCATCAAACTCTTTTTGGTTTATTACTACTCTTGTATCACCGTTGTCATTATATAAAGTTCTCTCCTTAAACTTTTCTTTAACTGGCGGTTCTATTTTAGACCACCCAGCGTCAGCAAACAGTTTAAATTCTTCCGCACTAGATACAGGTACTTTAGCTCCATCTTTATATAAAATTTCATTTACAGGTTCTGCTTTATCAAATTGAGTTGGACCAAATCCGTCTTTAATTGCATCATCAAACTCTTTTTGGGTAGTTACCACTCTTTTTGCACCCTTTTTATATACATCTCTAGGTACAAATGTAACAGCTTTTGCAGGTTCTATTGTAGACCAGCCATCATTTTTTAGTTCGTCTAATTTTTCTTGAGTAAATACTTCTACCCTCGCACCCTCTTTATATACATATCGTTCTGGGAAGTCTTTTTCTTTGCCAGGTTTTATAGTATCAAAGCCTTGCTCCCTATAGAACATTTCTTCTGTCTCGCTTCGTGCAGTTACTTCAGAACCGTCATCTTTATAAAGGACTGTATCTACATAGTCCTTCTCAGGCTGTAAGGATTTCCTACGCCGTTCTAGTACCTGCTTTCTATCCTCTGATAAGTTTTCAGAAGATAGTTCGAATAAGACTTCATCTAGCGCCATAGATAATACATTTTTATCTTGTCGCCCAAATTCTATAGTACCTTCTGTTGTAGTTTGATCTACTTTATCCTTGGCGGCATTAAATAATGCCCCATCCTCAGATAGATTAGTCTGCAATTCAGACATTTGATCATCAATATCCTTTTGCGTTCTACCTTCCGTATAACTAGAGGTTTCATCCATAACGCTCATTAAATCTGAATAATTATTTATGCCGCCATCTTTAATTATGCTTAATACAGAAGACTTATTCTGAGCAGTTTTATCTTGCCCCGTAGTTGTGAAATATAAGTTTGCTAATCTATTTTGGGTCTGCTCAAGTTTGTCCTGCTCTTTTTGTTTTTTTAGAATTTCCCGATCATTAGCTCTTGTCTCACGCTTTTTTTCTAAATCTTCCTGACGCTTTGCTTCATCCTGTTTTTTCAGGCCATAAGTTAATTCATCAAAAAAACCTGCGAATACATCAGTCTTTTCTTTATAATTACCGGCAGCTATATTAGCTTTTACTTTACTAGCTTCACTCTTAAAGCTCATTTACAACATCCTCTTCTACTGGAAGTTCATCCTCAGATGGGGCATCGCCTAACATCTCAGCCTGTTCCTGTTCAGTTGCTGACATTGTGTCAGGTATGGCCATCAAGCCGCCTGTAGGAGCTTCTGGAGCTTCCTCTACAGGGTTCACCTCTTCGTCCACCTCTTCATCATCATCTACGATGCCTAGTGAAGCACGAAGTAAGGTAGGTGTAATGATAACTCGATCTTTGTCCTCAATACCCATTTCATATTTCAAACCTACATCTTTGGCTTTAATTTCAAGGTATCGAGCTAATGGCCCAGCTATGAGAACTGCAAGATCAATACCAACCTTACCCTTACTAATAGCCTGTAGGAGTATTGTAGTGACGATTGTTGAGATGTGAGCGTCTATACCTAGCATTGCAAAGATAACTTCTACTTGCTCAGGTTCATCCACTCGATCCATCAAGTAGGCAATAGCTTCGTCATAATCTACTAAGTCAGGCGGCCTATGCCATGAATAGTTGCGAGTATCTGCGGTATAATTACCACCAGGAATAGGTGCATCAAGATTCATCTTTGGCCTCCTTTTTAGCGGACTTAGCATCAATAGGATTTTCCAACATTTCAGCTTCTAGATCATCAAAGTACTCTGGGGTGAACCGCAAACCGTCTTCTTTTAGTTCCCCAGTTTTCATAGGCATCTTGCCGTTCAAGAACACCTTGATAGATTTCTTGATTGCTTCATCAAATGTCATTGTAATTTATCCCGTATTTTACTTTTTACGTGTATTGTGGGTATTAACCGCCCATAACGCCAGTTAACCAGCTAGAACCGCTACTTGAGCCTAGATAAGCCCCACCTAGCTTGAAGAGGCCATCTAAGAAGCCGCCGCCACTCTTTTGCCCCGACTGAGCTTGCATCTGTGCTACTAATAAGCGCAATTCACGTTCAGTATCGTTGTCAGTAGTTTTCCAGATGTAATCTAATAAGTTATCTGCACTGTCCCAAAGGTTGTTCTGGGCTTCTTGTGTAAGGTCTAACGCATTTTTAACATCTGTAGTATGCGCTTCAACCATAATAGCGGTGTTAGTTGTTTCCACAGTTTGCCGCCACTTCGCATTAGCAACGTCAATATTGTATTGCATTTCCGATAAAAACTTTTGGCGATCATTTTTAATGTCAGCATTAAATTCTGAAGCATTGTTAATTTCTCCTACATTGAATTTACTTAAAGCATTAGTTTCTGATGTATTATGACGTTGTATTGCTGAATTAAGTTCGCTGTAGAACTTATTGATATCATTAGTATTTTCGGAAGTAAAGAGTCTTTGTGCATTAATTGCTTTAGTATTATCAAATAAAGATTGTACGAATGCTTGTTTATTAACGATCTCAGCCTGTTGCTCATTTGACAGGTTCTGCATATCCATTTCCATAAAGTTCTTAGCATTTAGTACCGCAGCTTGAGAACGGACATCCATGTTTGCTAATTCAAGCTTAGATAATACATTGGCTTTATTAATAATAGCTTGCTGTCTATTATCTAAATTCTTGGTAGTCAGCGTTTGGAAGAATGTAGCATCTTTTTCTGCCACTCCTAACGTAGCTTCCATTATAGCATTAGAGAAAGCGGCTGTAGCCGCTGTTCCAGATATACCACTGAATGCAATAGATTTGGATGCATCTCTATGCATAGATTGCGCCCATGCAGGTATAACAGGCTCTCCTGTAGACGATTTAAATTCCGCAGAGATGAGCTTCATTTGGCCTAATACAGTGGCTTTACTGTCGGTATAGTTACCTTCGCCTAGTTTCTGTGCCAGTAATTTACCAGCTACTGTAGAAGTATCAATTACCTTTGATATATCCTGAGAAGCAAAATCATTTAAGGCATTGCCTAATACACTAGTAGTACCGTCTTCATTTATACCTGTAGCTGCTCCAGTAGTATCAATAGTAAAGTCTTCTGCATTTACTGTAGCATCATCAGATACTTCACCTGTTACACCTACTGCTAATTCCTTGTCAGTTAATGTACTTGTAGCTGCATCATAGGTAGCTACGTCCGGCTTTTCTGCGGTATCTACAGTAGCTGCATCACCGGTAGTTGAAGCAGTAAATGACGGATCATCTCCTAGACCATAGGCAGGGTTTGACGCATCTAGATTAGTGCCTTCTGCATTTGCATCCATAGATGACATAAGGTCAGCTAAAGTCATTCCCCTGTCATCTAAAAACTTAGTAGGGTCTTTTATAATTGCTTCCATGTCAGCAATATTTTTTATAACCCCTGCTGCTGTGGCCATATCTTTGATTTGATCTGCGGAAGGTCTATCAGTACCTCCACCACTGCCACCGCCTGTATTTGAGTTATCAATTTCTTCTTGTCTTATTTGCCTTGCGGTATCATTATCGCCGTTAGCTTCAGCTTTTTGAGCCTGTATCGCATAACCATTAGTTTCTTTATTATAGCCCATGTCACCAGGAACTTTACCGGCTGCATCTATCTTCAAGGCATCTACAACAGAACCATTTGGTCTAATCTTTACCTCATAAGGCAAACCTAAAAAGTTATACGAGTATGTGAAATCTGTTTCTTTATTTTTATATAGCTGCCTACCACCAATAACACTATGCTTTTGCTTTGTAGGATCAAGGCCATTAACCCAACCAGCAAGTTTACCCATGATACCCACTGGATTTGTATAGCCCATAAGGTTCTTAATGCCTTCAGGGGCTGCGCCTCTTATAACTTCAGGTTGTACTGCTGCTATTGCGGCTGCATCTCCACTAGCTCTAGCGGCGGCGGCAGTATCACGTTCTTTTATATAATTAGAACTACGGCTGTTATCATTATGAGTTGTAGCATTAAAAGTAACAGGATTACTTTTGTAGTGGTTAGCCCTATCACCAGACTTTTCTACTACACTACCTCTACCTCCACCTACCGAGCTAGAAGGGGTTTTGTCTTTAGACCCACCAAAAAAATTACCGAAAATACCCATTAATTTATCCTATCTCGTTGTAGCAAACGGAGAAGCAAATCCAGTAGTAGGAACATCACCTGCCATTGCTGGAGATAAGTTGCCCATCGAAGCATTAGCCCCTTGTGCGTTCTGAATTGCTTGTAAATCCCTTAATGTACTTCTTACATTTAGAACCTTCTCACCGATTGCAGAACCTGTTGCGTCGAAGCTTCTAAGTAAAAGGTTTCCTTGCTGATCTACGCTTCGAGCAATTGTATTACCCTGAGCGTCTATACTGTTAGATATTAGCTGGCCGTTATCATCAAAAGCATTACCTAACTGATTGAAGTTCTGTCGTAACGACATATCCAATTCTGTTTGAGTAGAAGCTATCTTAGCTAAATCCCTTGCCGCAGCTACTTGTGCTGAATCAAGGTTCTCCATACCGGTATCTAAGTCATACTGTAATTGATTTAATGCATCTACATTATCTCGTGAATTATTTGCAATTGCTCTGTTAGTAGATGTATTAGCATCGCTAAAGCCACCTTCCACTGTACTACCTAATTGAGCAAACTGTGTATCCATATCATTAGATATGTTTTGCCGGTCTACAGCAGCATTATTAGCAAAGCTCCCAATATCAGCACGTATTCTTTGATCTGCATTAGCGTTTGCTCGCTGCATATCCGCACGAGTCTGCTGGGCTAACTTAGCGTCTTCATCGTAGCGATCCGCATAAGCGTCAAAGTTTGATACAAAACCATCTTGAGATGTTTGTAAGTTAGCTTGATTTTCTAAGGACTGTGCAGCGTAAATATCAGATGTATCAGACATAGTTTGTAGATCATTTTGTATATTATTCTGACCACCTAAAACATTTGCTTGTGTAGCTGCACGATCTGTAGCTGCCTGACCAAACCCTTGTTCTAAAGCAGCACCTGTATCAGCAAAGCTTTGCGTAGTTGCGGCTTCCGCAGCAGCAAACTGTTCTGCTCTATCAGATTGGGCATCTGTAAATCCTTGTGCTTGATCAACAAACCCC
>Ga0187219_1000967_pt1 | contig 14046 bp, 5 predicted proteins | sample 13SPOviralmetaG_FD_130162 | JGI IMG/M metagenome (GOLD analysis project Ga0187219, IMG submission 130162) | Marine viral communities from the oligotrophic San Pedro Time Series (SPOT) site, San Pedro Channel, CA, USA - 13 SPOT_SRF_2010-07-21... | ecosystem: Environmental > Aquatic > Marine >... | reverse complement strand
AGTTGCGTTCTGATTTGCAGTATTCAACCAACCATTAGATGTGAATAATAATGTTATGTTATCATTAACATCGCTGAATGTAATTGTTGTTCCAGTTGCTAATGTAGTCGGAGTAACTGTTGCATCACCTGCATCACCAACCATTGCAATTATTTTTACTTGTCCTACAACACCATCTGCTAGTGCATATGCATCTGCACCAGTTGTTGTAATTTCTGTTACTAGTGTATCTAAACTAATATCACCTGGTCCACTAATTTGTTGTACATCGCCAACTATTCTACTTATTGGACCTACAATCTTACCTGCAACACCATCTATTATTTGTGAGCTGTCATCACCATATACACTACCTACTACATCGCCACTAATTGATCCTGATAGTGTTCCAACTACGTTACCTATTAAAGTTCCAGTAACTGTGGCATTATAAATGTCTACACTCTGATTACGTGAGCTTGCACCCTCAGTACCAATTTGTACATCGCCTGCTGCTGTAAATGCATTGATTGCAATTTTTGCAACATCGGCAACATCGCCTGGTGTAGTCGGCTCAGTTTTAAGTTCAATGTAATTAATACCTTGCGTATCCATTTGTATATTTGATACGCCTGTAACATCACTATCACTGCCATATAAATTTAAGAATCCGTCTGCACGTACATCAATATTTGTTCCACTTGCTAAGTTTCTAATTACTGGGGTTCTAACTAAGTTAGACGACACATCACCTGTAACTTGTCCATTAACACTGTCAATCATTAATGTTGAATCGTCAGCATATATACTACCTTGTAAGTCGCCTACAACTCCGCCGGTTGCATTAATTGTTGTAGTAACTGCGCCGTTAAATCTTAAACTATCTGCTGTTAAGTTAATAGCAGTATTAGATCCTTGTGGACCGATACTAATTGCTTCATTTGCTGTATTACCGCTAGTAAGTATGCTAATACTATCATCAGCAGTTAAATTGTTTGCAATTAATGCTGATGTAAATTGAACAGTACCGTTTACTGTAGTTGTACTTCCAGCATTACCGATATCGATAGTAGTTGCTGTAGCTGCACCAATTACAATAGCAGATTTATCTATATCTGCTGCTAGTGTTCCTGGTGTTGCTGTGTGTGTTACTTCGCCGTTTGTAGGATCGTACATCATTACGTTTGCACTTGATGCATTTCTAACTGGTTTAATTACCAAACTGCTTGCTTGTGAGTTTTGTGCCGTAACACCTGTTGCGTTAATTACAATTGAGTTTGCTGCTTGGTTTGTATGGCCTGCATTTTTACCAATTGCTACTGCATCTGCACCTTGACCATTTTGGCCAGCATATGCACCAATTGCTACTGCACCAGCACCTTGACCTACTTGACCTGAATTAGAACCAATTGCTGTTGCTCGATCGCCTTGGGTATTAGTACCAGCTACAAAGCCAACTGCTGTGGCCCAACTTTCTTGATCTGTTTCACCTGCACTATAACCAAGTGCTATTGCAAAAGATCCTTGATTTGTTTCTCCAGCGCCTTCACCAAGTGCAATTTTTGATTCACTTGTTCTTAAACTTGCTGTTTCAATATCACCAACAACTTTATTATTGTTGCCATCTACAAGTACTGTTGAATCATCTCCAAATACACTACCTGTTACTTCACCGTCAAATGTACCTGTGTGCGCACCTGCGGCATTACCTGTTACGTCACCAACAACTGCACCAGTATGTGTGCCTTGTGTGTCACCAGTTACATCACCTGTAAGGTTACCTTCAAATGTTGCTGCAACTAGTGTTTCTGTACCTAATGTCCATTTGTCAGTTGCTTCGTCCCATACAAATGTTTTGTTAGCTACTGTTCCTCTTTCAACTTCAATACCAGATGTGCCTAGTGTTACACCAGCAGCAGTTTCACCTTTGTTTAATACAATAACATTATCTGTAATTGTAGTATTAGTTGTTTCAATTTCTGTAGTATCGCCAGTAATAGTTAAGTCACCTGCAATTACAACATCATTAAAGTTTGATGTTCCTGCTGTTGCTTCTACATTACCGTTTACATCTTTCCATGCACTACCTTGATACATTTGTACACGACTGTCTGTAGTATTATAAATTAAGTCGCCTTCTAATGCAACAATTAAATCTCTTTGTACTGTTGTTAATGCTGCTAATTTAAAAGGCGCATCTTTTATTTTAATTCTGTTGCCTGCTGCAAATTGTAAATCTGTAGTAGCATTATATTCTGCAATTCCTAAACCTGTGCCTATCTCTGTATTTTCAAGTTTAGCATTATAAATTAAAACGTCTTTAGTTTGTGTTTGATTTGCATCACCAATAACAACATCATATGTTGAATCACCACCTGCGATATTTAAATCACTGTTAAACCCTGTAATTGACACTGCCGAAACAGCAGTTGTGTTTATTTGTGTGCCTGTTAATGCAGTAATCGTAGCTTGTGATGTTTGAATATTTCCGTATATTATTCCATTAGTACCATCAACTAATAAAGTACTATCATCACCAAACACACTGCCTTTTATATCTGTAGCAAATGCATTTCCTTCATCAAATAGTCCTTCGATTTGTGCATTTAAGTCTGTTGTACGTAGATAACCTATATCGTCTGTAAATTCTGAAAGGAAACTTGGTGCACCTTGTAATGCAGCGTAACTAATTTTTCCTGTAGTAGCATCAAATACTGTTGAGCCATCAAATGCTGACAAATCTCCTCTAAGGTCTTGAGATACCACTTGCGCCCATTTATAAGAAGCATTACCAACAGTTCCTACTCCAGTAGCTTGTGGTAATATATTTCCAGTTGTTGTAATCGAGTCAACGCCAATAGTTCCAATAGTGCCTAATGGTGCAAATTCAATTCCTGAACCAGTTTCGTTAACTTTAACAAAATAATTTTCTGATCCTACAAATGTATTTGGTGTGTCTGTTAAATCTTTAAAACTTTGTGCTACTACCTTTTGCCCATTTACAGTAATTACAGCGGCATTTATAGTTCCTACCGAGTTAATATTTTGTACATTAACAATGCTATTTTCTCGTAGATCTAAATTATCGCCCGCTTGCAATTCTTTAATAAGGTTACCAGCACTTGTGTCGAGTATTAGGGGAAATCTATTTGCCATTCTTATTGATCCTATTGTTATACATATTTATCGTATCCACATGAAGTATTATAGTGCTGCTATTCTAGCTTGAAAGTCTGCAAAGTCCGTACTTGCCGCTACTTCTGTTTTTAAAGTTGCCAATGTAATTGTTTCTGCTTGTAATGCACTTGCTGCTAAAGCACCTTGTGCAGAAGTTGCTGCATCAGTAATACCGTATCCTGCAAGTGTTGTTGGTTTGCCTGTTAAACTTACGAATGTTTGTGCTGGTACACTTGTTAAGTATCCTACAACACTATGATCGCCCCAACCATATGCTGTGTTCCAATTAGTTGCTTCTGTGCCAGAAACAACTGAACTTGGTATTACGTTGTTAACTGCGTCTACAAGTAATGTGCTATCATCACCAAACACACTAGCACTAAAGTCAGTGTTTATATCTCTAGCATAAAGCTCATCAAAGTTATCATTTACCTTATCAAATGCTGTGCGCAACGGATCACCGTCACCTTTGTTGGCACTAGTGCCTAAATTAATTGTTTGCTTTGCCATTATTTTGGGTTCCCCACTTTAATTCTTAATTTACCTGAAGTAGCAACCACTTGCCTTGGTTGCGTATTCTTTGAATCAACTGCTGTAGGCGCACCTTGCTTGATTAATTTGTCTACTGCTTTCTTATCCATTAGTGCTTACCTACTACAACTTCAATTGTTCCTCGGTCACCGTCTAGTTTATCTTCAAGTGCCTTACCTATTACAGTACCTACACCCGGGGTAGATTCAACTATTGCATAACCTGGTACTGCACTTGTTACAAGCATATCACCTTTAGTTACTTTACCGATTACTTTACATGGTACACGCCCTTGTAATGCAAGTTCAACAATGTTATCACCTTCTAAATGTGAGTTCATTAAATGTGCTGGATTTGTTGATATAACTCCAGCTACTTTACTGTCACCTTTTGCTGTACATACTGTTACTTCTGCATCTCCGCCAAACACAACAACTGTACCTGGTTCATACTGTGCATCCGCAGTATAGTTCTCTGCCAAGTCAGCGTAGTATGCTTCAGTAGCAGTACCACGGAAGGTTGTAGCATATATGTTTGCATATTTTTGTGTTGCGCTACCAATATTATATGTGTCATCTGTGTCTGGTAATACACCAGACGAATTAAATACAAACGGTACAACACTTGAGTTTGTAGCTGTATCAGCAGTAACAATAGCAACTTCGCCAATAGTAGTTTTACCAGTATTAGCACCAATTGCTATAGCTGTACTTGCAGCACCCTTTTCACCCGGTGCCTCAATAAAGCTACTATAAATCCAATCAACTGCTAGTGCTGCTTCGCCATTAAAGTTTGATACATTTTGTAACGTACTTTCTGTAACGCCTGTTGCACCTATGTTTACACAACCCGGAATTTCTATATCTGGGCCGCCTGCTACTGTACCAGTACTACCAACTGCTCTTAGTATTTCACCTTGTGCAGGAGTCTTCAAAACTAATTCAAGTGTGTCTAAACTTAATACTTCGTAACTTGTATCACCACCAAGTATAAGTGAGTTAACTTGTATACTACCGTTATCATCTGTTTTAACAATACTATTTACTTCGCCAGTATTAGTTACATTTGAAATACCATATGTTCCAGTACCGGTTTTAATTAGTGCTTGACCTGGATCGTCTGATACTCCTAGTAACGAAACAAAGTCATCATCAGTTAAGCCGCCACCTTGTTGAACAACTGTACTAAATGGTATTTCGTCTACGTCATTGTCTGAACTATCACCTGCGTAGTTACCAAGTACATGTTCATCTTGTATACGTTGTATTGAACGTAACGGTAATGCACCATTTTCAATAGTTACCCAACCATTTGTAGTTGCAAATATTTCACTATCAAAACTTGTTACTCCTAAGTCATTTTGTGTAATACCAATTGCGTTTTCTCTAGTAGTAGCTGCATTTAAGTTTAATTTACTTTGTGAAATATTTGCATTAGCAGCAACATCTGCATTTGAAATTGTACCTATAGCTAAACTAAGTTCTACAAGTGTCTGACGAGCTGTTACTTCATTACCAACAACAGTAGTATCTCTTTCAGTTGTAAGTACAATGTCACTATTAGGGCTCCATACACCGTTGGCCCATTCGTCTACAGGACCATCAACTACTGATGCTTCTGCGCCACCAATTACTGTAATAACATCAGCATCAGGAGATGTTGCAGCAGGTTTACCATCACTGAATACTCCTGATGTAGGTGTGTAAATAATTTCGGAAATGTTACCTTCAGCAGCTACTAAACCATTTTTAACATCGACAACTGTTCCTGTAGCACCTGTAATTGTACCAGTAATAACATCACCAACTTCAAATGGTCCACTTACAATACTACCTGCGTCAATAATAAGTTTCTTATAACCTGTAGCAACTAATAGTTGCCCTTCGTCATAGTTATTGTACTCTACTGAACGTAAGTCTGGTATTTCATCTAAGCCGCCTGTACTTGCATCAACATATGATTTTGTAGCAACGTCTGAACCACTATTAGGTGCTTTTACGTTTGTAATTGTATTACCTGCTGCGTTCAAATCATCTGTCATTGGAACAGCACCGTTTGGAGCAAGCACACCTGGCCCTAATTTGTTACTAACTGGATTACCAGTAACGTCATACCCTAAGCGTCTATTTACATAACCACGTACAGCGCCTTCTGTTGGAACACTGTCTGATGCGTTATCTGTCATTGCTGTATCTGTACTAAATTCAGTAACAACAACACCACGTTTAAAGCCTAGTCCGTCAACATCTGAAAGTGCAATGCTTGCACTAAACGTAACTGTACCAGTACCTTGGTCTACACTAAAGAATTTACCAACTCTAAAGATACCGTTTTGATCTGTACTTACAAAGAACACACGACCTTTGCCGCGCTCAACAGTTTCTTTAGATTCATCTTTTTCACTTGGTTCCCCAAAAATAACATTTGGATAGTTTGAATCATTAAAGCCTCCAGTACCAATGTCTAAGAAATCGTGTCCTGTTGCTCTACAAGTTGAAATGTTAACTGTAACATCGCCTAATGAACCTGCTTTTAGACCTGCTCTAATTGTTACTAGATCAGAACCTAATACAACTGGACTATGTAAGCCTGTGGCATTTGTTTGGTTGATTGTTGAAATATCTGTTAGATCAACAATCACATAATCATTGTCTTCTGCAATAGGAACAATCTGATCTCGTGCTGTTGTTATTGCTGTACCGCCACTAACATAAGTAGTAAACCCAGTAGCATCTAAAGGTATTGTCCGTGCTTCATCTTCATATAAAGCTAAGTTTACACCAGTTGAAGGATTAGACTGATTCGTCACACTTCCTACATAATAAGTGTTGCCATTAAGTTCTGTTGTGCCAACAATGTCACTTAGTGTTATTGCATCTCCAATGTTCCAACCAATGTTGGTTGAGACACCGTTGTCTACATTTAAAAGTGCTGGATTAGTGAGGTTCACTCCAGCTACCGGAGTAGTAGGTACTGTAGTAGCAACACCTCTTGCATTATGTACAAAATGAGTTTTACCCTGCCATGTAAAGATTGGCGCAAACTTAGAAAGACTATCAACAGTCCATCCTAGAGGTCTATTTGTTATAGGTGTTCTTAAGTTATTATTGATTCTAAAGATTTCATTATCGTCAAGTACTCCCTGTACTGCTATTACAACATCGCCAGCAGTGCCACCTTTAGTAGTTCCGCCTGTTAACGGAGTTATACCATCGTATACTGTACCAATTGACTCTTGTGCTTTTGAGCTATTGACTAACATTCTTACGTAATCATAGCCTTCATCAAATCCTGCTTGTGATGTATTAGCAGGCAGCTCATTTCCTAAACTATCACTTGTTAAAAAGCTAATACTTCTATAAACTTGTCCTGGATTCTCTTCAAATATAACCGCAGTTGAAGGACGAATAGTTAAAATGTCTGGACGAGCCAAATCGCTGATAATATGTGTTTGGTTTCTACGATACTGTATTAGTGTTCCGTATGGAACTTCATTCAACAGTCCGTTTTGACTAAACTGTGCATCACCTGAACTAAAGTTAAGTTTATATACCGTTCCTGTGTTATAAGGTGTTGATGCTTCAGCTGCAATTGTTCCTGAAATTGTTGCTGCTGTAATTTTACCTGCTGACGGAGTTCCTCCATCTACTTCAGTAATTGTAATTGTTGCGTCATTAGCAGGGCTTGCTCCGCCTAAATCTGCACCACTAATTACTAACGTATCATCTGCTCTATATCCAGTACCAGCGTTTGCTATTTCAACAGCATAACCGTTAGCTATTGTTTTTGTTACATTAAAGTTTGCGCCTGCTTCTGTACCAGTAGCTGATCCACCGCCTGTGAATACAGCACTAATTTGACTAGTAACTTCGTCACCAATATTTAAATACTGTCCAACTACAACACTAGCAACTTCAACATTTGCAACTTCATAACGTGCAAACGCAGGTCTTGCTGGATGATATATATCAAATTCTGATCTGTTTGACGGCACATCTTTCATGTCGTATACAAACAAGTTTAAACTTTCAGCATCATTTCTATATCCAGTACTGTCAGCTACTATCGGAACCGATCCAGCACCAAGTGCGCCTTGAACACTTCCAGTTAGCTGATTTGTAGTATCAAACGCTCCGGATACATTAGTAAGGTATATTGTCTTCGAACCGCCTGTTTGGCTAGTGTCAATACTTAACGTACCTTCTGCAAGTGTTGCAGTTTGTGTAAATACCTCTCCTGCTGTAGCAACCAGTGGATCAGTTAGTGTAAGTATAGCATCATTTGTAAATGCTTTTGCTGGCTGTACCATATCTTGGAACAACTGAACACCGTCTGGAATTTCGTTTGGATCAGCACCTTCAGCAATTAGACCAAATTCACCATAACAACTTGAACCTGTTAGTGATCTAATTTCAGCACCATTCTTTGAATAATATGAAACATAACAATAGTATGTAAACATACTAACCATTTCAGATAGCGCACCGTTTACAGCAACTAGTCCATAGCCTAAGTCGTTAATCTGTGTAAAGTCGTTACCTAGCATACTTCTGTTACCAGCAGTTTGTAATGTAACCGGAATAGGTGCAACTACACTTTGTACTGTTTGGTGAACAATTAATGATCTATTTGCAGCAATATCGTTAGCCGCATTATGTAGTTCAGTATCAGAAATTAATGTTTCATAATCAGGATATGTAGGATTGTCAGGAAGGGCATTTAAGTTACCGTCTCTTACTACAGTTTCAATTAGTGTAATATTTGCTGCAATTAAATTTGCTTCTGTAGCAAATGCATTGCCGCTTGTTGTATCCTGTGTTTCAGTATTGCCTGCTGTTGGTGTTACAGTAGTTCCTTGAACAATTGCTTGTACAACAGTTGACATGTGTACGTATGCATCTGCTGTTGCTGTACGTTGATCCGCTGGTAACTGATTCGCAGCACCATCTAAGTAAGCACGAGCATTTGTAATTGTAGCACTATTACCACCATACATTATATCGTATGTTAGCGCATCAACAATATACCCAACATCTCTAGCACATTTTGTTTGATTGTAGCCTGCAGGAGGTGTGTTAGCATTTACATATGCTACAACTTCTGCTGCAATAAATGCTCTATTAGCAACTAATTGGTCTTTAGCATCAACTGAGTTTGCTGTATGTAAAACATTTGGTGTTGGAAAAACAAGTGCATCTGCTACACCATCACCTGGCTCACTTACACTTTGCGTACCGTTGTTGATAATATCAACTACTTCGTCAAATGCTGCTGCAACTCTAGTTTCAGCTGTTACATAATCATCAACTTCTGTTAGTGCAAGTACTTTTGCTTTTGCAAAAGCAATTGCGCCAGTTGTTTGTGACTGTTGATTGTTTTGTACATATGATCCTGTAGCACGTTGGTAAGCAAGACCATTATAAACACTATTATAGTTTGTTCCTAGTGCTGTATCGTATTTTGCACCGTCTAAGATATATCCTGTATCTCTAGCACACTTTACACTATCAAATTCAAATGTTCCAACTGAATCTAAATCAATACCTGTTGATAAGTTACTAGTTATACCAGTAAATCCTGTACCACTGTTTGAACTAGGATCAAGTATAATTTCAGCTGTACCAGCTGCTGGATCATAATTTGTAACTGCGTTAACTTGGAAGCGTCTTCCGTCTACATAAAATGCACACGGAACTTGTGGACGTCTTACAAATAGTCCTTGCGGCTCTGCTTGACTTCCTAAGCTCTTAATAGCAAGCCTAAAGTTACTACCATCAACTTTTTCTGTAACTTGTACTGCCGAGTTACCAACAAATGCGTCAACAAATAAACCACCTCTAAAGTCTTGTTTGTTTACACTACCTGAGAAACTTGAACCTGTTTGTACATATGGAGATTTAGTAAGTACTTGTCCTTCTGGATCAAGTACAAGCATAAAGCCACCGTGTCCTTGTACAGTCATGTTACGTAAAATTGTAGCATCGTTCATCAAGAACACATCCATTTCGTCATTACGCAATGGTGGGTTATAATCTTCATTAAATGCAAATTGTACAGTGTTAATTAAGTTTCTTGTAACTGTAGTTGGCCCGTCAATTTCTCTCCAAAATGTTGCAACTTCGTTTGCATCAAATGTGGCATTACTTGTGTGTTCTTTGCTTGGAGTATAATAACGATCAGTGCCTGCTGCTGTAAATTTAACTACATTACCTAATCTGTAAACTTTACCAGTTGTCCAAAAATCTGGCTCTCCTGATCCGTTAAACAGATCATATGTATAATCTAGGTTACTGCCTGGTGCTGGCGCTGCACCGCTTGGACCATATAATGTAGTTGGAATTTCACCTTTAATTAATTGTGCTGCAAGTGTATAAATGTGCTCAATACCTGCAACAGTTTCTGTTTCTGTTCCTACTTCAACAGCACCTGCATAGTATTCGCCCTGCGCTTCGAGAGCAAATTCATTGCCACCATTACGGAAGTCTTTTACAAGTGCATCAACAATTAAGCCTGCATCTCTAAAACATTTTGTTCTTGAGTAACCTGCAGAACCAATTAATGCTGGATAAGTTGTTTCTACATAGTTAACAACTTGTTCTTGAATAAATTCTCTGTTGTCAATCATTGTAAGTGCGTTAGATTCCCACTTACCTACGTTTTCATAACCAGCGCCTGTGTTTTTTAAATTATCAGGTTTTGTTAAGTAATGATATCCAAAGTAACCGTCAACATTTCCTGTTAGCGGATTAACATACTCAATACCATTTGGAACACTTCCTATTGTAACAAGTATGTTTGCTGCACCTGCATTACCTAAGTATTCATCACTAATTGTAATTCTTTCGCCTGCTTGGAAATCTTTACCTTTATTTGTTGCAGTAACCGAAGATATAGCACCATTTGAATCTACAACAATTTCAAATTCAGCATTTTTACCTAGCTTGTCACTAGACCACTGATCAATTGCACTATATGTGCCAGCTGGTCTAGACGAATCAGGTTGCGGAGTAAATGCTAGAGTTTCAATTTCACTTGGGCCTAAAATCAGTCCATCAAATTCTGAATCACGATAGAAGAATGTATTTGCCCAGCGTGATTGTGACACACGATTTTTTGGACGTACAATTACTCGTCTAAATTCATCACCTTTAACACTTACGTTAGCAGGAACACGTATCGGATAATCTTCTTCGTAAATGCCCGACTCAACTCTAATTGATATTTGCGTGTTTCTTACATAGTTACCGTATTCTAATTCTTCGCCTTCTGCAAATTCAGTTGGTTCTAACAGTTGTACTTCAATTTCATCTGTAGTTGCAACACTAACTGCTCTTGGGCCAGCTTCATATTTGTAATCAATAATACGTCCGATCGCCCCAGAGTTTTTACCACGTACAACTTTACCTGGAATAATATCAGTATTTTCAGGATCGGCTTGATCTATAAATCCAAAGTTACCATTTCCTACGTTAATTTTATATGTTGTGATACCATCAACAATACTAGGTGCATCTAATACACCTGCTGTTGGACCATTTATAATACCTAATATAATATCAAATTTTGCTGCAATAACATTATCTGCAAGTGCGTCCGGTACAACAGCTGATTCTATATATTGGGGGACTCGATCTTGATATAATACAGGAGGTGCAGTATTAGTAAGAATATAATCTCTTACTAAGGTTTTAGCGTATTCAATACCTGCTACTGTTTCTACAAGCTGTGAGCCAATTGCTTTTTGCGCACTAACATTTGAGTAATAACGTATGCCGCTCCATCGTGATAGATAGTTTGCGTTATCCCCTAGTAGTGCATCTAAGCTCACACTGTCAAGAATATATTCTACATCTCGTTGACATATTTCTACGCTGTATGTTCCTACAAAGTCTGGATATGTAGAATCAATATATGCTGTAACTTCTTTGGCAATAAACTCTTTGTTTTGTACAATTAGTGTTCTTGCATTATTACGTCCTGAAGGAGGAGCTGTAACACCAGCAGTATTAATTAAAGCCTTTGTTGCACCTGTGTTGAACGTCATAGTCTGCATATACGGACCTGGCTCAGGAGGAGCAGCAATAATTAATTCTTCTGCTTTACGTGCTGCTGCATTAATTGTTTTAAATGCATAGCCTGGCGCTCTACCTTCTTTACCACGAGGAGTAAATGTCTGTGCATCATCGCCTGACATGCTAACATACAAGTTAACATTAGAAAGTGATGCTGCATTATCAACATATAATTTAGTTGCTGCCTGCAAGTCGTCTGGACCGTTTGGTAAACCAGTACCAACAAGCTCACCTGGATGATCAAACAAGTTAAGAGCACCTGTCATGTCATCACCTTGACGTCTCACAATACTCTTACGAGGAAGTGCAATGTTGCTTAACCAATTTCCTTCAAGCTCTGCATCATATGCTGCATCTCGAATAGTAAATGTGCCACTGCCGCCTGCGAGTGGAATACGTCCAGTTGCATTAATAGCATTTTCTTCGCTTTCGTATAATGCAATACTATCGCCATTTATAATTTTGATATAAACATTTGTACCAGAAACAACACCAAAAGGATCTGTACCTGTTGAATTAAACACAAACGAAGATCCGTTGTATGCTTCTGTTAATCCATGTGATGGAATACTTAAATTACCTAAACTAATACCTGTAGCAGTTAGTGTATAAATTGCTGGATCTGCAGGTTCGTCACCTAAACGTAAACCACCGCCTGCAACATCTTTAGACTGATAGTTTCTATCTGCATATGCCTTATTGATAACCAAGTCGTCTATAGTAATTTGGTTATCAGAACCTCTATGCACAGCATTAAATGTAGCAACAGCATCGTCTGTAACACTAACACCTGCAATAGGTTGTGTAGCAGCATCAAGTGGCCCGCCTAATGTAGGAGTAGTATCACTAGAAACGTTAGATGAAATTTGTCTAACAATTAATTTACCATCTATACTAAAGTCAAAACCAATTGTGTCAGCGTCACCAGTCAATGCATTATCAGATGCAAGTTCTAGTAAGTTTAACCCACTACCGTCTGATCTAACTAACGGAACTTTGTTTTCATTACCTTCGTAATTGTTTGGGGTATCACTTAGATCGGTAAAACTTATTTGTCCGCCGATACCAAATACAGCATAAAGTTCTTGAAAGTTTTCGTTTACTTTACGAAACGACTCGCGAATACTATCGCCTGTGCCGTCATTACCTTCAATGCCGATATCAATTTGTTGCTTTGCCATGTTATTTTAGCTCCAGTATTTGTGTTTCATCAAACATCTTGTCAAAATTTATACTAACACCACATCCACATGCTGACTGTGCGTTAGGGTTGTTTACTTCAAACATAGATCCAATTATGTCTTTTTTATAATTAATCTCAGTACCAATCAAAAACATAGTGCTATGCGCACCAATTACAAAGGTACAGTTATTGTCTGTTTTAAGGACTTCATCGCCCTCATGCAAATCATTAGGTGAATCCAATGTGCCCCATTCATACTCAAAACCTGCGCAGCCCCCGCCTTTTACGTTTAGTGTAACAGCGTAACATTCATGATCGTTACATAAAGTGTCTATTTGTTGTTTTGCTGAGTCAGTTAGTGTACATATTGCCATTGATTTCCCTTTCACAACAATATTTATCGTATTGTTTTATAATCTTAATGTAAATATAGTTATGTATTTGAACGAATATAAAAAGCAAACCCGGCATGTGCGCAAAAGCAAAACAGGCAAGGAACACGCCTACAAGCGTGAAACTACTATGTGTGTGTTTCGATGTGACAACTGTGATGCAGAGTTTGAACGTGTAAGGGGAAGCATGGATCCTAAAAGACTAAGCAACAACTATTTTCATGTGTGTAGTAACTGTGATGCTAAAGTATTTGCTCAAAAGAAAGGCGTAGAAAAGAAGCAGGTTTGGAATATGACTGCTTCTAGTACTACGCCCATTGGTAAACTATAACTAGTCTACATTCTTCCAAGTAAATGCTCCAAAGAACATTTCATCTTCTGACATCTGTCCCCAAGGTACATCTCTGCTAGGGTCCGGATTCATAGGATTGTCTGCTGAATTATCAAATGCTCCTTCTACAAACAATCGTGTTCCTACTGGAATAAACTTAGGTTCTCGCCATGTATATGAAAGTTGCCAAGCATAGTCGTATCTTGGTACATCAATAAGTTCTTCTACAGTACCGTCTGGATAGTATGCTGTTGCTTTCATACTCTTGCCACGGAAGTGCATGTGTGGTAAAAATGTGTGCAGCATTACATCCTGCTTTAGCACTACTTCTGCTGTCTGTACAAAGTTAGGATCGTAAGCAGGTATAGTTGTCCAGTTGTT
>Ga0187219_1000965_pt1 | contig 14050 bp, 18 predicted proteins | sample 13SPOviralmetaG_FD_130162 | JGI IMG/M metagenome (GOLD analysis project Ga0187219, IMG submission 130162) | Marine viral communities from the oligotrophic San Pedro Time Series (SPOT) site, San Pedro Channel, CA, USA - 13 SPOT_SRF_2010-07-21... | ecosystem: Environmental > Aquatic > Marine >... | reverse complement strand
TAATGGTAGATAAAACAAACCCTGAAGATCTCCATACACTAGTTGGAAACAATCACCCTATCGAACTATACGAGAGTGTAATCTTAAAATGATTGATTTAATAACCGACATATTGTGGCTGTCAGCAGCCTTAGGTGTTTTCTGCACAGTGGTATTCTTTATGCTTAGTCCTATCTATGCTATATGGATCGAGAACAAATACCACATAGACTTAGAAAGCAACCTATACGAGCAAATCTCTAAAGCTATAGAAAAAGCTACAGAGGAAGGTTTACCTATTCAAGTCCAAATTATCATCGGAGAGGAAGAAGTTGAAGAAGAAGGGTAAAAAACAACAAAGTAACTCGCTAGGGCTCCAAGCCCTGTCTCAACACCAATCAGATTACATCAACTCTATAGATAACAATGTAGTCTCTGTAGGACTAGGTTTTGCTGGTAGTGGTAAGACCTACATAGCATCCACAATGGCTGCTCAGTTTAGGATAGATAATAAAGACTCCCGGATAGTCTTATGTCGCCCTAACGTATCCGATAGTAAATCAATAGGTTTTCTGCCGGGTGAGGAAATGGATAAGATGGCTCCTTGGATTGTCCCATACACAGACATCCTACGGAAACACCTTAGTGGTACATTTGAGAAACAACTAGGCGAAGGTACAATACAGGTAGTACCCTTTGAGTTTATTCAAGGACGTACATTTGATAATTCATTTGTAATTCTTGATGAAGCTCAGCACACAACTAAAAAGGAAATGGAAACATTCCTTAAACGGATTGGTAAGAACTCTAAAGTTGTGGTTTGTGGTGATATACAACAAGCACGACTAGGGAACTCTTCTGGTTTAAAACTTCTGATTGACATGCATGGTGATACAACATTACCTGAAGTTTCTCAGAACATCGGAGTAACAGTTTTCGACAACCCAGATGATATTGTAAGGTCTGAGTTCTGTCGGGAAATAACTAAAGCATTTGATAGATATTACGCTATGGGAGGCGGCTAATGAAGTTATCAACAAAAGATTGGTTACGTTATATGGTATTAGACTACAAACGTGCTCAACCAATGCTTCTTCAGTATCTACTTGAGGATAGTGAAATTGAAACTATCGCAAAAAATGTAGACACCTTATTGGAGTTACGATTAAATGAACAGCGAGAACATAAAGAGTAAAGAATGTAATACCTGTCATGAAGTAAAGAGTTTAGAAGAATTCCCTGTAGACTCCGGTAGGGGTTACAGAAGAAACAGGTGTAGAGACTGCGAAAACAACCTCGAGAGAGTCCGTAGGAAACTACGTAAAGAAGTCGGGGAACCTCCAAAGGATCACTGTTGCTCAATCTGCGATACCCCTGAGGAGAAAGCTATGGAGCTTACAAACTCCAAATGTAAGACCCCTTGGGTTCTTGACCACTGCCACTACACAGATACATTTCGTGGGTGGATATGTCACTCATGCAACAGAGTGTTAGGTCAAGTCAAGGATTCACGAAAACACTTATTTAAAATGTACAAATACTTAGATAACCACAAAACGAAAGGAAAAAGATGAACAAGTCAAATGAAATCCTATCAGAAATCACAGTCTTCTCAAAGTACGCAAAGTACTTACCAGAAATGGAACGACGAGAAACTTGGGAAGAGCTCGTCACCCGAAACAAAGAAATGCACCAGCGCAAGTACCCGAAAATCAAAGACCAGATCGAAAAGGTCTACGAACATGTATACGCTAAGAAGGTTCTTCCTAGTATGCGTAGTCTACAATTTGGTGGTGCTCCTATTGAGCTTGCCCCTAATCGTATTTATAATTGCGCTTACTTACCTATAGAGGATATGGAAGCATTCGCTGAGTCAATGTTCCTTCTTCTTGGTGGCACTGGTGTAGGCTACTCTGTTCAACGAGCACACGTAAATAAACTACCAGAGGTCTCAGGCCCTAAGAAACGTAAGCGTAGGTTCCTTGTCTCTGATAACATCGAGGGATGGGCAGATGCTATTAAAGTTCTTATGGAGTCTTATTTTAATGGGCTTATGGATGTTGATTTCGACTTCCGTGATATTCGTCCTAAAGGAGCTCGACTCATTACTACTGGAGGCAAAGCCCCCGGTCCTCAACCGCTTAAAGACTGCCTACATAATCTGCGTTCTATTCTGGATACAGCTATCGGTAGAAAGCTATCTACTTTGGAAGTACATGATATGATGTGCTACATTGCAGATGCAGTATTGACAGGTGGTATTCGAAGAGCCGCTATGATCTCACTGTTCTGCATGGATGATAACGATATGCTAGGTTGTAAGTCTGGTAACTGGTGGGAAGATAACCCTCAACGAGGACGAGCCAACAACTCTGCTGTTATTTTACGCCATAAAATCACTCTAAGTGAATTCAAAAAGCTGTGGGAACGTGTAGAGTTATCAGGTGCAGGTGAACCCGGAGTGTATTTCTCTAACGATCAGCATTGGGGTACCAATCCATGCTGCGAAATAGGTCTACGCCCTTATCAATTTTGCAACTTATGCGAATTAAATGTATCAGATTTAGTATCTCAGGAGGATCTAAATGAGCGAGCAAAAGCAGCTTCCTTTATTGGAACGCTTCAAGCAGGCTATACAGACTTCCACTATCTACGTGATTGTTGGAGAGAAACTACAGAGAAAGATGCACTTATTGGAGTGGGTCAAACAGGTATCGGATCCGGTAAGATTCTTGAATACGATTTGGAAGAAGCTGCGAAGCTGGTCGTTGACGAGAATGTTCGTGTCGCTAAGCTTCTTGACATCAACCCTGCTGCTCGTTGCACTACTGTTAAGCCCTCAGGAACCTCCTCCTGTGTTCTTGGTACCAGTTCTGGTATCCATGCTTGGCATAACGATTATTACATTCGGAGACAACGTATAGGCAAGAACGAAGCGTTGTATGGGTACTTCTCAACTAACCACCCTGAACTAGTAGAGGATGAATACTTCAACCCACAAGCACAGGCAGTTATCGAGATTCCACAGAAAGCGCCTGAGAACTCTATCCTTCGTACAGAAAACCCAGTAGATCTTCTGGAACGAGTACGTAAGTTTAATACTGAATGGGTTGGTGCAGGTCACATCGAGGGTCAAAACTCTCACAATGTATCCTGTACGATCAGTGTAAAAGATGATGAATGGGAACTCGTAGGTGAGTGGATGTGGAAAAACCGTAATACTTTCAATGGTATATCTGTATTGCCTTATGATGGTGGTACGTACATGCAAGCACCATTCGAAGATATTACCAAAGAGAAATATGAAATGATGGAAGGATCCCTCACAAGTATTGACCTAACTAACGTAATAGAATCTGAAGATGATACAGACCTTTCAGGTGAAGCAGCTTGTGCTGGTGGTGCCTGCGAAGTAACTTACTAAGGAGTAAGCAATGGGTGTGAATAAACCTCAAATAGTAATAACCGATGTTGATGGTGTGCTTACTGATGGAAAAATCAGTTATGCAAACAACCTTAAGTTTAAATCATTTAATGTTAAAGATGGAAGTGCAATCAAAAGAATACAAAAGCTTGGCGTTAAAGTCATATTTATGTCTGGTGATATAAGCTTTTCTACAGATACTAGAGGTATGGAGCTTGACGTACCTTTTCACTTTTGTAATCCAGAAACAAAGTTACAATCTCTTGCTTATCTTGCAAGAAAACATGGAGTAAACTTTAGCGACATTATTTATATAGGGGATGACATGTCAGACATATCCTGTTTATCAAGTGTGGGCTACCCATACTGCCCTAAAGATTCAATCTCTGAAGTTAAATCAGTAGCTACAAGTCTACCATCTGATGGTGGCTGTGGTGTTATGGTAGATATATGGAGGATTGTCGATGAAGCAAGGGAAGGTTTGGGGTCACACCGAATGCATCCTAAGTAATAGCTCAGTAGAAGTTCACAGAATCGAAGGGAAAGCTGGACATAAATGTAGTGAACATAAACACACTAACAAATGGAATGCTTTCTATGTCGAAAGTGGACACTTAATAATTAGGATTTGGCAACAAGACCAAGGGTTAATTGATGAAACTCATCTATTCTCAGGTGATAGTACATCAGTTAGCCCGGGTCTATACCATCAGTTTGTAGTGGTTGAAGACACTGTTGCCTTTGAATACTACTGGTCTGAGTTTGAAATTAATGACATAGTTCGGAGGACATCAGGGTCATGAAAATTATAGCAGGACCTTGCGTGTGGGAAGGGTACAGCCTAGCGTGTAAAGTAATAGATCACATGCTACCCTTATGTAAGTCAAATGACATTGAGTACTACTTCAAAGCATCTTTTGAAAAAGCAAACAGGTCACTCAACACATCATTCCAAGGGTATCCCCTACCTCATGTGCTGTGTGACTTTGGAAGTCTTAAACAGAAGTACCATGGTCTAAAGATAGTAACTGATGTGCATACTGTAGAACAAGCAAGAGTAGTCGGTAAGTCTCCTTTTGTAGACGTAATACAGATACCTGCATTCCTCTCAAGACAAACTGAACTTATTAACACTGCTTGTTCCTTCAAGAATAAGATAGTGAACATAAAGAAAGGTCAGTGGATGTCTGCTAAAGATGTGAATGATGTCTTAACTAAAACAGGTGAAGCCACTGTGTGGGTAACAGAGAGGGGTACTTGCTTCGGTTATAACAATCTTGTAGTTGACTTCAAAGGTCTTCAATACATGAAGGAAACTTATAAGGAACAAACCATTGTGTTTGATGGTACTCATTCAACGCAACTCCCCGGAGTAGGTGGTGAACCAGAGTATAGTGATGGGTTAATGTATGCAGCTGCTGCTGTAGGTATTGACTCTTTCTTCTTAGAAGTACACCCTAACCCTGAAGAAGCTCTATCAGATAAATCAACTGTATTTCCACTAGATAAAACAGAAGAGTTTATACGTAAACTTAAGGAGTTTGTATGCGTATCTGCATAGTAATACCTGCAAGGATAGGATCAACAAGGTTAAAGGAGAAACCATTAACACTCATTAATGGAAAACCTTTAATCAGAGTGGTTTACGAGTCTTGTGAAAGATCAGGGTTGGATACCTACGTATTCACTGATAGCCTAAGAGTTGGTACACTTGTAAGGAATTGTGTAATATCTAACGAGAAATACTGTAATGGTACTGAAAGGATAGCTGGATGCATAGATTCTTTAGAAGGCTACGACTACATTATAAATGTACAAGGTGATATGCCTGACGTATCTTTATCTGCTATACTTTGTATGATAGATAACGCAAAAGAAAACGAAGTTCTTACATTGAGTTCACCTATCTCTGAGGGTTCTGTTGAAGTATTCACAGATCTCTTAGGGTACGCCACTGGATTTAAAAGGAGTGAACAACCTAGCGAAACACACCTAGGTATCTATGGATACCCAGTAAAAGCCCTACATGATTACTTAAATACGCCTGAAGATGCCGAAGAGAAAGAACAATCTCTTGAACAACTAAGATGGTATTCAACAAGCTACCCAATAAAAGTGATCAGCATTAAAGAAAACCTTAAAGAAATTAACACAATCAATGACCTGAGTACGTGTCCATAAACTACTCGCAAAGAGGACTACAAATGAAACTAATATTTGACTTAGAAACTAACGGACTTATACCTCAAGTGGATACAATCTGGTGTCTTGTGATGCAGGATATAGAAACAAAAGAGGTATTCTCTTACTCAGACCACGATAAAGACCTCCCTTCGGTAGCTGAAGGACTCCAGAAGCTCTCAGAAGCCTCTCTACTGGCCGGACATAACATCATAGGATATGACCTACCAGTCCTTAAAAGGCTTCTACAGTGGGCTCCTACGAGCTCTCAGAAGGTGTGGGATACTTTGATAATGTCTCAACACTCTCGATATGTCAGATCACATAGACATGGTTTGGCTGGTTGGGGTGAGTTCTTCAAGTACCCCAAGGGTGACTATAATGATTGGACTAACTATAGCAAAGAGATGCTGACATATTGTATCCGTGACGTTGAGCTTAACACCAAAGTCTATGAAAGACTCGTTAAGGAAGTACGGGCACAAGCAAAGAACCAGCCATTGTTTATGCAGGGCCTTAAGCTAGAGCATGACTTTGCATCCATTAATGCAGAGATAACTGCCAAGGGTTGGGTCTTTGATATGCGTGGCGCTAGGAAACTAAGACGAGAACTCCAGTGGCGTATGGAGGCTATAGAGGATGAGCTAGAGCCACAACTTGGTGAAGTCTGTGTAATGAAAGGAACTAAAGAGGTAGATAAGCTTGTCAAAAAGAATGGAGAGTACTACAAGTCAGTCACAGATTGGTTCAATATGGAACTTGGAACCAAAGCATCTGAAGGATGGGTTTCTGGTCCGTTCTCCCGAATCGAGTTCAAGGAAGTACGCCTCGGTCAAATGGCAGAAGTAAAGAAATATCTATATGATATTGGGTGGAAACCTGATGACTTTACTGTCAAGAAGATTAACGGTAAATGGGTAAACCAATCTCCAAAGCTAACAGAGTCCTCTCTGAAGCCCTTGGGTCTAGTTGGTGAAATGATTGGCAACTATTACATGATGCGTAACAGGTTGGCAATGGTTGAAGGCTGGATTGAAAGTGTTAAAGAGTGGGGTGATGGTAGATTACATGGTGATATGTTTACCATAGGTACACCTAGTTTCAGATGTAGACATCGTGGTATAGTAAACATACCCGGTGTTGGATCCCCCTATGGTAAAGAACTACGTTCCCTACTAACGTGTGAGAAAGGAAGCAAGGTTATCGGCTCAGATTCTGCTGGTAACCAAGCACGAGGTCTTGCACATTATGTAGGGGATCCTGATATGACTGCTATGATAGTCAAGGGTGATGAGAAAGAAGGAACTGACTTCCACACTCGTAATGCAGAGATCGTAGGGACTAGTCGTAAACTCGCAAAGAACTTCTTGTATGCATACTTGTTCGGTGCTGGTGACGCCAAGTTGGGTGAAACAGTATCCGGTATAAAGTCTGCAAAGAAAGGTAAAGAAGCCAGAGCTAAGTTCGATGGTAACTTTCCAATGCTAAAGGCACTAAAAGATAAACTAGAACGAGAGTTCAATGTTGCCAAACTAAGAGTAGGCACTGGGTTTATTACAGGTGCTGATGGTAGACGCATCATTGTAGGGTCAGAGCACCAGCTCCTTAACTACTTACTGCAGACTCTTGAGGGTATTACCTGCAAGACTGCACTTGTATATCAATACAAAAAGATTAAGGAACTAGGGTTAAAGGATACTTATCCTGTTCTATTCTACCATGACGAGACAGCATGGGTAGCACCTAAGGAACATGCAGAGACTGTTCGTGATATTAGCATCGAGGGATTCAAGAAAGGTCCTGAGTCTGTTGGTGTTACAATAATGGATGGTTCTGGGGCCATAGGTAATAACTATGCAGACGTACACTAAAGGTAAAATATATGTTTGAATCAACACACAAGCCAGAGTTTGATAAGTGTTTCATTGACGCTGACTCTATACTGTATCGTATAGCAGCTACAACGGACTCTTTGACTCAAGCTAAAGGACACTTCGATACATCTCTAAAAGCTATCATGAGGGACACAGATAGCGTACAGGGGTTTGTTGCAGTTAAAGGTAAGGGTAACTTCAGGTTCGAGATAGCAGATGACTACAAGGGTAACAGGTCGAGCAGTGACATGGATCCTAAGATGAAAGCTATGCTCGATAACTTGTACCAGTATGCTTGGGATACTGATTGCTTCCAGTCGCATAACTGTGAGGCTGATGATGTGGTATCCATATGGGCTACTGAAGCACTAGATCTTGATAATACTTTTGTCATTGCCCACATAGATAAGGACATCGATATGATCCCGGGCTGGCACTACAACTTCAACAAGAAAAACCTGTACTACATTGAGCCTGATGATGCTCACCTAAAGCTGTGTAAACAGATGCTAACAGGAGACTCAGCTGACAACATCAAAGGCATCAAGGGTATAGGTGAAAAGACTGCTTTGAAGTTACTCGATGGTGTATCTGCAGATGATGCACTGGATGTTGTGATAGACCAATGGCGGAAGAAGTACCCTCGTGATTGGAAAGTACATCTTGAGAAGTGCTTCAACCTCTTGTACATGAGACGTAGCTGGGATGACTTCCGAGCTTTGACTCTCGAGGAGGTGTTCGGTGCGCCATAGTATTGTATACGTACCACTTGCCATACTACTGGGGATTCTCTTTGGTATGGCAGCTAACCTGTATATACTTACAAAACAAACAGAAGTAAAACCAGTAGAGACTAACAAGTATCTTTGTGAGAAAGTTAGTAGTAAGTTTGAATGTGAGAAATACTTGGAGGACTAAATGGATTTAGGACATTGGAAGTACGAGGGTAAACCATTTGATCCCGATGATTACTTCGGGTTCATCTATATTATATCTGTAGATCATGATGGTGGTTGCACTCGGTATATAGGTAAGAAGCAATTCCACAGTTACAAGAAAAAGAAAAGAGATAAAGAATCTAACTGGAGAACATACACAAGTTCTTCAAAGCATCTGAACTCTCTGATCTCAGAAGTAGCTAAAGATAAAGTGTCACTAGAGATAGTGCAACTGTTTGAAACCAGAGGTGGCCTAGTGGCTGGAGAATGTAAAGTCCAATGGTACCTCGATGTATTAACTGAAAAGGATGGGGAGGGTGTACCTCTCTACCTTAACAGACAGATAGGCGCAGTGAAATTTATTCCAAAGGAAGCAATAACTGATGAAACAAAAAACAAACTTGATGAGTTGTACAGAAGTGGAAGATTACTTATCCAAGGACAAGAGCAAGAAATGCACAAGGAGGTTGTCAAAGGAACTAGCAAGTCATAAACGTAAACAAGCTAAGAGCATGAAAGAAAGTAGGTGGCAGTGATGGCTGGTGCTAGATTTGTAGGACATATGCCCTGTAACTATTGTGGTTCCTCTGATGCAGTGGGAATGTACAGTGACGGTAGGGGTAAATGCTTCAACTGTAATAAAGTTAATTATGCAGATCAATATGAAAATGGTGTCGAAGGGACACAAACAGAAACTAAACAAATGGTTCAGACTATGCAATACAATGAGTCACTATCCGATATACAAACGTATGACTCTCGTGGTGTACGTGAGAGAAACATAACCAAACGAGTGTCTGAGTTCTTCGACGTTAAAGTAAGCTACGCAGAGAATGGAAGCATAGATGCACACTACTACCCCTACACATCAGGTGGTAAAGTAGTAGCTTATAAGAAACGACAACTACCTAAGAACTTCCGAGTTGTGGGTGATATGAAAGACCCTAAGTTAGAACTCTTTGGTCAGTCTAAGTTTACAGGTGGTAAATACCTCATTATTACTGAGGGTGAGTTGGATGCAATGGCAGTTGCTCAAGCCTCCCTAGACACCAGTAATCGTATCTACCCTGTAGTTTCATTACCTTCATCATCTAACATGAAGATACTCCTGAGTAATCGTGAGTGGATTCGTGGGTTCTCAGAAGTTATCTTAATGTTTGACAAAGATGAAGCTGGTAATAAGGCTTTGACTGAAGCTGCAAAGATAATAGGCTGGGATAAAGTAAAGGTTGCAACTCTACAAGAGAATGACCCCTGTGATACATTGGTAAAGCATGGATCAGTAGCAATCAAGTCTGCTATCTTTAATGCCAAAGCGTATACACCTGCTTCTATTGTGAGAGGTGAATCAATCTGGGAAGCGTATCAAGAGCGTAAAGCTGTCGAGTCAGTGCCATACCCTAAGTGTCTGGAGGGACTCAATGATAAACTCGAAGGTATGCGTAAAGGTGAGATTGTATTGTTCACTTCAGGTACAGGCTCAGGTAAATCTACTATGATCAAAGAGATCATTCTGGAATTGCAAGATAACACCGAAGATAGCATTGGATTGGTGTCCCTTGAGGAATCTATTGGCGACTCAGCTGAGAAGTTCATCAAGATGTTTACACCAGAGAATCCAACTCCCGAGGAGGAAAGGGAAGCATTCGAAAGAGTGTTTGGAAATGAAAGGTTAATCTTGCTAGACCACAATGGGGCAGTCTCTGACTCGTCTCTTATTGATCAGATAGAAAACTTGTGTCTACTAGGATGTGAATACATTATACTAGATCACATTACAATTGCTGTATCAGAAGGTGCAGATGGTAAGACAGGTAACGAAGCTATTGACTCTGTCATGAGTGACCTACTCAAGATAGTCAAGAAGCATAACGTATGGCTAGGTCTTATCAGTCACCTTCGTAAGTCTCAGGGTAAGTCATTTGAGGAAGGCCACTTGGCATCTATTGATGACATCAAAGGTTCTGGTAGTATCAAACAGATTAGTTTTGATATTGTAACCTTTGCTCGTAACCTTGTTGCTGAAAGCGAAGAGGAACGTAATACAATACGATTGCGTGTACTCAAGTCACGTTTCACAGGTAAAACTGGGGACGCTGGCTCTGCTTCCTACGACACTATAACGAGGAGACTTACAGGTCAGCAGGACTTTGACTCTTATAACTTTGGATAATCAGAATGACCCAAGCAATACAAGAAGTAACAAAGTACATCGAGGGTAAGTGCAATTCAATATCTCGAGGAAGAATGCACACAGGGGCTCGTCTGATAAACTTGATGAGACCCTACTCTGTAGATATGTCTGCTTTAACAGTGAGGGCTGTGTCTGCAGCCTCTCTCTGCTACCAGAAGAGTAGGCGTAAGTCGGATGCACCCTTCAAGTTGACTGTAACATCTACATCAATTGGCCTTAGTGTTATATCCCACATGGGTGTATTCAATACTAACTACCAAGAGTTGTTGTCTGTTGGGGATTTATACTTGGAAGCTTTACTTCAGCTAGGCTTTATACAAATAGAGAGGGAGTACGATGGGTTCAGAGCACCTTACATAATCAAGCTGACTGATCGCTGGATTGAGATAGGTGACCTACCCCCTGAGTACGAGAAGCACACCCTGATGGGTACTTCATTTGTAAAGCCAAAGCCAATCAATGGTCTCAGGAATGAGTTTACTAAGCGACCTTACATAAAGCGTATGAGTTCGGAAAGGGACTTTCAAGATCTCATTGACAGGCCCTTCGTGAAGGCACTTGATAAACTACAATCAACTGCATGGAAGATAAACATACCTATTGCTAAAGCACTGGAAAGAAACATACATGAGTTCCTTGATCTCGAGGATACCTCAATGAAGTCCAGATCAAAAGCAATAGAGATGAAGTTTGTCTTGTCTAAAGTACATGCAATAAATGATAACAAGTTTTATCAAATGGTAGAGTGTGATTATCGTGGTAGGATCTACTACACAGAATCATTCTTTAACTTCCAAGGATCTGATATAGCCAAAGGTTTATTTCTATTCGAAGATGGTAAACCATTAGACGATAAAGGATATCAGTGGTTATGCATACACACAGCTTGTTCCTACAACCAATCATACAGCATCGAGGACTTACCTGAATGGCTAACAACAGACTATCGAATCTATCTGCAAGACGAAGGATTAACCACAATCTCAGTAGACAAAATGACTCTCAAGGATCGAGAGCTGTGGACCCTAAACAATCTCACTTGGATAACCCAATTGGCAGATGGGGAAGAGTTCAGGATGGAAGCAGAGAAACCAGTGAGTTTCCTAGCAGCATGCACAGAGATACGAAACTACCTTAACTGTAGTGGTACATATGTATCTCATTTACCGATACCTGTCGATGGATCTAACAATGGTTGGCAACACCTAGCTGCTATGTCAAAGGACAAACAAGCAGGAGACTTAGTGTCCCTTGTACCTAATGACATACAGAAAGACTTTTATGTTCAAGTTGCTAAGAGACTAATAGAGAGGTTACCTGAATGGTTTAACGAAAGAAAAATGCCCATGAAAGCTATACGTAAAGGTATAGCAAAGCGTGGGGCTATGACTAGAGCATACTCTGCAGGTCAAAAGAAGATAGCTGTAAACATGTACCATGATTGTAAGGTTGAAGGTTATACCGAAAAGTACAACATCACAGAAGATGATTGTAAAATACTAGCAAAGAACCTGATACTAGCAATCAATGATACTTGTGTAGGTCCATTAAAGACCATGAAGTTCATACAAAAGATAACTGACTATCTTATAAACCAAGGAGAAACTTGCACCAAATGGGAAACTCCCTCAGGATTCCCTGTGCTATACGAAGTGTGGCGACAAAAGAACATCTGTGTGAGGAGTTCTATCTATGGCTTAGGTCAGATAGGTCACTCAATAAAGATACCTGTGATAACGCAGAGTGGAGACATGATGCCTTGCCGTAGGTCTTTTGCGTCTGGATGTAGTCCAAACTTTGTACACTCAATGGATGCTGCTCATATGGCTAAAGTGATCGATAGTTTTCCCGGAGACTTTGGAGCTATACATGACTCCTTCTCGACCCACGCATGTGATGTAAACAAACTACTCGATCATACCAAGTGGCAGTTCGCAATGATGTACAACAAACAAAACTTCTTCAACAATATAGAAACTATGATGCTTACCACAAGAAAAGACTACGATGTAAAGCAGCCTGTATTAGGTGAGCTAGACATCTCAGAAATAATATCTTCTGACTATTTCTTTTGTTAAGTGAGGAGTAAACAATGACAGACAACGTAACAAGTATGCCGGGTGTAAGTCCAACTGACCCTAAGATAGAACCTGATAAGTATGATGCAGAGAATGCTTTGATGGAAGATCTCAAGGGTTTAATAGAAAAGTACAATGGGCTTATCTCTAATGTAGCTATGGTAGGCTGCATACAGATAACCCAAGATATGCTAACAATTAATTTGATGACACAAGGAATTGAAGATGACTAAACAAAATGGATATAAAATCTTTGAAGAGTTAGAAGAGTCTGTAATCCAATGGGCATTTACCAAAGGTATCCTAGGGGACTACTCAATGGATCGCAGACTAGCTCAGCTAAGTAAATTCGAAGAAGAAGCTTCTGAGTTTATGCATGAAGTAGAAAGTGAAAACCCACATGCTATACGAGACGAGCTAGGAGACGTTCTGGTAACGCTTATTATCCAAGCAAACCTATGGGGTCTATCCCTGTCAGAATGCTTAGAGGAAGCTTATGAGAAGATCTCTGCTCGGTCTGGTCAGATGATCGATGGCGTATTTGTTAAAGATGAATAAAGGAAACTAAAATGAGTGAAAAGAAATCATACAACGTAACACCTGATATTGATGATATGGAGTATGTAGATATGATGGGTCTTGACCCTGAACTTGCATACACACCTGAGATTAATGATGCTATTCTTCAACATATCTACTCTGAGAATATCAAACACTATACTGATCGAGGTGATGAACTTGACTTAGCTACACAAAAAGCGCAAGTACACTTGAATCAGGGTAAGGCTACTGTAACACATACAATAGAAAAGCGTGGTTACTAATCGAAAAAAAAGACCCCACTAGAAATAATCTAGTAGGGTCAACTTATGGGGCTCCTTCGGGAGCCTCTTATTTTTTTAATTATGGTAGAGGTATATCCTCATAGCTCATCTTGACATTGTCAGTGGAATACTGATGTATGCCTTTGAGGTCTTTAAGTGTTTTCTCTCTACGCTGCTTAGCATTCTTAGATATAATACCGAAGTCTCTTTTTATTTTACTATTATACGAACTTTCTAAAAACATCTTCGAGATGCTGTAAGCATTTGCATTTGTTATCTTAGACACAGGATCCCCTCCTTTTGGGAGAGACTTGCGTACTGATTTAACAAACTTTTCTACTCTGTTTGTAAGCTCAGCTCCATACTTTTGTTTAGACTTTGAAGGGTCTGATGAAATCTGCGTAAGCAAACCCCACAGGTACTCCGCATGGTCTCTGTTAGACATAGCAGCCTTAGGGTTATCCTCAGCAGCTTTCTTCATCTTAGCTAAGCCAACTAACTCAGTAGTCTTCAAGCCTTTCTCAAGCTCATGAAGTAAGTCGTACTCCTTATGCATCT
>Ga0187219_1000959_pt1 | contig 14070 bp, 9 predicted proteins | sample 13SPOviralmetaG_FD_130162 | JGI IMG/M metagenome (GOLD analysis project Ga0187219, IMG submission 130162) | Marine viral communities from the oligotrophic San Pedro Time Series (SPOT) site, San Pedro Channel, CA, USA - 13 SPOT_SRF_2010-07-21... | ecosystem: Environmental > Aquatic > Marine >... | reverse complement strand
CTTGTGCTATCAGTTGCATCATAAACTAAAATAAAATCTGCTGCAGTATCTACTGTAATGCTTGTACCGCTTGTAGCGTTGTTAATCATTGCTGTAGCTGATGATGCATTAATATTGTTTATTGCAGTTGTACCATTACCATTAAAAGTTGTAATTGCTGCTGCACTGTTTGTATTAAAATCTGATACAGCTGTTGTTAATGATGTAATGTTTGTAGCAACTCTATCGTTTTGGTCTTGTATATGTTGAGCTAATACAGCAAGTCTAACTGTTGTTCCTATACCATGAGAAATACCTGTATCTGCTGGCGCTCCACCAGCTTCTTGCCTTGCATCATAATCTCGTTCAACATCACTAAATGTTGTCGAACCAGACGAATGTGTTTTAACTACAACAATTTCTCTGTTACTTGTAGAGTCTGGGTCAATAACTAAATAAATCCAAGAGTTTTGATTACCTGTTGTAGCAGAAGTTATACCTGTACTACCGTTAGTAGTAGGAGTTGTACCTACAGTAAATGATGTAGCACCTGCACTGAAATCACTATTAGTAATAGTTGTTTCATAAAAGTTTACTATTTGTGTTGCTCTATCTGCCATTACGCTCCAAATCTCATTATACCCCAAGCGGCAATACCTGGCGTATGTATTGATGTTACTTCTTCAATAGTACCTTGTCTAGTACCACGCACTGTGATTATAGCATAAGTAGTGTCACTTCCTAGTACTTCATTAGATTGTATAGGATAACTTATCTGTTCTATAACACCTCTAATAACTTCTTTTGGTTCAAATAACTCTAATGTAACTGAATCACCTTCTTTAGAACTTAATGTATTATAAAGTGTATCTCCTAATCCTTTAACTAATAAAGGTTTTCTACCTGGTCTTTCTACTCTATCACTAATATTTATAGGTATTTGTGCAACTACAAGTTCAGGTCTTGCTAATGCACGAAATTGTATAGATTTTACTTGAGGTGTATTTACACCGTTAGTTGAATTTAATACAACTTTACCAATAATATAACGAGATACTTCTGCTATTTGTTTTTCTTCGTCTCCTGTACCACCTAATTGTGTAACAGCATTAGTAAATGTAGCTGCTTCTGGTGTATCTAAATCTTCAAACTTAGTTGAGTATTGCAAACTTACTGACGTATCATCAGGTAAATTTATAGTAGATAACTCTGCACCAACAAATTGTTTTTGTTCTGCTGTAAAGAAATCTGCTGCAGATAACACTAAATAACCTGTAGATTCATATGCAGATGTTTCTAGATATGCGTCAGCACCAGAACTTATAACAATAAATTTACCATTTGTTTGTGTAATTCCATAAACAAGACCTGTACCTGCTGTTTGTAAATCTCTAGCCAAACCACCTGTTGGTAAATAGTATCGCCACAAATTTACTTCATTAGTATTTTCCTGTACACCCATATAAACACTGTCACGACTAACAAACATAGAATGTGGTGTTGTGTCTATATTGTTAATAACCCATTCTTTTACTAACTGTCTATTAGCTAATACATATAAATCATCAGCTACAGTTAATTCTAATCTATATAAACGTCCTACTTCTCTTGTGTTTTCTTTAGTTCCAATAAATATAGTTCCTTCAGCAGCTGCAATAGAATGCACTTCTTCAAAAGGTATTTTTGTTTGTCCTTGATTAACAAATACATTGCTAGACAATTTAAATGAATATATATTACCATCAGTACTACTTGCTAATACAACAGCACCACCATCAATAACACCAGTTATTTCATGTGTAGGTTCTACTTCTATAATTGCATCTGCATTTTGTAAATCAGAACTAGACCATGACTTATTAAATGGACTTATATCCCAAATATGTTCTGCAGTACCGTCATTACCAGATATAAATAAAGTATTTTTTGCAAACCAGATACCTGTTAATGCACCAGAACTAGATTGTGCAGTTGTTTCTACTGTCCAAGAACTACCATCATAATGTATTAACTGTGAACCAGCTATACCATTAGCTGTTGTTAAAAATAAATCATTACCAAAAGCAACAATACCTGTAAAGTTATGTGTTGCATTATTTGTTGCAGCTAATATAGTACTCCAAGTTGTAGTACTTGCAGTATATTTATGTATAGTAGTACCATTTGTTATCCAAATGTTACCATCAGTTGTTTGTGTCATGTAATTATTGTCAGCACCAAATGACAAGCTTTGTGCAGCTGTTGTATGTAATAAATGTATATTGTATGAAGTTTCGTCATCTCCATGAAAAACATCTATACCTTTACTATCCCAAAATCTATTAACATCATCTGGTTTACCATCTGCTCTATGTGCTGTGTCTAATCCTTGACCAGAACTAAAATTATTTCTTGAATATATACGACCTAAGTTAGATGTAAAATCTTCTGGGTTTTGTTTAACATTAACATTTTGTCCTGCTTGTACATCAGAAGATTGTATAGTTAACTCTCTATTAGGACCTATAGCTGTTCTTAAATAAATATTATCTAATCTACAGTTATAACCATAACGTTTAGGGTTACGTACATTAGATGTTGAAGCTATACGAGCCATTAGGTTGGATAATTAATACTGTTAAGTACTACTGGTTCAGGGTATTTAGCTCTTAAATTCTTTCTAGCTTGTTGTATTAATAAGTTTTGATACTGTAATAAATTGTTTCTAATACTTCCACCAGTACCAGCAGGAAAGTTTTGTACTGATAATTGTTCAGTAATGTAACTAGCATCAACTCTTTTAATGTCTTTACCAGCAATCATTTGTGCTGCAACACCTGCCATAACAATAGGTTCATATTCACTTTCTAATCCTATACTTACTAATGTATTCGTTTCTGCAGTAGGTGAAATAAATTTCTTTTTAAAAGTTACAAAACATTCGTAACCAGAAGATACACCTTGAAATTGTAACGCATGTACTTGCTGAGGGCCTGTTGTATAGGTTTTAGTACGCTCTACGCCATCTTCATCAGTCCAAGTAAAACCATTTGGTAAATCGACCATTTCAACGGCTACACCTATAAATTTAAGTCCTGTTTCATCTGTACCTGTACTAAAGTCTGTAAATTGTGATATTGCTTTAACAGGAGCTACTAAATAATTATTGTTATCTACATCTGTACCGTAATTCCCTATTATTCTATAGCCAGTACCTGATGTTAAAGTTTTTGTTTCTACAGCAAATAGGGTAGGGTAGAGGTTTTCTATCTGGTCACAAACAGCATCATATACATTTTTACGAGGAAATGCTGGTGTTATTTTTATTATGTCTCCAGCAGAATGAAGAGCAGGAATTGTGCCTCTTGCACCTCTTTGTACAGTTACTTCGTTTGTAACAACATTAAGAGATTTAGAAAACATTAACTCTTGACCTATTTCAATAATAGCTCCAGCTCCTAAAGCATCTTCTTCTTCTGTAGAAAATAAATTTTCTTCGTAGTTAAAAGTGTCTTGTGTTGTACTAGATATACCACCTGTTAAATATGAATATGATTCAACGCTTTCTGGTGGTTCTAGATACTCTCTAAAAACCCTATCGACTAGGTCGCCTATTGTACTACTCACAATGACTCCTAACTAGATTTAAATATTAAATTTATTTGTCTATCTGCTGCTTCAGTTCCGTCAGATGTAACTCTTAAAAAGCCAGCTGTAGCAAAAGCCCAACCACTAGGGTCAACTCTAACTACATTATTAGCAGAAACAACATAAGTAACTTCTGTGTTATCTGTTTCTACTACGTCTTTCCAGTTAGTACCATCATAAGAAAAATCAAATGTTACATTAGCACCTGTCATTGCTGCAGGAAATACTATACCTGATAGTAATAAACCATCAGTTTGTACACCACTTGAGTTACTAGCATCTGCTGAAACGTCAATTAAAACTTCTTTTGATATTTGCATATTGTCCTTACTATAGCAGAAGAAATGGGAGGAAGGTGGATTCCCCCCAAATCTTCAATATTTTACTACGCTACTTTGTCTATCTTTATGTGATAGGAAGGAGGACCGAAGTCGTATCCCATTTCCATGTAGATAGCTTTAGCAATTTTAGCACTGTCATCTTGGTCTATGTCTCTTACGAACACTGTTCCATATCCTGGGATATTTGTGAACACTGGTTGTATGAAAGCAAAGTCAAGAATGTATGCTTCATTTGCTGGCATGATATTAGGGTCAATAACCATCATTCCGATTGTTCCGAATGGTGTGACTACTGAATCAATATCAATTCCTGCAATACTTCTGTCTCTTGGTAAGATAGCGCCAGTAATACCGACAGTACCTTCAAGTAACTCTTTGTTAAGGTCCAATAATTGTTTTGGACTTACGCAAAGTACTGGTTGTTGCATTGGTGCATGTGCATCATAAAGTCTCTTTAGAGAATTTGCAATTGCGTCCCAAGAAAGAACTTGGTTATCACCAGTAGCACCGTTTCCAGTAGTACCGTTCCAATAAACGTTACCGCCAACAAATGTTGGAGCAACTGAGTTATTTGCATTAGCGTTTAATGCTATATATTCTGAGAGTCCTCTCATTTCACGAGTACCTGCTCCAGGAGTTACATTAGCTCCATCTGAGAATGTACCGTTAAATGCGAACCACTCTACTTCTCTAGCTACTTTTTCAAGAGCTAAAGACATTTGTTCTGCGAACTCATCAACAATAGGGTTGCTGTTAGCAAGTCCTAGTTCTGGTCCCGCAGTTGTTGTACCATCACCATCAGATTGTGCAACTGCTGATGCTGACAATGTGAATGGGTTTTGGTTTTGAAATGATGCCATTGCTGTATAGGTCATCTTTACACCTTTATGGAAAATCTGAGTTACGTTTGTGTATGCAACTCTATCTCTTCCAAGATATTCTGTTGGTGCTGCACCTTCCTGAGCTTTTGTTGGCTCAGAAGAGACTGTGTGAGAGTCTGATGCTTGGATTTGCCAGAAGGTAGATTGTAAAACCTTTCCTCCGTTAAGGCCTCCAGTAGCACTAAGAAATGGTGTTCTTTGACCACCTACACGGAATAGCTCCCCAGAAAAGTTATTAATGTTCTGGGAATAAATTGTATTTCCTGTCAAGCTTATGCCTGCCATTGTATACCTCCGTATCTTTCCGTATTAATTGTTACTATTTTTTATCTTGGTCCATGATGTTTAGCTTTGCACGAAGTTGGTCTTTGACTGTACCGTTCTTCATAACATTAGCTAATTGTTCATCTAGTCCCTGAGGTATTACAGATGTCGAATTTGCATCAAGTGCAGCTACTCTAGCTCTAGCATCATCTTGAACTACTGCTTCAGGTTCAGGTTGTGTTACGTCCTGTACTTGATTTGTTGGTTCAAAACCATACTCATCTTTAGCAAACTGTGCAACAGATTCTGTATCAACAGGTCCGTTATACACTTGTTTTAGGGCTTTACCGAAACCTTTGTTAGTAGATAAACCGATTTTACCAAAAACTGAATCAAGTTCTTTTTCTTTAAAAGAAGCTAACTCTGCCTCAAGTTTTTTATTCTGCTCATCTTTTCTCTCAAGAGCTTCACGTAATTGCTTTACACCGTTTTCTGGTGCATCAAATTCATTTTCCATTAGTACCTCCACTATGTATAAACCATTCAAATAAGACCATAGGATTCTTATTGCGGTGCTACCTTAACACTTGACTTGTAACTCTGGTAGCAATAAGTTTGCAAGTCCATTACTCTACGGTTTTAATACGAGCTTTCTACGTAGGCTTTGAAAGCTGGGTGCAGGTCTATTAGCGGACCACGCAACGCTTAATGTCTATTATACACTAATCTTCTATAAGTCCAGTAACTTGTTTACCTTTTTTTGCAGAGCCTAATGTCAAACCTTGTGTAGATAATAACTCTGCGTTAATACGCTGTAATCTTTGAGAAGACTCCTGGTCTCCAACTGCTGCTTCTTCTAGTGTTTCTAGATTTAATTCTCTACCAATACTTGCTGCTTGTTGAATCATTCCACCAGCACTTTCGTATAATCCAGATGCTTGTTGTGTTGTTAATCCTAATTTTCTAAGCTCTTCAAATCTACCAAATGTAGTAGTAAAGCCTCTAGATGATGCTTGTGCTTGTAATTGTAAAGTTTGTATTTCACCTTTAAGTACTTTATCTTCGACTTTAGAATTTATTAAACCAGCAAATATTGCTCCTTCATCAACTTCTAAACCATATCTTTCTGCATAAAGGTTTCTTACTTCAGGTAGTTGGTCTATAACACCGTAATATACTGTATCTACTCGTTGTTGAAATTCTGCACCAGATACATCTGTTGTAACCATTTTATTTAAATCTTCTTCAAAATCACTAAAATCAGTAATACCTACTTCTGACAAGGTTTGTCTATAAGTAGCTTTTGTAGATAATGCAGTTATTTCATCCATTACTAAAGTTCCATCATCACGTAACAAATAACCAAATTCTTTTTCATAAGCTTTTGTTTTTCTTGTAGCACCTAATGACATATCAGCATCACCATACTTGACATAAGCATTTGCAAATTCTTTCATAACATCTTCAGGCATAAAACTAAACAAAGTTTGAGCTATTTCCATACCTTTATCTGAACTAAATGTTTTTGCTGCTGCTTCTGCTTGTGCTTCTGATGTTTGAGGTGTTAGTTCATAACCAGCATCAATTAAGGGGTCTCCACCATCATAAGATACATAATATTCTTCATCTGTAACATCATAAAAAGTAGATAAATCTTTTCTATATATTCTTGGCATTATTGATTCTCCACAAATGCTTGACTAGGAACAACTCCGCTACCGAAAGCTCTCATAAAATTCTTAGTAAAGTCAGCCATAACTGTTGCATTTCCAGAGTCCATTCCTATATCTCTTAAATATTCTAGCTCTTTACTTTGGTCATTCAAACCTGCTAATGCTTTAATCATAGGGTCTTCTGAATCAACATCTATACCTAAAACAGATTTAACTGTTGCCTGTTTACTTTGTACATAGTTGCCCCATACAATATCTTTATCTAAGTTAGGATAAGCAGCAAATCGTTTATCTTTAAGTTGTTGTATTAACGTTGCTTTATATCCAGGATTATTGCGTAAATTTCCAGCTATTTCTCCTATGTTGTAAAAACTATGTAATTCAACAGGTAAATATGTATCTAACAATACTTGCGCTTCATCTTCTTTTAATGTTGATTTAGTAATATCTAATCCTTCTAAAGCTTTACCAAATTCTGCATCTAATGCTTCTAAACTGTAACTATCATCTAAAGCTTTTGTAATTTGTCTAGCGGTTTTTTCTTTAGACCAAGTACCAGATACCCATTTATCAGCTGCAAATTTAATAGCAGACTCAGGTAAAAGGCCTTGTAAATCATTAACAGTATCTCGTATAATAGCTTCGTAATCTACTCTGTCTGCTTCATAACCAATAGGGTTTTTAATTTGTTTGTTTATTTGATTGTATTGGTCAAAAGATATTCCTAGTTCTCCTAATGCTACACCTTGTTGTTCAGAACCAAAAAAATCACCTAATCCTTCTGAACCATATTTTAAATACCAATCGTTAATAGCATCTAAATATACAGGTTCTTGCCAGTAAGAAGCAGATGTTTTAAGAGAATCTAACCCTTGTAAAAAACTTGTAATACTATCTATATCTTCAAAATCTTTTGATAATTGAAATATATCAGTACTCATCATTACAAACCTATCTCCATCAGGTCCACCAAATCCAGATATTAATTCTTCATTTGTAACAGAAAACATTTGTTTAGATTTATATAGTTCATTTTTATATCCTTGTAACAAATCAAGAGAGGTTAATTGATTATCTTCTATGTCAGTTAACTCGTCTAAATTCCAACCATCTGGTACTTCAAATATCATAGTTGTTGTACCTCTATCGACAGCAACATAATATTTACCAGTAGGTTTACCTTGCTCGTTTACTATTTCTATTATTTGTGAACCTTTAGGTCCATAAGTTACATTACTCATTCACTAGCTCCAAACATATTTTTAACCCATCCAAAAGTTTGTTCTGTAGGTGTTTTACCTTTACCTAAACTACTTTCAGCATATTTATTTTCTAACCATAGTGATGGTGACAACTTCATTTGTTGTCCAAGATTTGTTTTAAAAGAATTTAAAATTGCTTCTGAATCACCAGTAATTTCTTTACCCATTAAAGCTTGTGATTGTCCTAACTGTGCTACACCACTAGCAGCACCAGCACCTCTAATTAAACCAGCAAGAAAGTTTGCAGCTTCTGCTCTTATCCACCAGTTAGCTATTGAACCTAATCCTGCACCTTTTAATGCAAACTCTAATCCTTCTGATATAGGGTCTAAAGCTAATCCTAGTTTTGATATAGAACCTTTAGGTATATTGTTATTCATTTCTATGTCACTAATTATATCTGCACGGTCTGGATTATTTTTATATAAATCTTCTTCTGTTGGGAATTTAGGTTCAGGTTCGTCAGGTGGAAAATTATCATCAAAACCATCTATAGCTGGGTCATCATAAGTAGGCATATCCTGTTGATAATACGCATCTACTTGTTCAGGGGTTGGCTCTCTAGCAGCTAAATCAGCTTGTGCATCGTCAAATGCTTGCCAGTCAATTAATTTACCATTTGAATAATTACTATTCCAATCGTCTATACCTTGCTGAGGAGATTCAAATAACTCTCCAGGTGCTAATCTACCTAATGTTGCTTGTCCAGCATCATTATATTTATAACGTCTGTAACCTTCTTTTCTTGCTCCAGAAGCAGGATTAAATCTATACTCAACAATAGATAGTTTCATATCAGGTGATAATTCATATCCATATTTACTTTCATAAAATCTAGGTCCACCTTCTTTCACACCAAGATAATCTTCGTTAAAACCTTCAAACGTTGGAGCATTTTTATTAGCTTCTTCTAATGAGTTAAACACAGGAGTTTTAACTTCTCTAAGAAAAGAAGTTCTTTGTTTTTCTGTATCATACATAAAAGTTTTATATACACCTTGATGTTTTCTAACTTCTACAGGTATAACTCCTGACTCAGAAACAATCCAAGCCCATTTATTTTCTACTTTAGGTCTTCCTTTTGGATTAGCCATTTAAATTCCTTAACAAATATGGAAGTACAGCTTTTTGCTGTTTTATCTTTTCTAAACCTTGTTCATAAGCAGATGCTTCTGTAGTATATTTTGTTTCAATATCTTCTTGTACAATTTCAGAAGGTGACTTATAAGCTTTAAACATATCAGCATCTAGTCTACGTTCCGTAGGCATATATCCACCCATTTCTACATCAGAACGTTTTATATTTGTTCCTTCTAAATAATCTGCAAATATGTTTTTTATATCAAATTCTTTAGAAGCATTAAAAGCGTCCATCATTTGTGCAGAATATTTTTTACCAAAACTTACAGATAGGTTATCTAATTCTTTTTCAGTTAATTGCCGACCTATTGCTTCAGCAGCACTATCGGTCATTAACTCAATAAGAGCTTCATCATCAGGATATTCTTGTGTAGCTCTCTCAAATAACTGTTGCATAATAGCTTCATCTTGTTTTTCTTGAGTAGCTTTTTCTATTAATTTTGTATCTTCAGCAAATTTTTGTAATCCCCAGTTAAATAATTTTCTATCCATCTGAGCTTTTTCAGAAGTCATGTCTTGGTCTGAAAAAAATACAACGTCATCATATCCTTGAACTTCTTTATATTCTTCTGTACCAGGTACTACGTAGTAATAAGTATCAATGTAATCTGTAATTTGTTGTATTGTTGAAACTAAATCAGGACTATATTCACCTTGTGATGATAAAAAATAATCTTTAGGGACAATATTATTCTGTTCTAAATAAGTTTGAAATTTGTATATTTCTGCGTAACTTGCAGTACCACTCATAATAGCTGTAAGACCTTGGTCAAAATGTCCTTTAAAATCTTTTGTTATAGGTACACCATAAGCATCTCTTTCAACTTGTCCTGTTTCTGGGTTTATATCTACAACTGTTTTAACTTTTTCTTTACCACTAATATTTTGTATTAGATACATTGCTGTTTCTAAATCTCCACTAGCTAGTGCATCTTGAGCAGCTTGCATATTTTGTTGTGTATCTGCTTGGTCTCCAGTTATTTGTTTATATTCTGCAAGATTATTAGAAAAAACTAACGCATCTCCTTTACCGTTATCATAAATATCAGCAAGAGTATTTCTTTGTGCAAGAGTTAATTTAGCTGTATCTTGCCAAATTTTAGGGTCATTTAAAAACTCAACAATAAAATTAGGTGTTATAAACTCTGGGTCTAGATTTAATTTAGAAGCAGAAAGTCTTAATACATTATTAAAGTCGCTTGTATCTGTATTGTAACTACCCGTAGGAGCTGCTACAGGGGTAGTTTGTACTTCTGCGCCACTACTGTCCACAACTTCTGTAACTTGCTTAGGAGTAATATCTTCAGGTAGATTTACTGCACCACCAGCAGTAGGTAAATTATCAAATGTTTCAGGACTATATCCTAAATAATTACTATTTTTATCATAATAAAAATAAAGTACAGAACCATCTGATTGTTGTTCAGTAACTGTTTTACTTTTGTCTACTTTTTTCTTACCAAATGTTGCCATATTACTTTCCTACGTTACTAAATTGTAAAGCTTCTGTGTCATCTCTAAATAATCTTAACATGACACCCATCCATACATAGTAAAAGTCAGGATATTTTTTAGATACCTCTAATGCAACTTGATGTGCCATTACACGCATTATTCTAGCCTCATCTTTTTCTGAACTCAACCACCACTCAGGGTTATTAGTATCTGAAAGTGTCATAGACTGTGCTTCTAATTGTGACCATACTTGCCACATTTCAGTAAAACCTTTACCTGCTTCTGTTCCTGCAGCAAAACTATTTGGATTTAACCAAGTGTCTTTCATTTCTGCTAATATTTCTTTTGCTTTAACAGCTGTTGTTAAACCGTATTGTTGACTTTGAAAACCTGGTAAATCTTGTATTAAACTGTTTCTAAATATTCTTTTAAGAATTACTTTTTCATTACTATTTAATTCTGAATCATCTACTTTTTTACTAAAAGCAGCATATTTATAATACCCAATAGTGTCATTAACAGACCTTCTGTATTCATCAGGTGTTAACATAACACTATCTTGATACAACTGAGAAAAACTTCTTTCATCAGCAGGATTGTCTGGTAGTAAGTAATACGCAGATAATGTATATTGTTTTAAAACATCTTTGTTTTTATCAGCCCATTCTTGTGACCTAGCTGTAGTAAATCTTCTACCTTCTTTAGAAATTGATTTACCTGATGTTAACCATCCGTGTTCCATACCAAATTCACTTACAAACTTTTCTGCTGCTTGAACATCATCACCATCTAAATCATCACGAATTTTACGATATTCTTCAGCAAGAACTTGTACACCCCATAGTTTTCCATCTTTATCTTCTGTGTAATATACAGGTTTAATTCCTGTAGGACCAGCAAACTGTACAATTGCTCTAACTGCAAATAATAAATTAGCTTTACTCTTAGAGTATTCTAAAAATGCTTTATCAATATCTGCAGCATCTACATCATCAGGATTAAATGAACCTCCATAAATTTCTTTCAAATATTTATCAAGTTTACCTACTTTAAATAGACGTTGTTCTTCTCCAGTTATTTTACCGTATCTATAAATATCAATTGTTGATGAAGCACGCATAGCTTCTAATTCTGATGTATATATATCTGTAGCATTTTCATCTCCACCAATAACACCTCCTATTGCTGCAAATGCTTTTTTTAACCAAGGGGATGTTGGAACTACTTGTTTTATAAAACTTTCATTAGGTGTAAACTCACCAAAAATTGTTTCTCTAAACTCTACACCTATACCATTTTTAGGTAATACTTTATTTAAAGCAAATGCTACATATGGGTTAGGTCCAGGGACAAAACCTTGTCCTAGTAAGTTAATACCTGTTACATAACTTTTACCCACAACTTTTGTTTTGCTTTCACTACCATAAATTAAATTACCTAAATACCCACCAAATGGTGCAATATATAAATCTGCATCTTCATTTGCTGGGTCTGGTGCAAAAAAACCTTCTCCATTAAAACCTAAAGCACTTGAACCTCTAGCACCTCTAACTGCAACTTGACCTTTACGTAATAAATAAGGATTATTTCCTAATAACTTACCCCAAGTTGTTGCTAATTCAAACCATACTTCAGGAAATGGAAATACGTTTCTTGTAACATCAGATAACATATGTCGTTTACTTGTGTCATATAGTAATGCTTTTGTACCAGATAAACCATATGCTCTAGCATTTACATCAGCTACTTTAAAATCAGTAACACTACCAGCTGGTAACTTAGTAAACCCACGCATTTCTTGTACTACTTTTTTTGGTACACCTAATTTAACTGCTTCGTCAATAAATTGTTTTCTTACTCTACCGTCAAAGTTTTTAAAGTTATCAAGTATCCAAGCATATCTAAATTGATTAAATGCAACAGACCTAGATAAATATGCGTTTGGTTTAGTCATTAAGTGTTGGAATGCGTAATTAACAGCTGTATCCATTCTATCTTCTACTCTAGCTAAAAATTTCATATCTTTTCTTTTAACTAAATCTTCAGATAATTTAACAAAACCTAAATCCATATCTCCACCATCAGGGTCTATGTATGTTTGAATCATTTTATAAAAATCTCTTTCTTGATTTTTCTTTAAAGGTTTTCTTAAATCATCACCAATTTTTATTCCACCTATGTTATTAAAATCCCTTATTTCATCTGCAAATATTGCATCACGTAATCCTTGATTACCTGTATATGATTTGTCAATGTTATATCTATATGTTTTTGTTTTGTCGTCATAAAATACTTCATCACCTTTTCTTATAAATTGACCTGTTTTAATTCTTATACGAGCTTCAATTGATTGTAAGTATTGGTCTATAAAATCCATATCATTAGTTAACTTACTAAATCTACTACCACCCATATCTACTAATTTTTCTCTAGCTAATGCACCTTCTTTTGAAAATAGCCATTCCATTAACTCATCTGAACCATATCCAAATTGTGCAACTTTATTAGCAATATCATCATTTCTTAGTAACAACAATTCAAAACCTACAGCTTCTGCATACTCGTAAGGACTTAGTTGCGATTTCTTTTTAGCAACATATTTAACAGCTTTATTTCTTAAGCTACTTCTACCTTGTAATCCAGCCATAGAAAAAGATTGTTGTGTTGCATTTAAATACTCAAAACTATCAAAAAGTTTATTAGTATCAGATATTTCAGTACCTTCTTTTCTAAGAAGTTTTTGTAATCCTTTACCAAGTCTGCTTTTTTGTGGTCCTGTTGTTACCCATTGTATGTAATGTAATGGATGATTAAAAAATCCATCCATATGTCCTGCAACAAATCTCATCTGTTCTTCTAAAAATACTCTTGTAAAAAAAGCTGCTCGTAATAAAACCATTGGTTTAAATAAATTTCTGTTATAAAAATCAAGTGTTAGTGTTAAAGCATCAGCAGCTAAATCTTTTGTAGGTAATCCTTTAAATTTATATGTACCATCTTCTGTTAACTCCATAAAAGGGTTTAATGTTTCTTTACCCCATTTACTTCTATAACTTATCCACTTTTTAGAATCATTATAAAATATACCTACACTATCCCAGATAGTATCAATTTCATCATATTGTTTAAACATGCTTCCCATTGCACGGTTAACTAATCTGTAATCCATTAATTGAACTGAATTGTCAGCCATTTCTGATATTAAATGAGCAGAAGGTACAATAATATTTACTTCTTGTCCTCTGTAATCTACTGTTTTAAATTTTTCTAAACCTTCACCACCCATAGCATTAAAAGGCATATCTTCACCCATTTCATCAATAAACATTTTAAAACGTTTTTCTTCATCAGCGTATTGTTTTTTCATAGCTTCTCCAACAACTTTATATTGACCACCTTGTTGTTTAACTAAATCAACATCACGTAATCCTTGTTCATAAGCAAACTT
>Ga0187219_1000956_pt1 | contig 14092 bp, 15 predicted proteins | sample 13SPOviralmetaG_FD_130162 | JGI IMG/M metagenome (GOLD analysis project Ga0187219, IMG submission 130162) | Marine viral communities from the oligotrophic San Pedro Time Series (SPOT) site, San Pedro Channel, CA, USA - 13 SPOT_SRF_2010-07-21... | ecosystem: Environmental > Aquatic > Marine >... | reverse complement strand
TTTATCTGTTGTGAATCTGTGACTTGTTGTTCAACCACATATGCTTGTATTGGTGCATCTTGTGTGAATGCAGTGTTGAATTGCTCTGTGATTGATGGAAGACCAGACAAATCAACAAGTGATTCCATATCTGTTGACTGACCACCTTGTCCACCACCACTTGGAAGTGAACCACCAGACGGTGCTTGAACATTTGCTGGTTTTTCAGTTTTAACTGCCATAATATTTTTTACACTTGCAAGACCAGAAGCCAAAGTGATACCAGCTTGAATATAAGAAAACGGTGGTGGTAATTTTAATGCTTCAGTCACACCAGTATAAGTGTTGATTGTTGCAGTTGATACACCAGCCACTTTTGAAGCAACTGAACCTTCTGCAAATAAGTCACCAGCCATCTGAATTGTGTCAGACAACATTTTGATTTCTTGTTTTTGTGCGTCTGCTTTTGCTTTTGCTAATTCTTCAGCACTCTTTAAGTCTTCTTCTGCAAACTTATCATTTGATTGTTGAACCAGGTCATTATATTGGTCTGTAATCAACACCATTTCTTCACCTGAAATTCTTGCCAATTCAAGTTTAGCTTCATAGTCTTGTTTAAGTGCAAGAAGTTCTTGTTCTCTTTCACCCATTGTTGCAAGTGCAACTTCATTTTTCACATCAAGCAATTCTTTTTCAAGTGATGCTTCATTTGTAAGTTGTTCAGACTTCTGACCAGCAATTCTTTCTTGAAGTTCAAGTTGTGCAAGTTCAGCTTCAGCAAGTTTCTTTTTTAATTCAACAGATGTTTCATTTGTTGAAAGTTCAAGTTTTGCAATTCGCACCTTTTCATCAACAACTTCTTTTTCTTTTGCAGTTTGTTCTTCAAGAATTCTTCCAAGTTCATTGTTTGCATTTATTCTTTCTTCAAGTGTTTTTCTTGTGTCATCTCTGATTTGTCTTTGATTCTCTGCAAACAATTGACTTTGTAATTGTTGACTTGCTCTTTCTATTTCAAGAAGTTCTTCATTCTTCTTTGCATCTGCAAGTGCTTTTCCAGTAGCAAGTGCTGATTCAACTGAAATCTTTTCAATGCCTTCTGTTGCAGTTTCTGTTGCTATGGTCACAATGCTTCCAACTTCTGTGACTGCTTCAGCAAAATTCGTTGCAATCTGTGTTCCAGCATCAACCACATCTTCAACAACTTCAGTCAAGTTTTGTTTAGTTTCTGAAATCTTTTCATTTAGTTGTGCAATTGTTTCAGGATCGCCATCACCAAAGAATGAATTTTCCCAAGCCAATTGACCTTCTTGTACTGCAAGTGTAATTCCAAAAAAAGCAAGTTTTAATGGTGTTATTGCAATAGTCATCAATCCACCTATAACTTTTTGAAGACCTTCAAATCCTTCACTTGATTTACTTACTGCATCGAACACATCTGTCACAACACTTGTGACTTGATTGAACAACACTCCAAGTGTTTCTGTGGCAATAGCAACACCATCAATGACCGTTTGGTTCTGCATCAATATTTCCTTCAAGAACTTGAATGCTTCCATGACCAATCCAATTCCAAGAGCTTTCATTGCAAGACCAACACCCTTGAATCCTTTTCCGATTTTCTTCAATGCACCTTCTGTTCCTTTTCCAGTCTTCTTGATGTCTTCAAGACTTTCATTTGTTTCACTAAGTGAATCCTTGACTGATTCTAAGTCTTTGGAAATCTTTGAAACATTTGTTTTGAACTCTATGTCAACAACTATTTTTTCAGCCATGGAAATAATTTCTTAAGTTGATTCATTCTTTCTTTGTCTTTTTGTACTTGCTTTTCATACCATGACAAACACTTGTTGTTTTTATACAAGTCATTTGGCAATGATTGAATCACTTCTGGAATGATGTACATTGCACCAGACCAATATTCAAATATTGGATTGAAGTTCAAGACCTTAAAATCTTTGAAACTTTTTGGTATTGCTTTTTGAACATTTAGTTCAACTATTGTTTTTATGTGTTCCATTTTGATTTTAAATAATTCATTACTTGCTTAATATCATCAGTGCTTAATTTAGAATTGTATGCAATCACTTCATAAATTTTTCCAGAATAAGGTGAACCAATAAAACCACGAAACTCTGTACCACCCAAACAATAGAAATTTGTTGAAGATGTAGTTGCTGAAGTATTTGTGTCTTGATTGTCTTCTTGGTCAATTATCAAATTCTGTGTTCCATTTCTTTGTCCAACAATAGCTTGTCTTTGTGTTACTGGAATATTGTTCACATTACAACTGAAGTCATTTCCACCATTTTTGAATGCAACAGAATCAGCACCACCACCACCATAATTTGTTGCATTGATATTAATTCCATTTCTTTGTGTTGTAAATTGTGCAGTTCCACAAATCAGTTCACCATTTGACTTTGCAGTTGTTTCATCTGCTTCAAAAACAACAAAGACCGTGTTGTCATTATTTGATATGTCTTGAAGTGCAGTTGCTGAATTTCTCATCTGATGTTTAACACCATCAAAACTCACATATGGAATTGGAATTGTTGTTTCAACACCATATTGTGGAAATTCATTTGCAAATACATATTGAAGATTGTGACTATTTCCAGACAAGTCATTCCAAGTTTGTACATCTGTTGTGCTTGTTCCATCAAAAACAATTGATGAATAGTCAGAAGCATCAAGCCATAAAAGACAACCACTTATGTCTATTGGTCTGAATACTGGAACATTGATTGTTCTGTCTAAGTTCTGAAGACCTACAAGTGTATAATTGAAATCAATTGTCCAATCAACAATGTCAAGTGATGTACCAATTGTTGAAAGATTAAAATAAAAAGTTCCATCATTTATGATATAACCATCATTGTAAGTTTCTGAATATGCTGAAGTAACACCAAAACCATAGTTTGTGAAAGCTGATGATTCTTTTGTCAAATCATATCCTTGTTTTAATACACTTACACTATTTGAATTGTTAGTGTTTTGAATTAAACCACTTATTTTTCTGAATGAATATTCTTGACTTCTGTTTGCAAGTGTTCCACGTTCGTGACCAACAATATTTATTTCAAATGAAATGATTGATGGATATTGCATTCGTATTCCATTCAAAGCAACTTCCCTTGTGTAACCCATTTCACTTATGTCAAATTCACCATTGATTCCAATTGTGATTGCCTTTTGTCCATCTGTAAATGCATTCAAAACAAATTGTCCAGAACCACTTCTTCCTGGTTGATTGTATGTTCTATCTGCACCACCAGACAAGAAGATTTCATCACTACCAAGTGCAACACCAAAGTCACCAATCATTTGATTGTTCTTCATTGACTTAGTTGCATATATATCAAACTTAGTTGCACCAATAAAACCCAAATGATTAAATGATGATGGATTCAGTAAATTTGAATCACCATTGATGTGTGAATTTTGTGCTTTGTTTCCAGTTTTGTTTTGATTTCCGTAAATGTCATTAAAGTTCGAACCGTGTTCAATCAAGTTGCTATTTCCAACAATTGATGAAAAACTTGTTGCAGTATTATTGTTTCCAATTATATCATTGAATATTCCAACAACACCATTGTTCCCACCCTTGTTTGAAGAAGTTCCATCTTGTGGTTCTGGCATTGGGCTTGATGGATCATTTAGTGAATGACCTATTTGATAGCAATTTGAATTTACATAAGTGTATCCATATGCTTCGCAACATTCTTGTGAAACTGATGCTGGTGTTCCAGTTGAAGTGTTTGCGAAATTAACAAGACCACTTGAGCTTATGAATGATGGTGAAACAAAGCATTCAACACCATTTGTTATTAAATTAGTTGCTTCAACTTTTATCAATTCAACCTTGCAAGAACCTTGACCGACCAAAGGATAGTTGCTGATTTTATTAATTCTAAAATATTCGTTTTTAACAAATACAATATCATTGAAGTTCATTGTCATTATATCTGTTGCATTAAGAACAAAATTTGCTGACAACATTCTTGCATCCCTTGAATAAGTTTCTTCAAGAAAACTTTTCCAATATACTTTGTATGCACCATTCAATGGTGTTGGATAATTTAATTGACCAGTATTTTCACCAGCAAATGACAACACTTCTGTTGTAGGTGTGACAAGTGCATCTTTAAAATTTGAAAATATTGGTATTGTCTGAACCGTTTGTGGACCAGTTGAACCTTGGTCTGAAACCAAAAAACTGATTGATAAATTGCTCAATAAACCATTGAAGAAAGAAAGTTTGATTCCTTCATAAGTGCCACCATCACCATCATGACAAATACATCCAAGTGCGTTTGTGTATCCATCTATTGTTGGAATGTATGTTGAAATAGTTGGTTTGAATATTGTGCTTATTTCATCCTTTGATTTACCAAAGTCATTTGAAGTGTTGTCAACATATTGTGAACCATATCTTCTTCCAGCAGAAATTTCAAAGTTTGCATTCATAAAGTCTTCAGATTGTGCATCTGTAAACAACAATGATTTTGCTTGCAAATCTGTTGTTGGTTTAAGCTGAATGTCTTTTGATGTGTCAAGTTTATCTGTCCAATCAAGATTTCCACCATCTTTTATCCAATCAACATATGGTTGAATATATAGGTGTGTTGGTTGAAGTTCATCTGGAATGATAACCAGGTTGAATTTCTTTGCAAGTGAAGTCACAAAATCAATTGCTTTGACTTTTGCTAAATTCCTTGATGCATCAAAATTAAGTACATTCACTGCTTCTGTGACAAACCATCCACTTCCAGCCCAATATCCACTATTATTTGCAAGGAATGTGAAGTATGATGGTTCTTCAATTGTCCAAGTTGGAACAACTGCTGATGGATCTGTGGCAGTCACAACAATTCTCCATTCATATTCCTTTGTATAATCCAAAGGTGTAACACCCAGATTGACAGAAATTTGTTTTGTCAAGTCAACATTGTTCCAGTTTTCTTGTTGCCAAATACCAGTTGATTCATCATCTGTGACATTCCACAAATGAACTTGAAAAGTTGTGTTTGTACTATTGTTTCCAGTTGTTGAAAGCACCACTAATATTTCACCACCTGTTGCAATCCAAAGATTTTGTGGTTGATATATACCAGTTGTTGGATTGTAATCACCAGCAGTGTTTGTGTCATATTCATTTGCACCAACTTGAAAGTTCAATGTCTGTATTGAACCAAGTGATGGTGTGAATGTAGTACCACCAACTTCAGAAGCATATACATTGAAGAAGTCTGCATTTGTATCTGTTTCAACATACTGACCACCAGAATTCATGTCCATATACAAATCATTCATTGTTGTGTCAAGGAATGTTGATTCATATGTAAAACCACTTTGATTTAGTATTGTTTTAAATACTTTATTAACTCTTATTTGTGGTTTTAATGAAGTGATATTTATTGCAACATCTGAAATTCCATTTGTACCACTGAAAATGTTTGCACCATAGTCATAAAATGAATATATAATATCACCCCCAAAAAGATTTTCTTGTATTGAATTAACAAAGTTTTCTGTTGTCAATGGAAAATTGTATGAAGAAAAATCAAATTCAGTCAGATATTTACCAGACAAAACTTGACCAAGTGATGAAACTGAACTGAATACAACACATTCATATTCATCAACTGAATCATTTTTTGTGTACACATTTGTCAGTTGCAAATATCCATTAAAGACATCAAGTGTGTCTTGTGTGATTGTTGCATCAACTTTAGTTTTTGGATTGTAGTTTCCAAATTGTGTGACTTCAAAATAGTCATTGAAGAACAAGTTGTTTTTCGGTGTTGATGGAACACGAAAATTGAAAGTGTGATTTCCTTTGACTGACTTGAAATCTTGAATGTCTTTGAATTGAAAATTTGCAGTCAACGGTTGTGAATCTGACAAATCTAAATAAACAATCGAAGAATCATTCTGGTTTATTACTCTTATCTGTGTAGCCATTTATCCAAGTGTTGTTCTAAATTTAGGATTTGCAAATTTGAATTTCAATTCATATTGATACAAACCACGATTCTTTTCACGTTTCATTCTGAATGATGTCTTTTCAAGAATCAATGCTTTTGCATTTTCACCATCCAACAAGTGAATTTGTGGTGACATCATCATGTCTTTTATTTGTTCAATTCCAGCATCATCAAGATAATCAGTGAACATTGTTGTTGTTATTTCTGAAGAAACTGATGTTGCAGTTTTACCTTGCTTTGCATTGTTTAATGGATAAGCAGTATTGATTGTTGTTGGATCAAATGAAACAAGATTCTGAAGACTTCTTTGATTTATCAAAGGTGATGTCAAGTATTCTTTTTTGACATTTAGTTCATCAGTTCTTTCTTTGTTTAAATTGATGTATTCCCACGCACCAAATCTGTTCATATATGACAACCTTGAAACATCATATTGATTGCAATAACTAACAACATTAAAGTTGTATATTATTGACCTTTCTGCATCAGATGAATTCTTTATAATAATACTATATGATTTGATTGCAGACCTTCCACCACCAACACTATCTGGAAGTGTTCCAGTGACACCAGTATCTGATGTGTCTAATTTCTGTAAGTTTTCAAGACCAGCACCAAAATACAAATAAAAGTATTCATTGTCTGTGTTTGTTAAATATTTACCACCATTTGTAGTATTGTTTTCAATTTCTAATGTTCCCAAAATATATCCACCAGATGTATAATATTCAACTACAACTTTAAATGGTTCAGCAGTTTGATTGATTTCACAAACATTTAAAAATGCAAGTGTGTGATAATCATTCAAACCAATGTCTATGTTTGAAATAGTATCTGAACTTGAAAGATTGTAATTTGATGACAACAATTTTTTAGTTGAACCAGTTAGTTTGTAAGGTGTAAAATCAAATATTACACCATCTTCTTCTTGTCCACGACCCCAAAACATAAACACTTTGACTTCATCTGATGTTCCTTGTTTTACTGGAACACCATCTTCTGTGTCTGAATACATTTCATAGAAGTTTAATGTCATAACATTTGCAACACCCATAAATGCTTCCATACCTTGTGAATCTTCAACCAATCCAGGTGTGAAATAATTGTTTGAACCAGTACCTTGACTTGGTAATAAATGTATATTGTCATAAAATTCTTGAGTAATTCCACCAGATTTTCGAACAAGTGTTGCATTTGTGATTTGTGGTGTGACAATAGTTTGATAAATCTGTGACAAATCAAAAGTTGCATAACTACTTAAAAGTGTTTGATATGAAACTTGTTGTGTGAAAGAAATTGTTTTTGAACTTGATGCTGAAACTGCTGTATCTGTGTTGTAAGATAATTCAAGTAAAAACCTATATTTGTATTTACCAGATGCTTGTGGAAATATTGGTGTGGTTGTGTTTATATATACAACATTTGTTCCAGTGCTGATGTTGAAATTGTCATCATTCATTGTGACCGTTAAGTTGTTCGCCATCTTAATTCAATTTAATTTCTTTTATAATTTTTTGAATGAATCCGTTTGCCATTGCAACACCTACATCACCACCATTTTCTGTGACAACTCTGTCAATTGCATCTTTGAAATAGTTTCTTGCAGATAGACCTTTTGTTGCAATACTTCTTCCAAGAAGAAATGCAAGTTGTTTTTTTGCTGATTCAGTATTCTTTGAAAATTGTCCAGTTCCTAAGTCACGAAGTCTGATTGGTTTGCTTTGTATCCATCCAGCCATCACACCTTGTGGAAGATTCTTTGATTTGAATCTAAATGGTGAATTCTTTGCAGATGGTTTTGTACTTTCTGAACCCTTGACACCTTGTTCCATAAATGGTGCATAATCAACTGAAGATGTAAATTCAACATCAAATCCACTTGCAAATTGACCACCACTGGATCGCTTTTGTTTAATGCGATAACCAAGTGAAGAAGACAATGCACCAGTGTTGTTTGTAACTCTTTTCTTGCCATCAATCATTTTGGATGCACCAAGATTAATTCTTGCAAGTTTTACAACCCTTGAACCAAACTTCTGAAGTTCTTGTTTAGTAGTTGGAATCATCTATTGTTTAGCCAAATTAATGTGTTTGCAATGTCTTTGTCTGTCATCAGTTCATTTGTGTAAATATATTCTTGCAAATAGAAGTCAGATGTTTTGTCTGGTCTTGGATGTCCAATTCCAAATTCAGCATTGTCAAGTTCAAATCCACTATTTATTTCAACATTATCATTTGCACCAGAACCATAATACAATTTTAGTTTTGATTCACTGAAGTCATATCTTAGACAAAAGGTGAATGATTCTTGTCTTCTGTGTTGGTTTGAATAATCATTTCCATTTGTTGGACATATTGAAAATGGTGTCTTTGCATCTGGTGAACCAGCAGGTGTGAACAAAGTCAATTTACCATCTTCAAACACTTGAATAAAGAATCCATCATTATCATTTAGAAAGTTTCCAAAATAACAAATTGTGTTTCCAAAGTCTTCAAATGAATATCTTCCAAAGTCTTTAATTCTTACAAAGAATGTTGCAAATTCTTCTGACATTACTGGATGATTTAAACTGATAGGTGTTGTTTGTGATTGGTCAAAAAAGTGAATTGCATTTTTTTGTGGATTCCAAGTCACGTTCGAACTGCTTGTGTTCATAGTCAATGTATCATCACCACTTATTGTGTCAACTACTGGTTCAAGTGAAAACAATTTATTGTTTGTGAAAGATGCTTTGTCATGAATCTGTTCCCTTGAAAACCATGCAATTTGTGATGGTGCTGAATTTGGCAATACATAACTTTTTGCAAATTGTTTTTCTGGATTGAAATATGGAATCAAACACGCTGATGCTTCATTTGGTGTGATGACATTGAATGATGTTGTCCATCCAGAACAATTGTCTGGTTCTGTGTCAATGAACGGTTGACAGATGACTGGCAATTCCATTGAAATCAAAGTGTCTTGATTGATAAAGTATTTACCATCTGTTATTTCTTTGCATATATCTTGAAGAATCATCAAAGCATCAGACAAGCAATTTGCTTCATTTCGCATCTTGTTAGATTCAACATTGTATCTGTCAAATACAATTACATCAAAACCATACACAAGAACTTGGTCATCAATTGATGTTCCAGTTGGTGTTATATGTAAAGCTGGATATTCTGTGAATTTATCCTTGTCAAAAAAGTTGACTTCACCATAAGTGAAAGATTCAATTTGCTGGTGTTGTGATGCAATAGAATCAAAGTATTGTATTATTGCTTTGTATGTAATCATCTTCTTTTATTTTGCTTTTGTCTTGCTTCTTTTTCACGTTCAATCTGTTTGTCTGCATCAAGTGAAAGTTTTGTCAAACACATCATCAATGACAACTTTGTGATTTTATTAATCTTTAATACATCACCACCAGACAATCCATCAATCACACTAAACCAACCATAGTTTGATGCTACTGATTTTTTTCCTTTTGATTTGAAGACTGATGGAAATTGTTCAACAACTCTTTTCCTAAATTCCAAAAAAAAACTGCAATTGCATTTCCAATGTTGATTGATAACTTTTCAAAGTGCAATGAATTTTCAGAATGAACATCAAAGTCATATGGTTCAATGTCATATCTGTTTCCTTGTTCTTTGACAATTGGTCTGTAAAGAACTGACATCATCTTTGCAATGTTGTTTTCTTTTGCATAAGTTTCAACATCTACAAATTCACCCATTGTCATATCATCAAGGTTTGGATGGAATCCGAAAATGACACCATTGATGTCAATCTTGTTTATTATATCCTTATTGACTGGTTTGCTTATCAGCTTTTGCAGACTGCTTTGAATCTTCTTCAAATCCTTCAACTTCATTACTTCAACCACTTGTCCAGGTATGTTGCAAAGTGAAGATATTGTTTTCACAACAAGTTCTTTTTCTTGGTCAACATCCTTGACTGAATCAATGTAATTCACATACTTTCTGATTGATACATCTGACCAATCAGTTGGAATTGCTATTTCGAAAGTCTTTTTCATTTGTAAGTTTAAAGTTGTTTTTCTTGTATTTTCCTTTCAGAAAGCATAAATGCCATAGTTTCCTTTTACTTCATACCACATTCGCATCATCAATGCATCTGCATAATCTGGTGACCTACCAAGAAGTGCTTTGATTGTATCCTTTGGAATGATTGAAAGTTTCTGTGTGTCCTTGTCAAGTTTATCTCTTTTGATGATTTCAAGTTCTTCAATGATGGTTTGTTTGTGTCTTGTGTCTTTGATTCCTATTTTACCAGCATTGACCATTTCTGCTAATTTGAAATAGCATTGTGTTTTTAAGTTCTGAAAGTTTTCAGATTTCAATGCCTTTGATCCGTTCACAAAACCTTTGCATCCAGACAACACATCTTTGACACCACCACCAACACCATCTTCATCAACAATGATGTGTGACCTTTGGACACCATTTTGCAGTGCCATAGTTTTGATTGCTTCAATTGTATCTGTGACTGATGACTTTGCAAATGAAACAATCTGTTCAGCATTCAATCCATTCCATAAGACAAGAACGGTTTTATCTGCACCAAATCTGGCAACATCACAAGTGATATGCTTGACACCACCTTCAATTGTGTTTGTGAACATATCATGTATTGAATCATAGTCAAACAACAATGCATCATCTTCGTTGTATTCCCAATCACCCAAAAGAAGTCTTTGTCTTGATACCTTGTCAAGTTTTTCAAGTTGCTTGATGTAGTGTTCAGATATTGCAGAATTGTCAGTCACAAGTGATTGAATGAACTTTCTGTGTCCAGGCAACCTTTGTTCCTTTGATGGTTTATAGAATTCAGAATACAACCAAGTCTTTGTTGGATTGCAAGTCATTAAAGTTTTTGGAATCAAGTCAAACTTGTCCAGCTTGAAACGTATTCTTGAATTTAAGATGTTGATTGCTTTTTGACTTACTTCAGCACATTCATCAACAAATGCATCTGTGATTTCTAAACCACCAAGTGAAGTGAAGTCTGGATCGCTTGGGTACAAAAACAAATCTTTCAGATATATAATTGAACCATTGAAGAATGTGATTGTTGAATCTTGTGCATTATAGGTGAAGTCTTCATTTGGACTTAGACCACAGAAGTCTTGTGCAACTTCAAAGAATGTATTCAGTGTTGTTGCTTTAAGGTTTTTCAATTTAGACCTTCCAATCACACTTCTTGTTCCTGGATATTGAAGTCTTCTGTGTATTTGCCAAAGACAACCAGTGAATGTTTTTGAACCACCAGCACCACCACCAAACAAAACTTCTGTTGTGGTTTTATCTTCAAGGTGACTGAAGCATTCAATTTGTTTTGGAAACAATTCTATATCAATTGTTTTTGGCATCTAATGGTTTAAGATTTATCACAATAGATTTGTCAGTCACTTCAGCTTTGACATCTGTTCTTGATAATTTAGGAACAATAAATTCAGACATCTTCAGAATGATTTCCAATGCTCTCGCTGGTTCTTCAATTGCAGTTTCTGTCAACCACAACTGAAACTTGTCTTGGTTGTTTTCAATAAGCAATTGGAACGCATCTCTGATTTCTTGTGTTGTCTTGTTTGGAATACCTTTTCTACTTCCAGCAAGTTTGTTCCCTTTTTCAAATGGCATTTATTCTATGTCTTTTTGTGTGTCTTTGTCACTATCTGGTCTGATTTCTTCTGGAATAATATCAGCCATTGTAACTGATGTTTTTCCTTCATCCAACTTAGTCATCAAAGTTTGTGCAGTTTGAAGTGATTTGTCAAGTGCATATCCACGCATTAAACCTTTGACATATGATGCCACTTCTATCTGTCCAGGAAAAGTGTTTTCAGCCATTGTCATAAAGTCAATTTGACCATTTTCAAGTTTTGGATAATCTTCTGTTGATTTTGTCATTGTGTTTATCTTTGAGTAATTGTTTATATTGCTTTTTATCACCATAGTGAATGTGGCATTTTCTACAAAGTGCCATCAAATTTTCAATGTTATCTTTCAGTTTCGATCCACCAGCTTGTCTTGGTTCAATGTGATGAATGTCCACTGCTTTTTTTCCACACATTTCACAAGGTATGAATTCACCAAATTGTGCATCAAAGAAATTGACATATACCTTTGTGTGATTTTTCATTCAAGTTTGTCTTTAAGATTTTCAATCAAACGGTTCATGTATCTTAAATAGAAGATGTCAAATTCAATGTCTTTCTGCTTGTTTTGTTTCCAATAAACATAAAGAACTGCACGAAGTCTTTGTGATGGTGTTTTTCCATCTGTCTTTTCATTCTCTAATTTAAAGCCATCTAAAGCATCAAGTTCATCTTGTGATATATTATCACTTGAAAGATACATCAAGCATTCAGTCTTTCTTAAATCAAACAATTTGACTGATGATTGTGTGTTCAGTTCATATGTACCCATGACAATCTTGACCGATCCATCATGCCTTGTTGCTATTGTTTCAACACTTACTGGAAGAACTAATTGTGACATCTTTTATTTTTCATATTGTTCAACAATTTCTTTCATTTCATTCAATGCTGATTTTAAGCATGGAACACAATTGCTTGTCTTGGTATTTCCACCAATATACTTTCTTTGCATATTGTAAAGAACTTCTTTTTGATTTGGATTGATGGTTTGTTTAACTTCTTCAAGCAAATTTTTGATTGCAAGATAATCATTTTCAGTGACTTGAAGAAATTCCCACTTATTAAATGGACATTTACTGAATGAAAGTTTTGTCTTTGCATCCATAAAACAACCACAAGTTCTTTTCTTACCTACTTTTGTACCAACTACTGGTGTGCCACAAGTTCTTGATTTCTTTCTGAAGTGTCTGCAAGATTCACAAATTGCAATTCTTTTTGATGCAAGTTCTTTGTCTGCTTTAAATGGTATCATATTATCCTTAATTGTGCTTTATGCTGATTAATTCTTTTCATAGATGCTTTGTAATAGTCTTTGTCAAGTTCACAAGCAGTTAAATCGAATCCTAAATTGTGGCAAGCTATCGCTATTGAGCCAGAACCAAGATGTGTATCAAGTATTTTATCGCCCTCTTTAGCATAGTTCATTAAAAGCCACTCATATAATGCTATAGGCTTTTGACAAGGATGCCATCTTAATTCATTTTCCCAATCAATTTTATTTCCAATAACATTGCCTATTGATGTGTAATGATAAATTTTCATATTAACACCAAAACTATGTGAAGCAATATCACAATCAGACAACCCTTTAGGTGCATTTCTTTTACCACCACCTGTTTTATCGTGTATTATTCTACCAACATCATTGACATATTTATTGTAATAGTTAACACCAAAAATTATTTTATTTTTACTTACCCTATTTAATTCATTAAAATACTTTTGTTTTGGTATTTGATTGTTCCATTTTATTTCCTTGTGGTGTTTTTTACTTTTTGTGTTTCTGAAATCTCCAATTCCATAAGGTGGATCAACAATAGCCAAGTCAAAATGATTGTCTTTGTACCTTGACATTAATTCCATGTTGCATTCATTTGTGATTTTCATATCAAATCCTTTATGTTCTTTTTTACTTTGTCAATAGTGTATTGAATAGACTTGAAAGTGATTCCAGTTTCTTCAGATAATCTTCTTATTGAAAGACCAGTTTCATAATATAGTTGAAACAACTTTCTGTCATATTCATCAAATGTGTTTAAACAATCATCAATCTTTTTGTTCATCTTTTCAATGTGATGCAATTGTCCTTGTTCATCATCTGCATTTTTGTTGGCCAGGTGTTCAAGAAATGATTCATCACTTTCAATCTTCTTTCTTTTGTATTGAACCATCTTCTTGTTGAATTGTGATTTGCTTGAATAAAATTTCACCATCATAATCTTGCAAACATAGGTTTTGATTTTACCAGAATCTATGATGATAAGAAGTTTGTGTTGGTTCATTGTCATCAATTGAACAAATGTTTCTTGGACTAAATCTTCAGACAAGTCTTTGTCTTTTGTTTTGTTGATTGCAAAACCAAGATAATAGTTGAAATCTTTGTATATCCATTCAATTGGATGCCAGTTTTTCATTCTTTTATTGTGTAGTTAACATCAACTTGTGGAATAGTGCAAG
>Ga0187219_1000948_pt1 | contig 14162 bp, 13 predicted proteins | sample 13SPOviralmetaG_FD_130162 | JGI IMG/M metagenome (GOLD analysis project Ga0187219, IMG submission 130162) | Marine viral communities from the oligotrophic San Pedro Time Series (SPOT) site, San Pedro Channel, CA, USA - 13 SPOT_SRF_2010-07-21... | ecosystem: Environmental > Aquatic > Marine >... | reverse complement strand
GACAACTGAGGGCTCTAGAGGTAAAAAGATTCGTGGTAAGAAGTCAAGAGGTTAATTGGGAAGAATATTTCCAACACATTAAACCTATATGTCCCTGGAGCGGAGCAGCTCTTAAAAAAGGCGAATTAAAAATTATACAATGGTCTGGAGAGATTGAGCCACTAGGCAACAACCAGGCCATTGTTTATATTTGTCCAAACTATAATCGCAGACGATTAAAAAAATTACACAAAAAAATTGATGACGGAACATATGAATGGCTGTGGAGTGAACCAACAAATGGGCCTAATGCATCACCTGTACCTGTACTAATACAACAAGACAAACGCAAGTTGTTTGATCTTAGGTTCGATACAGGATACTATGACGATATAATAGGTTAAATACTTACATGAGTACATCATTAGACGGCGTCTTAATTAAGAAAGCCAATAAACAAGAAACATTTACAAACGAGCAAGTTGAAGACTTGATGAAGTGTATGGATTCTCAAGAAGGGTATTTACACTTTGCTCGTAAGTTTGCATACATACAGCATCCTGTAAAAGGAAAGCTGTTATTTGATCCGTATGAATACCAACTACGTTTGATGCACAGTTATCACAATTATCGATTTAACATTAATATGATGCCTAGACAAACAGGCAAAACTACCTGTGCGGCGATTTATTTGTGTTGGTATGCTATGTTTAGTCCAGATCAAACTATTCTTATTGCGGCACACAAATACACAGGCGCACAAGAAATTATGCAACGTATACGTTATGTATATGAATTATGTCCTGATCATATTAGAGCAGGTGTCACAAACTATAACAAAGGATCAATTGAATTTGAAAATGGATCACGTATTGTTAGTGCTACTACAACAGGTAACACAGGACGTGGTATGATTATTTCGTTACTATACTGTGACGAGTTTGCATTTGTTATGCCTAACATTGCAGAAGAGTTTTGGACTTCAATTTCGCCTACACTAGCAACAGGTGGTCGTGCTATTATTACTAGCACACCTAACAGTGACGAAGATACGTTTGCTACTATTTGGAAACAAGCAGAAGAAAAGTTTGATGCACACGGCAATGAACAAGAGCTTGGAATAAATGGATTTCATAGTTTTGTTGCCGAGTGGCACGAACACCCTGACAGAGACGATGCCTGGAAAGAAGAAGAAATTGGTCGTATTGGTGAAGAAAAGTTTAGACGTGAGTATGGTTGTGAATTCTTAGTATTTGATGAAACATTAATCAACAGTATTAAACTTGCCACCATGGACGGCAGAAGCCCTATACTTAATATGGGGCAAACACGTTGGTATAAAAAACCAACCAGCCAATATACATATGCAGTAGCACTTGACCCTAGTATGGGCACAGGTGGCGATAATGCTGCTATACAAGTTTTTGAATTACCTAGTTACGAACAAGTTGCCGAATGGCAACACAATCAAACTGCAATACCTGGACAAGTTAGAGTGTTAAGTGATATATGCAAGTATCTAGAAGAGCAAACTAAAAACCCGCAAGGAATTTACTGGAGCGTGGAGAACAATGGACTAGGCGAGGCTGCCCTTATCGTTATAAACGACTACGGAGAAGAGAACATTCCGGGTTTGTTCGTCAGTGAGCCTATCCGCAAAGGACACGTTCGTAAATTCCGCAAAGGATTTAATACTACACACAGCACAAAAGTAACGGCTTGTAGCAGACTCAAAACAATGATAGAAAATGATAAAATGATTATCAACAGCAAACCGTTTGTATCTGAACTTAAAGGCTTTGTTGCTACAGGTTCAAGCTATCAAGCAAAATCTGGTATGAGTGACGATTTAGTAAGTGCAACATTACTTGCTATCAGAATGATGAGTGTGTTAAAAGATTGGGATCCTAGAGTGTACAATTCGTTTAATCAAGCAGAGGATATTGAAGACTACGAAGCACCCATGCCAATCTTCGTTAGCAGCAATTATTGATAAATACTTTTATGAAGAATCTTGACAACATAGCAGATGAACTATTTAATAAAGTTCGAGGACGTTTTCCAAATGTTACTATTGGTGACGAAGAAGGAAAAATAACTAATGTACCTGAAGAAGCTCGTTTCTTTGACTTTGAGTACAAAGAGTCAAACAGAGCATTAGGTAAAGTAAGTATTAGTATTGACGATACTAGTTTAAGTGTTATGTATAGTAATGATTTTGTTGCTAATGAAGACGCAATGACTAGAGACAATTGGTATAATTTTCTTAAAGAGCTTAGAGTATTCAGCAAGAAAAGAATGTTAAATTTTGATACTAGAAATATTACAAAATCAAACTTAGATCGCAGAGATTACAACTTTTTAGCGTCAAACCGCACTGAGGAAGAACAGATGACAGAGTCAACAATGTATGGAACAGATAAAACAAGTTTTCAAAAATTTGGAAACGCAAAATTATCTATAAAACATTCTACGCCAATTAGCGTAGAAGAGAATAGCAGAGCCAGAAGTCAAAAGATTGGCAAAATTTATATTGAAAATGCAGAGGGTGAAAAGTTTAAATATCCTTACAAACACCTAAGCGGTGCAAGAGCAATGGCAACACATGTTGCAGAAGGCGGTTATCCTTATGATGACTTTGGTAAACATATTGTTAGTATGTCAGAAGAACTAAACAAGTTACGTAAGTTTAAAACTTATATGGGTCGTAGTAGTGTAATGGCAGAAAGTCTAGCTGGATATGTAGACATTGTTAAAGAACGTGCAGTAGCAATTAAAAAAGAAATTTCAAATTTACAAAAACCAGGTTATTATAAAGAAGCAGTTGACGGCTTTGAAACACCTGTACTAGAAGATGTACCAAGTGATGTTGCAGAAAATTGGATTGATCAACTTACTATCAAACAGTTTAACGAAGAATTACAAGATGTTTTTCCATACATTTATAATCTTGTAAGTGAAGCAACAAAGGCACAAGACGTAACATTAGAAGAATTAGAAGAAGGTCCTATTGATTGGGCTAAAGGTAAGATTGCTGACTTTAAACAAGGTCGTGCTGACAATATGAAACAGTATGATCAAGACTTACATATATTAAGAACTGTATTGTCAAGCAACGGCATGGACAAAACAATGATCAGCAGACTAGAACAAGGTTGTTTAAATGATCCAAGAGTTTGTTTGTATAATGAAATTCGCAAAAAGAATATGCAAGCCGGTGATATGGATGTAGAAGTAGAACGCATTGGTAAAGAATTAAACAGTGGTTGGACTACACGTTCAGGTACAACAGATGAACAAGCTATTGAAGATGCATTTGAAGAAATGATGGGACAGTTTGGTGAAGGTAAAAGCCCGCACAAAAAAGGTACTGCAAAGTACAAGAAGCATATGGCAGCAATGCATGCCGAAGACTTTGATCCTGAACATTTTGATGGAGAGTTTCAAGGTTATGCTACAGGTGACGACGGTGAAGAAGACGAAGCAGATATAGAGTACACAGCAACAATAGTTAACGGTAAGCCAGTTGTGCATCCTAAGTCAATTAGAGTACATGCTTATGGAAACAATCCAAGTAGTAAATTAGGCCATGATGTTGATATGGATACTGACATGCAAGATCCAGAAGACATGATGCAACAATGTCAAGATCATGCAAACGAACTTTGGGCAAAGCAACAACAAGCACAAGGCGAAGGTAATGCATATTCAGGTGCTGTAGCAAAAGCTAAAATGAACGGCAAGAAAAAAGGTGACAAAATTGACGGTCCAGACGGTGACGAGATTACACTTGAAAAGGACGAAAAGACACCATTAGGCGAGTTCATACTAAGTTACTTTGATAGAGAAAACGGACAGTTTCCAAAAGGTGAAACAGCAGTATTAACTATGGTAGAAAAAGATTATGGTGAACAGTATATTACACCTGCTAAAAAGTTCATTGAAATGATCAATAACAAAGTAGCAGAAGTAATGGGCTACAGAGATACTGAAATGGAAGAGTCAGGATTACAGTATCACACTGGTGTTAAAAAGCATGGCAAAGAATACATGGTTAAAGCAGCACAAGCAGGACGTGAAGGTGCTTCGCAAGAAGAACTAGGACGTTTAAAAGATAGATACAGTAAGGCTGAAAAGAACACAACCGCAAAAGAAGCACAAGATATTATGAGATTAGCAGGACTGTAATAGTCCTGTTATAAGTTTTATTTCTTTTTCTTTAAAAAAAGACTTGACAACGTAAATAGCAGAGTGTATAATAACAACTGTGCTATATACAAAATAGGCACTAGTAGCAATATAGCTACTGCACATAGGCATAACAATTAGGAGGCATAACTATGGCATCATTAGCAGAAATCCGTGCAAAGCTCAAAGAGCAAGAAGCAGGTAACAACAACCGCAGTTCAAGCGGTGGTGATAACGGCATTTACCCATTTTGGAATATGAAAGAAGGCGAGAACTCGGTTCTACGTTTCCTTCCAGATGGCGATGCAGATAATACTTTCTTTTGGAAAGAACGTTTAGTAATTAAACTTCCATTTGCAGGTATTAAAGGTGAGACAGACTCACGCCCAGTACAAGTACAAATTCCGTGTATGGAAATGTACGGTGAAACATGTAACATTCTAAACGAAGTACGTGGCTGGTTTAAAGATCCAAGTCTTGAAGATATGGGTCGCAAGTATTGGAAGAAACGTTCTTATATCTTCCAAGGGTTTGTAACTGATAACCCGCTAACGGACGATACTACTCCGGAGAATCCAATCCGTAGATTTATTATTGGTCCACAAATTTTCCAAATCATTAAGCAGGCGCTTATGGATCCAGATATGGAAGAGTTACCAACAGATTATACTGCTGGTGTAGACTTCCGTCTTAACAAAACAAGTAAAGGCGGTTATGCAGACTATTCAACATCTAATTGGGCACGTAGAGATCGTCCACTAGGTGACACTGAAATGAATGCAGTTAATACACACGGGTTGTTTAATTTAAGTGACTTCCTTCCTAAAAAGCCGGGTGATGTAGAACTAAAGGTTATGCAAGAAATGTTTGAAGCGTCAGTAGACGGTGAAGCATATGATGCAGAACGTTGGAGTAACTACTTCCGTCCAGCAGGTATGGCACAGCGTACAGGTGATCCTGTAAAAGCATCCACACCAGCACCGGCGGCTCCAGTAGCGGCTCCAGAAGCGGCACCAGTGGTAGAAGCAGCACCAGTAGCAGCTCCGACAACTGAGGCAGCTCCGACAGCAGGCGCAGGCGCAGACGATATTCTAGCAATGATTAGAGCACGTCAAGGACAGTAACTTTAATGGGGGAGCAATCCCCCATTACGCTTTTTAGATAGGAGAATAATATGGCGAATAAATCATTCGATCCGACTAAGTTCCGTAAGGACTTAACAAAATCCATCTCAGGCATGAGTAGTGGATTCAACGATCCTAAAGACTGGATCAGCACAGGTAACTATGCACTAAACTATCTTATTAGTGGCGACTTTCACAAAGGTGTTCCGCTTGGTAAGGTAACTGTGTTTGCTGGTGAATCAGGTGCAGGTAAATCATATATCTGTTCAGGTAACATTGTAAAGGCAGCACAAGATCAAGGTATCTTTGTAGTACTAATTGACTCAGAGAACGCACTTGACGAATCGTGGCTACATGCACTAGACGTAGACACATCAGAAGATAAACTACTTAAACTTAATATGTCAATGATTGATGATGTTGCTAAAACACTGTCAACATTTATTGCAGACTACAAAACAATGGATGAAGAAGATCGTCCTAAAGTATTGTTTGTAGTTGATAGTTTAGGTATGTTACTAACACCTACTGATATTGATCAGTTTAACAAAGGTGATATGAAAGGTGATATGGGTCGTAAGCCCAAGCAGTTAACATCACTTGTTCGTAACACAGTTAACATGATTGGCTCATTGAATGTTGGACTAGTATGTACTAACCACACATATGCATCGCAAGATATGTTTGACCCAGATGATAAAATTAGTGGCGGTTCAGGCTTTATCTATGCATCAAGTATTGTTGTTGCAATGAAAAAGATGAAGTTGAAAGAAGACGAAGATGGTAACAAGATCAGTCAAGTTATGGGTATCCGTGCTGGCTGTAAGGTTATGAAGACTCGTTATGCAAAACCGTTTGAAGGTGTGCAAGTAAAGATTCCGTACTCAACAGGTATGAATCCTTACAGTGGCTTGCTTGAATTGTTTGAAGCAAAAGACATCATTAAAAAGCAAGGCAACAGACTTGCATATACTACACTCGAAGGTGAAGAAATCCTCGACTACCGTAAAAAGTGGATCGGCGAAAACCTTGATAAAGTTATGTCAGATTATTTGATAAATGAAGCTTCTATGGTAAATACCTCAGAAGTTGAAGAAGAAGTTACAACTGATACTAACCTTATTGAGGAAGAACTTACTAATGAATGAAGAACAGATAGCAGATGTATGGATGTTGTTTAAAGAATATGTTGATAAAAAACATATAGAAATGGCAGCTGAACGTTATGTAGATATGTTAGCAGACTATGGTCTTTCAGACCTAGCATTTCAGGAACTGATGGGAAACGATACAGTTCTTGATACTGCAATCAACTACTACTTAGAAGTTGATGACGATGTACATGACGATGAGGAAGAAGAGGATTATTAATGGGTTGGTATAGCGAAGTTTCACGTGATGTTAGTAAGATACCTAATGCTATTATACACTTTGAAACCGAACTAGGAGATGCTCGTAAAGAGTGTAAGCTAGTTGGTAATGTCGAACGTGCAGCAGCAAGTATGCCTGGCATTGTGGAACATCGCTTCAACCAGCTTCAAGAAATTGAAGCAATCCTGCACTATCTAAATATTGAGTTACGTAGATTACGTAGCTCATACTTTAAGAAATATCTTGAGAACTATCAACGAGCTCTGTCAAGCCGTGACGTTGAAAAATACGTAGACGGTGAGGCAGACGTTGTTGACTACGAAAAGATTATTAATGAGTTTGCACTAATGCGTAACAAGTGGTTAGGTGTACTCAAAGCACTTGATCAAAAGCAATGGCAGATTACAAACGTAGTTAAGCTAAGAGTAGCGGGTATGGAAGATGCCACGTTATAATGTATTATTAGGATGCGATCAAAAATACTACAATGACTGGGCAATACCCTTATTAAAAAGTATCCACCGACATAACCCTTGGCTTCACCTCCATTGTCACATTGTAAATCCAACAGTTGAAAATTCTTTAGATAACGTTAGTATTACTACTGAAAAACGAGAATTTTTAAACGACGAAGCAAAGATATCTTATTTACAAAGTGTTAGGTTTCTTGCAGTTGCTGAAAAATTCAACAAGAATGAGAACGTGTTTACTCTTGATGCTGATAGCATATGTACTCGTACAATTGCTCAAGGAGCAGCCATTGAACGCCTTTTCAACAAACAACATGTGCTAAAACATCATAAAGAAAACCGATGGTTAGCTGGATTTGTAGTATTTAATAATAATGGCTTTAGACAAGAGTTTTATAAAGAGCTAACATCAGTTCCGTATGATCAATGGAAATGGGGCAGAGATCAAACAGTGTTAAATACATTTGTAGACGAATTTAATTTTGAACCAGTAGATAGATTATGGATGTCTATAGGCAAGATTAAGAATGTACCAAGTGCATTTTTGACATTAAAAGGTGATCAAAAATTTACCGAAAAGTATCTTAAAGGTTACGAAAAATATAAAAGTTAGGATAACAAATGCCCTTACAAGAACACTTAGGCGGACATATGAATAAGACGCATTTAGATAAAGGTGCGTTAGCATGGATTAAAGATAAATTTAATGCAAAAACATATTTAGATATTGGTTGCGGCCCAGGAGGTATGGTACAGTTAGCAGAGCGTTCAGGGTTTGATGTATTAGGTGTCGATGGCGATCATACACTAAGTCGATACAATCCAGATAAGTTTATAATACACGATTATACAACAGCACCATTACATCTTGACACAACATACGATATTGCGTGGAGTGTAGAGTTTCTTGAACACGTATATGAACAATATATGCCTAACTATATGTCTACATTTAAATGTGCAAAAAGAGTTGTAATAACATATGCACCGCCAGGTTGGACTGGACATCATCATGTAAACTTACAAGAAGAAGAATATTGGGTAGAAAAATTTACCAAAAACGGATTTAGATTAGATAAAGAACTAACAGAAGAATTGCGTAATAATTCAACAATGAATTATCCTAAAAAACCTAAAAAGGCATTCGTACGCAATAGAGGATTATTGTTTATCAATGAGCAATACTAAACTAGTATTAGGTATAAAAGAAATGTATAGGAATCATCCTATGCCTAATCTCCCTAATTTTAAATTAGTCTCTTGGAAAGATAAAGAATTACTTGCATCTGCAGATGTGTATATACAACATAACATACTTGGACAAAAGCGTAAAAGTCTCGACAAGTACTATCAATATATTTTAGATAGTAAAAAGCCTTTTATAGTTGCTGAGAGTGCAGTGTTTAGACGTAATATGATACAGCCTCCAAACCCAATGGCATATCACAGATATAGTTGGACTAGTTACTTTCAAAATGAAGGAGACTATTGTAATGAAAATTGTCCGCCAGATAGATGGCACAGAATACAAACAGAACAAAATATAGAAATTAAACCTTGGCGCACTACGGGCGATTATGTGTTAGTTATATTACAACGCCCAGGCGATAGTAGTTTAAAGAACCTTATTAACACTCATAAAACATATGAAGGCTTTGTAACGTATACTCTTAATCAAATTAAAAAGTATACAAAGAGGCCTATTAGAGTGCGTATGCATCCTTTAAGACAAGAACAACAATTAGAAATATTACAAAAGTTTGATGTTGAAATAAGCACTAACACACACGGCGCTGGCTTACTAGAAGGTGGTGACGGGCTATACGAAGATTTTAAAAATGCATACGCTGTAGTAGGATTTAATTCTAATGCACTAACTGAAAGTATATGCGAAGGTATTCCTACATTCAGTATGTGTGCTAGTTCAATGGCGTGGCAATGTAGTAACAAAGATTTAAAACGTATTGAAAATCCAACATCTTTTGCTAGAGAACAATGGCTATACAACTTAGGTTATTGTCAGTGGCGTGAGGACGAAATAGCACAAGGCGCTCCTTGGTTCCATTTAATATCAAACTTATAAACTACCCACATAAATATCTACATGAAAGTAGTATTGGTTACGGGTGGCTTTGATCCACTACACTCAGGGCATCTAGCCTATTTCGAAGAAGCAAAGAAGCTCGGCGACAAACTTATTGTTGGCGTGAATAGTGATGATTGGCTTACACGTAAGAAAGGCAGACCATTTATGTGCTTTGAAGAACGTGCTTCAATTATTAGAGAAATGGAAATTGTAGATAAAGTAATCGGGTTTGACGACAGCGACGATAGTGCTTGTCATGCAATTTTTCATACGCTAAGTACACATGGAGACATCAAAGTAATCTTTGCTAACGGTGGAGATAGAACTAACACAACAACACCAGAGTATACTACATATGGCGATATGCCTAATGTAGAATTTGTTTTTGGCGTGGGTGGCGAAGATAAAAAGAATTCAAGTAGCTGGATACTAGACGAGTGGAAGGCACCAAAGACAGAACGTACATGGGGGTACTACAGAGTGATACACGAATATGACCAACACACTAAAGTAAAAGAACTAGCAGTGCCGCCGGGCAATAAGTTATCAATGCAACGACACCAAGAACGTTCAGAGCATTGGTTTATTGCAGAAGGCACAGCAACAGTATATACAATCAACACAAGTAGTACTGATGTAGAAACATTGGGCATATATAATCAGCACGAGTCGTTACACATACCTGTAGGAACTTGGCACCAACTTGCTAATGAACATGACACAGATTTAAAATTAGTAGAAATACAATACGGAACAAATTGCGTGGAGGAAGATATTGAGCGAACCCCTTAAGATATTTGTAGGATGGGATAGCAGAGAAGACATTGCATTTCGTACTTGCAAACAAAGTATTATTGATAATACTAATGTTGATGTAGACATTATACCATTAAAACAAAAGAAGTTAAGAGACCAAGGGGTATACTGGCGTCAGCCTGACAAAATGGCTAGCACTGAATTTACATTTACAAGATTTATGGTTCCTGCACTTGCAGAAATGAAGGGCTGGGCATTGTTTATTGACTGTGATTTTGTTGCTCTTGATGATGTTAAGAAATTATTTGATCAAGCAGATGACAAGTATGCTGTAATGTGTGCCAAGCACGATTATACACCAAAAGAAACTACAAAAATGGATGGAAAACATCAGTATATCTATCCACGCAAAAATTGGTCAAGTGCTGTATTATTCAATTGTGGACACCCGAGTAACCAAATATTAGATTATAATTTTATTAATAATCCTGAAATCGACGGCAAGTACTTGCATAGATTTAGTTGGTTAGACGACACTGAGATAGGCGAAATATCACATGAATGGAATTGGTTAGTAGGATGGTATAAAGAACCGGAAGACGGATCTCCTAAGTTTTTACATTATACAGAAGGCGGGCCTTGGTTTGAAGAATATGCAAATTGTGAATATGCAAATGAATATTACAAATACGAAAGACGACATCTTATTAACGAAGTAGGACATGCTACCCGTAAACTTAATGTAGAACGCGGAGCACCAAAGACAGTTGACAGTTTATCATTAACAGAAAATTTATTAGAACCATTACAGGCAATAACATATGCGTCAGTTGATCCAAACGGAACGTACCATGGTTATTCACAGGAGGACGCTATGCAAATTGTGCAAAACAAATTTCAATCAGGCAAAACAAATAAAGTTGCAGCAATTTTTAACGATGAATTAAATTATCGTAGAGACTATGTATATGACGAATACCTCGAAGCATTTAGCTTAGGATGCAACGGCAGATTAAGTAACTTTGAAGAAGAACAGTCGAGCAATATACCTTTGTTAATGCGTGGTGTAGGAAAGAATACACGAGAAGCTGTACAGCATTGTTGGAAAACAGGTAGACAATTTTATTATATAGATACCGGTTACTTTGGTAATGAAAAAAGTAAATCTAAAGGTTGGCATAGAATTACTAAAAATAATTTACAAAATTTAGGACCAATTATAGAACGTCCACACGATAGATTATTAAATTGGAAGTATAGAAAATTTAAGCCAGGGCGCAAGATATTAGTATGCCCGCCTAGTCAAAAAGTTATGATGTTGTTTAATCAGTTAGACCCTGAGACTTGGACTAATCAAGTTGTTGCCCATCTAAAAGAAATTACAGATCGTCCAATTGAAGTTAGACTAAAGCCTAATAGAACTGCACGTATATCTAACAACTCTATGGAAGCAGCTTTACAAAATGATGTACATTGCTTAATTACATATAATAGTATTGCAGCATTAGAAGCATTAAACTTTGGTAAACCAGCGATTGCGTTAGGACCTAATTGTGCATCAATGGTATGTAATACACAACTAGATGATGTTGACAAACTACACATACCCAACAAAGACGAAATGTTAGCACTAATGTCTCATTTAAGTTACGCCCAATTTAATAGACAAGAAATGATGAACGGTTATGCTTGGGATATAGTAAATGAGAATAGTTAGTTATCTTAATGTAGTTCCTGCAAAAAACAAAAGTCAAGAAAAGATTGACATATTAAAAAAGTTTATTGCCGGCGTTGGTGCCGCAGGAGACACAGGAATAATACATAATGGTTATGATTTACAAAAGTGTGATGTAGGTGTAATACAAGGGTGGCAACACGAAACTGGAAAAAATGCTCCTCACTTACGTTTGCGTCAAGGAGTAATTGAACGTACACACAACACACATGTATGTACTGCTGACAGTAACTTATTTCTTTATGCAAACAAAACTAATCATCCACATCATTATCTGCGTTATAGTTTTGATGGAGTTTTTCCGAATACAGGCGAATACTTTGATAATAACATTAATCCAAAACGTTGGAAAAAGATATCTAAACATTTAAATATTAAACTAGAAGAACACAAAACTTCAGGTAGTAATATTATTTTATGTGTACAGCGCGAAGGCGGCTGGAGTATGGGCAAGATGTCTATTTTTACTTGGATTGAAAATACACTATTGGAATTACGCAGGCACACTGATAGAACTATTATTATTAGGCCGCACCCCGGTGATAAAAAAGCAGAAACACATTACATACCAGAACTACAAAAAAAATATAAAAGCGATCCTAAAATTAAGATATCAAGATTTGGGACACCGTTAGAACACGATTTGAAAGATGCATGGGCTGTAGTAAATCATAATAGTAGTAGCATAGTCGGTCCACTAATAATGGGCTACCCTGCATTTATATCAGATACATCAAAAAGTCAATGTAGCGAAGTTTCGCATACAAATTTTGCACATATTGAAAATCCGAAACAGTTTGATAGACAGAGATGGTTAGAACGTATTAGTATGTTCCATTGGAATTTTGAAGAACTAGAAAACGGCGATGCTTGGAGACATATTAGACAGTTTGTTTAACTAGTCCAATATCCTTCAGTTCGATTAACCATTAAATCTTTTGTTCGACTGCGTCCTTCTTCTTTACGAACACCCTTCATATGATCCATCCATTTACCTAGAACACTGTTAATAAGTGGATGTCCGCCGCCGCCTGTCTTTGCTTCTTTTAAATACATTTCAGCACTATAGTCATAAGCACTAGGCTCAAACTCTTTATAATGTTTTAGTATATGTCCAAACACATAACTATCATGCCATTCTTCCAATTCAAAAATACCGTTTTCAGCATCTTCGTACATACGTTCAAACTCTTTTAAAAACTCACGACACACAGGATGATTTAAGTTCATACCATAAAAGCCGCACTCAGGCCACGTCTGTGATCCTTTACCTCTGCCTACATATGTAATGTATGCATTTTTAGGTAGTAGTTTATTAAACTGTTTATAACTCCATGGACTGTGTATAAATGTATCTGCGTCCATCCACACACACCAGTCCTTAGAGCGCACACAAGCGTCAAACACAGCATAAGTCTTATTAGCAAAGCGTATGGCATGCCATTTGAATTCTTTATGCCAATCACGAGGTCTACGAGCTTTAATATCATCTGGCGGTATACCATTTGCTTTTGGTACATCTTTCCAACGTTCTTTAAACGCATTCAGCTTAGGTAATGTTACTACTGCATCAAGTATTGTAATTTGATTAGGATCGGGATTCACTGGATTGCAATTTTCAGCGTATACTAATAATTTAATTCTCTTATCAACTTGCTCGGCAAATGAGTCTAGGAAACGTTGGCCGTATGTTTCAAGTCCTGGCTGATGAAATGTTGTAACCACAGTTATGTCTGACATTATGAATTCCTTGTAAATATGTTATATAGGATATTTAACCAATGAAGATAAGTCTATGGAAACAATATGGCGCACTTAATAGCGGACCGGTGTTTGATGCTTTTGCAATTAGCCTTGTGGACAATGGGCATACTGTTGTTTATAATGATAACACTGCCGACGTTGATGTTATTTGGAGTGTTCTTTTCAACGGCCGCATGGCTGGAAACAAAGCTATCTGGGAAAACAAAAAGCCTACTATAGTCCTCGAAGTTGGAGGAATAAATAGAGGTGTAACATGGAAAGTAGGATTAAATGGAATCAACAGAGATGCTTACTTTGGTGATAACGACAATGATAGCACTAGGGCTGATAGCCTGGGACTGGTTTGTAAGCCTTGGAGATCCAACGGCGATTATGTTTTAATATGTGGCCAACACGACAAGAGTTTACAATGGCAAAGCATGCCGCGTATGAGCAATTGGTTCTTAGAGACATACGACGAGATACGCAAGCACACTGATCGTCCAATTCTATTTAGACCACACCCACGATGCAGACTGGAACACATAGAACGTGGACTTAAACACGTAACAAGACAGGAACCTAAACAAATTGCCAATACTTATGATGATTTTGATATGGGGTTTAATAATGTACATTGTACTATCAGCTACAGTAGTAACCCTGGCATACATAGTATCATCGCCGGCGTTCCTAGTTTTGTTAGCACT
>Ga0187219_1000946_pt1 | contig 14164 bp, 8 predicted proteins | sample 13SPOviralmetaG_FD_130162 | JGI IMG/M metagenome (GOLD analysis project Ga0187219, IMG submission 130162) | Marine viral communities from the oligotrophic San Pedro Time Series (SPOT) site, San Pedro Channel, CA, USA - 13 SPOT_SRF_2010-07-21... | ecosystem: Environmental > Aquatic > Marine >... | reverse complement strand
GTCTACCTTAGCTTCTAACTTAACTATTTCTTCTAGTAATTCTTTTTCATTCATTTTATTCTATTTAATTATAATTATAGTTACACTTTTTGCTAGTTATTTACTACTTTCTACGTAATCCACGGCTGTAGCAAACATCTCTGCTTTACTACTGCTGTAGTTCCTGTACTCTGTTTCTGCAAAGTAACCTATAATACCAGAAGTATTAACAACGGGATCTTTACTAAAAAAGAAGTAGTGACTTGAGGTTATAGTTGGAGTTGGTAAATAACCACTAGTTTCTATTGTTATAGCGTCGCCTGGTCCAACGGCTGTAACAACTCCAATTGGAAAAGGCTTAGTGCTAGCCCCAGACAAGTTTGGTTGATTAACACCAGCTTGGCCGTTAGCTATTACCGATGTATATATAGTATCACCTTTTTGCACAGATACATTTAGGTCGTGATTGAAGTTTATTGTCAATGATGGCATATTATAAAGCTTGTATTGTTAAGAAGTTAAGTAAATCTAATTTAGCTGTTACATCTGTTTTTCCGTGGATAATTTCAGATAAACTTCCTTCAAGTTGTACTGCTGGGAATATAGTGTTTCCACTAGCGTCTTTAGACGCACCAATTCCTTTTACTTTTGCTTTAGCTACAAAGCTAGCTCCACTCTCTATATCACTAGCACTCATATACCAATCATTAGGTATTTTATCACCACCACTTGTGAGAGCCGCAGCTTTTTCACTTCCACTATCCCAGTTTACATAGGTACCAGGTTTGTCAGACAGTGGTTCTCTTTCAGCGAATACAAAAGATTCTGTATTTGTTGGTCTAACAACTAGGTTAAAGGTTATGTTTTCTGATGAATCTCCAGCTCCACCTTTTCCAGTAAATATTTTAGATTTAATAAGGTCACTTGATTTTATTTCAGATGGATGTGGACCCCAATCTAATTCCTCTATTGTAAAAGCTCCACCATTACCAAATTCCCAGTTTAGTATACTATATGTCTTTACCTCAACAAGTGCCGGTGCTTTAACAGCTTTTTCAACATCTATAGATCTAGGAGCAGCTAAAGTTGCTATAGCTGCCACATCGCCACTAGCTTTTACCTGAGCTGATTTCGCTGCCAGTTGGATTAACTCATGGTCAAGAGGTTTGTCTGTTGTAAATGATGTTTGGTACGAAACCTCGCTTTCTGTTTTTGGTATTTTAACAAAAACTTTTTTCTCACCATAACCATAACCTGATCTAGGAGTGGGTATTGTACCCAAGAACATACCCCCACCATTTTCAAAAGTACCTGTATTAAAGTTATATGTCTTTAAGCTGTTGTCTTGCACTATTATTTTAAACTCAGTGCCTGGAACACCTCTAACTCTCATTATTTTAGTACCACCTTCAGCACCAATTGTTCTACCTTCGTCAAAAGAATATATTTCATATTCTTCTTTTTTAGTTGCAGGTTTAATTTTTCTATCGTAATCAATTTTTAACACTGTAGAGGTGAACTCTATGTTATCCTCTGACCTAGTTTCTTCTAAATCTAAAGGAGAAGTATAATATACAGTGAATATTTTCTTTATAATTTTATTAGAGTTGTTTTTAAAAACGTTTTCTCTAACTGAGTATCTTTCTTTATTATTAGAAATCTTGTAACTAGGGCCTGAGCTAAAGTAAAAACCGCTAACAGCTGTAATTAACTTAGACATAACTAACTTTGTTTCACCAGGCTTACAATTAACACGATAACTCTCGCCGTCTTCAACTTTAAACTTAGGGTAAACTGAGGTACCAACTGCAGAAACTTTGTCGTCACTTCCTTTAGTCTTATCCACTAAGCTAAAAGAATCAACGTTAAGTTTTGATTGTGATATTAGAGGTAGGGAGACGTTCTGTGTAACATTGCTATTAAGAAATTCAGACATTGTTACTCTAGCGATTACGTTTGGTCCTGACTTAACAAAATCTATTGAAGAAACTTGAGTTGGTAAAAAGCCATGTGTTACATATTCAGGCTCTAGTATGTACCCTTGTTTAGGAGATAGCAATAACTCTACAATATTACCATCCAAAGGCATTGGAATAACCTTTTGCTCGATGTTAACATTTTCGTCTATTATATTCGCTCTAAGTATTAAGTTTTTCATATATTTTTAAATAGCTTTTTTTAAATTATCCTCCGGCTTACAGCAGTCTATAAACGCTTGATGTAAATCTCCTTTTGTAATAGGTGCAATGTCATTACCAGTAGCAACATCTATATACCCACCTTGATTTATTATGTCAGCCCAATGAGACACAAGCAAGTCAACATTTAAAAATAGTGAACTACAACCCGATACACCTAGCGAGCCACTACTAGAGAATGTTTGAGCATTCTGTAAACAGTTAAAATCAACACAAGCTTCAAGATGACTTATAAGGTTTGTACACGGATCTTCTCCAAGGTAAACACATGATCCATCATCAATATTTGCTAGTGGATTGAAATTTGAAGCTGTTACTCCGCTTGGACTATACTGAATAGTACAACCTGTAACCGGAGGTTTAACACAACTCCCATCATCAAGTGTTGCTAAAGGATTATAATTAGCCGCTGTATCATCAGTACAACCTTTAACATTTGCAGGATAAACACAGCTTCCATCGTCACAAGTAGCTAACGCATCATAGTTTGTTGCTAGAGTATCAGTACAACCGTTATTACAAGGAATACAACTACCATCATCTACGGTTGCCATAGCGTTATAATTAGTTGCTGTTGCATCCATACAACCAAACCAAATACAAGAACCATCATCAGTATTTACAGTTGAGTTATAGTTAGAAGCAGTTGCATCTGTACATCCATAACTAAATGGACTACATGAACCATCATCACATGTTGCGTTAGGATCATAGTTAGATTGTGTTGAGTCACAACACCCAGGAACAGACATGTCTGCACCAGGTAAATCGCAGTTTAAACAACCATAAGAACAGCTACCATCATCTACATTGGCTAAAGCGTCATGGTTATTTGCTGTGTTATCCGTACAACCAAAAACATCAACTGTATATGTACAACTACCATCATCAGTATTTGCTGTAGCGTCATAATTATCCGCTAATGGATCTATACAACCATCTACAACATCAATACAGGAATCTGGATCATCTGCTGTATTAACATCTACCAATGGATTACCCGTTAAAGGTATGTAGTTAAATGCTAGTGGGTCCATACAACCTGTGATAACAGGTATACAGCCACCATCATCAGTATTAGCTAAAACATCATAGTTAGATGCTGCGCTGTCCATACATCCATAAACATAAGGAGTGCACGATCCGTCGTCTGTAGTAGCTGATATATTAAAGTTATACATTGTAGGATCCATACAACCTGAAGTACCAGTGAAACAACTCCCATCATCCACTGTAGCTGCTGGGTTATAGTTAGTTGTATCTAGAGGGTCGGTGCAACCAGTAATAACGCTAACATTACTACCTGAATATCCTAAACCTTGTACTGAAAACTCAGAAGTATCTAAGAAGTCGCCTTGTCCAGGGTTTTGATTACCCTTTATCCAGTTAAACCATTTATTTTCTTTATCTATAAACTCACTCATAACACCATCTTGAAGGTCCGTAAGTATATTATGTACTCTCCAGCCTAGCTTAGGATAGTTATCGTAATAATCTTGCCCAATAACAATATCGTTTATTTTATAAAGGTTACCAGCGCCAGTTGTTTCCTCAGTAACGTTAGCTTGAGTACCTTCGTAGTTTAATGTTTTAAATCTTTTAACACTTCCTTGAGCACCATTAAACATAACCTTAACCATAGAGTATGAGTCTCTACCGTAAAACTGGTTTCTAGCAGTGGTAAATCTTATCTCAGTATTAACTGTCACCCAAACGCCCTGCGCGTTGAAATTTGTTCCAGGAGAAGTTAAACCAACATTACATAAACCAGCAGTACAAGCTACAGAGGAAACTCTAGTGTCAGTAGGTATCCCATTACCAAAAACGTTCATACCTTCTAGTATAACACCTAACCCGTCATTAACCTGTATTACAGTACCTCCATTAATATTTGTGTTTGCTAATCTTTTTATATCAACATCTAAACTATGTTGGTGCGCTTCAGCAGTGTTATCACCTAAATAAGACACTCCAAAAGGATCTAGTTTTGTAAGTGAATTATATTTGTTTGAAGGGAAAGTGTAGTAAATGTTTTTGTGACTAACACCACCTTGCTGTATAAAGCTTTTGAAACTAACCCAACCTCTTACTTTTTCTGCATAACTAACAGTATAAGCTTTATCGTTACCATCTTGATCAGTAGTTTCTATTGTTAAGTTATATTGATTATCCCTGTCATCGTGACTACCTATTAAAGATGTCGCATATCTAAGATTGTCTCTAAACCAGTCTTTCATTCCAGCATCAGATATAGGTGTTAAACCGTCTTTGGATAACCTCAACACCGCTCCTCTATCTTTATCTGTAAAGTAAACTCTATAAGATTCTGACGCAAATGATTCTGGATTTCTAGACATACCATACTCACCACTAAAAGGTAGTGATTGTCCTAGTACAGCTGCGTTCGATGTAACGTTAGTATTTCCATCAGCGTTAAATAAAGCATCTTTTTTAGCCAGTATTTTAAATACTTTATTTTCGCAGAATGTTACTAAATCTGTATCTCTAGCGAATAACTTTTGAATACTACCATTTATTGGATTAAGATCTTTTGTTATTGGTTCCGCTTGTATAAATTGGTTTGTTCTATTAATACCACTAGTTGAATTGTATATACCTGAGAATATTAAGCTACTACCTTTTCTTTCCTCTTCGTATTGCTCGGCTAATGGCATGGATGCTTTTACACCTTTGTCTATAGTAACAGCGTTGAAATCATCTCTAATTCTGTTAGACTCAACCCCAGTACCAAAAGAATAGCAGTTAAAATAACCTAAACCGTGTCTTACTCTATGCGTCTTACCATTCGTAGGTCCTGATTCCCCGAGTCTATATATAGCTTGGCCAAGAACCTCTGTGACTTGTAGTTCGACCCACTCGTTGTCATGAGCCACACCATAGTAAGTACCCTCACCACGCCACTCTATTCTAACCGTTTTACCAATAGGTAAATCTGCAAAAGTACCATCGTCTAATTGAACTTTTCTGTCCATAAAGACTAAATCACCTTTTACGTCACACACCTTCATGTCTTGAAAACCACCAGCAACAACTAAAGATCCCACTTTAGCTATCTCTTCACCTCTAGCGGTATAATCATCCCAATTTGCGCCATAACTGTCAATTTCGTCTGCCCCCGTAAAGCCATCAGCACCAACACTGTTAGCATCAAACCTATGTCTTTTTGTTTGGACAGGGAAAGATGGACTAGCAGCGTAATACAAGTCTAAACCTACATCTTCCTTGGGCTCTGTCTCCCATATTGCTGGGTTACTACTTATTTCGTTACTTTTATCGTTACCAACATATTGAGCAACTATTTCTATAGTAGTTTCGTTTAAAGCTCTTTCATGTAAACCAATATGTGCGTGTTCATTGTCGTTATACCACGTTTGAGTTGTTTTTGTTCCAGCCGTAATTTCATCAGCATACTTAGCATTGTAACCAGCATCTAAGTATTCTGGTTGATCACCTAAGCTGTCACCCGCGCCATCACTAGCATTCCAATAGCTATTTAGGTTGTAAAAGTTTTTACCATCAGGCGTCCCACCGTCATCAGCCGTTATGCCATTATTGAAAGAAGTAAAGTACTGCTGTCTACCTCTTTTAAGATTTGCTTTACCCTCCGCATCTACGTGGTTTTTTATAGGGTGAAAGGAGTTTGGTCCTTCAGCACCAATAATTTTATCTAACACTAAAGTGTATCTAACTCTACGGTTATATGGAGCCCCACCTGATAACTTAGCTCTTTCCTGAGGTGGAGTATGGTTTCGCATCATGATGTCAGATAAAAAAGCAACTCCACCAGCTAAGTGATTTCCTTTCTCAACACTTCCGTATGGAGGTAGCATTCCACCACCTATTCCTCCTCCACCTTTAACGCCATCAATCGCTGTGCCAGTCGCTATGTACGCATCGTAATCCCACCAGCCCCAAGACCCCATGGGTGCTTCGTAGTTCCAAACGTCTTCTGTAGAAGAGGCAGTGACTGTATATATTGTTTGATCTGGATCTTGTTTAAATCTAAATGTAGCACCTATCTTACTTATTTCCTGTGCAAAAAGAAGCTCTGTAGCTTGGTGTCTACTTGCTAAATAAGTATTACTTTGTGCTTGTGTACCTTCTCTACCTATACCCCAGAAAGATAGGTGTATATATGACTGTTGCCCATCATCCCATATACCATTACCACTACCGCCACTAGCAGCACCAGCTTTGTCAAAGAACCATCTATCAGGATGAAAACGACCTAATGGCCATTCACCATCCGGATGCACATCATCTCTACCTCTCCACAAGTTATACCAATGCTGTCTAAGTTTTGCCATTGTACCTAAAGTAAATGCAGGTTGCACTCGTTTGGGCCAAGTGGTATTATATGTACCATCAACAATAAAATCCTCTTGATTACCCCATATAGCAGGTATCATATACGGGTTAGCTGGTGTAACATAGCCTGGGTGTTTTGTACCAGCGCCATCCGCAGGTTTAAATGTAGTACCCTTAACTTCCCACTCAAAAATAGGGTCTCCACAAGAACCCGTAGTTTGACCGTTGGTCGTTGCGAATCCAGTACTCACACAGCCAAGTGTTAAATCTAAAATACCCGGGGCTTTTATCCCATCATAAGAACTACCAGTTAAGTAATCGTAAACTCCAGTACCATTTCTAGCATCATTATAATCATTGAGATCTATACCATAGTTGCTAGCGTAATGCCAGTCTGTAATAGCGATACTAGGCCAATCACCAGTTACTGTTTGATAGTCTTCAAAATCGTTATTATTATCTAAATACTCTTTATACTTGTTGTTCCAAAAATTACCATCAGGTCCCGGAGTGTAAAAAACACCATTAGTATCCTCATGCGGACCGAAAGGCCATTCCTTACTACCTAAATTAGGACCATTTTGAATTGCCCCACTTGAGTCTACATACGTAGCACTCATGTTACCTACTGATCTCGATAGCGAGCTAACAAGAAAGTTTTGAGAAGTTGGGTCATTGCTATCCCAATCTATAAAAGGATCGATATATTTGCTAAAGTTCCAATCTTGTTTTCCAGGGTGCGCAGCCGCTATGTACTTTATATCTTTAGTGTGTATTACTTGCCAATCGTCGTTAACTTCTGCTTGAGCGTCTACAATGTTTACCTCGACGTTAGCGTCTCTTAGTATTTTAACAAAAAACCTTCCTTCAAATTTAGAGCTATCTCGCTTTTCAATTGTTCTAGCTTCTATTGATAAACCTCTAGACATTGATAGGTTAAAACTAGGGTTGTTTGTATTTGTTGGTTGTATTACTGAATCTGATTCACAAAATAAAGCATCTTCACCAAAAGCTCTCTCTAAAGAGATTCTAGCTATTCTAACAGGTAAACCTTCTACTTCTTGCTCGTTACCATTGTCGTCAAAGTATGTTTGTGGAGGAGCTCCAATATAGCTTATGTTGGCTATCTCGTACCAATCTGTGTTATTAACACTTTGAGTTACAACGCTATTGTATGCTGATGGTAAACCACCTGTTTGTGTTATTCTTATCTGACCACCTGAAGCCTCGGTCAAACCCTTTAGTACTGTAGCATCAAAGTACTCAGCTATGACATCTATATTCATTCTACTAGGTAGTGGCAGACCAGATGGATGCAACATACCAGTGTCCCAGCTACCAACATCACCCCAACCAGGAGGTGGAAGCATAATAGGTACTGATCCCCAATACTTAGATTGTGTTTTTATAAAATTAGGAGCATTATTATCTATAGCTAAAACCTTGTAAGAAACATCTAAATCTGTAAATTCGTATGAATCGTGTTTCTTTTTTAGTATTAAATTAGTGTCTTCATTTATCTTGTTTCTTTCAGAAGAAGGAAAAGACAACCAAACACCACCATCTTCAGCATCATACCAACGATCCATAGCTATGTTGTAGTATTCGTTTGAAGTCTCTTTAACGTAAAAAGTATAAGACTCAGCCCAATAAGGAGCCTCGTTTTTAAGCTCTACACTTAATCTGTTTTGTAGGCGAGCGAAAGGCTTTTGAATATCAACAGACCCAGATTGAGATGTTAGTATAGGTGTTTCTCTACCATACTTATCTCTGTATACAACTCCAAGTTGATATGTTCTTTGGGATTTTAATGATTTTGCTGGAAAACCTAACTCTGTGTCATCATCGTTCCAAGGGTTAAGCGAGGTGATTGAAACATCAAACTCTGGCTTAATAGATACCCTGTCGTCAGTTATAGGATCTATCTTTTCGACGTTATACTGTTGTAGGTAGTTTGCGTATATAAGTCTATTAGCTGTTATCTCTTGGCCTAAAGCTTTTCTTGGAACATTATCCCAAGGTCTAAGCATTTGGTTAGAAGCAACAACCTTATGTATCATTTCTGTTTTTATAGTATACTTACCATAGTGACCACCGTTAGCAGTAGTATTCCAATAGTTTTCAGAGCTACCAAGTTCTGGTGGATCTTCTTTTTTAAACGATTCCACCGTGTATACATTAGGTGAGTTGGATTCTTTGTAGAGTATATCTATTTGTGTAACATCTGGTGGGCAGTTTTTTGGCCTCCAATTCAAAACCTTTAATAGTCTTAGATTATTTTGCATACCAAGATTGTAACCTTTTTTTGGTGAGTAATCAAACTCACCAGGTATAAACGCTACTTCAGACCAAGGGGCAAACACTGAATATTCACCGTCTTCGTATTTATATCTATAAGAAAATTTAGGAAATTTAACTCTAAAGATTGGCTCGCTTTGGACTAACTCAACAGAGTATATATCATTCCCTGATGTTGCGCCTATTGGGAAATTACCAGCCATGCTAACAACTCTAGCAAGTATAAATTTGTCAACACCAGATCCAGCTAAATTATAAGCACCATAAGTTGCTTTATCACCAGGTATGATAGTATTATTAGGAAACCTATAGTCACCATTAGAATCAGCTGGACCGTGTACACTATAAGGACTCCATTCTGGAGTTACCCAATCTTCACCACCAGAACCATCATCAATCCATCTAGTTTGTTTAGCGTTTATTATCTCACACCTACAAGTTGCTGATCGTTTTTTGCCAAAAATATCAACCCATTCATGTGTTATTGTTAGTTGGTCTTGGTTTTTCCAATCCTCACCAGATGACTCTATGTTCATTGGTATAACAATTTTATCTCCAGCTACTTTTTGAACCTTACCTTTAGTGTAAAAAATACTTATATCTGCCCCGTCAATAGATGTACCTTTGACGTTATGAAGTAAGGTGTTAAACACATTGGTTGACGGGTCTTCAACAAAATTAGAAGACTTGTCCATGTAAAGACCGGAGAAAGTAGCGCTAACCGCTGTACCTTCTGTGACTTCATTAACAGCCGCTAACTGATCCTCATACTGATACATTTCTAATGTAAGTGGCATCGTAGGACCTTTCCTTAGCACTGTCATATTTTTCTCTAACAAAAAATGAGGTCTACATAAAACCGTAGTATCGCAGAGATTGTTTATTTGATCCCTAGGCTTACCTAACTCATTTATTTTATCAGCGTAAGTATTTGCTGCTGCCGCTCCAACGTTAGCGAGTGTGTTTACTATGTTATTTAATATACTTTGCATTAGGCTCCTTCGTTATTTTCGTTAGTGGTCTCCGCTTGTCCGTATGTTGACGTTCCTTGGAATTCTTCCAGGTTAAAACTAGATGTTTCCGCCTCTTCATATATTGATGTTTCTTCTTCGGGTGGCTCAACAATCAACGTGTCATCAATAATAGTATCTTGCTTATAAGCTCTATCACCACCAAGTATGTCATCAGTAATGCAATCATATTTAACCTCTTCTTTAACTACTAAAACGGTATGTTGGTTAAAGTCATCTATTTTTGGTATAGGGAAACTACTGTATCTACCTATCAAGCCAGTTGTAGTTGACCACAGAGCAGTATTACTACCCATTTTAGCTCTTTCAATATCTATTTTTTTAGGCTCAGAATAGTTGTCTGTCCAAAATAGCATACCATCAATTATGTTTAAACCTGTTATATTTCTATCTGGATCAAAATTAAGACTTCTATCACCTTCAAATATCATAGCATAACCATCTCCATCCCAAAGTCTATCTAGCCAAATTTCACCAGTTGCATAATTTATATCTTCAATAATAGCCCCGGAATCAACCGCGTCTTTTATTCTCATACCCCACCTTAATTGATTTGTATTCTTATCAATTTTAATCCAAGTTTTGTTACCAGCGTTGTTATACTGTAAAACGTTAGCTTGCACTTTAAATATATCAACAACTACAGCATTTTCTTTTTCTTGCCACGGAGTGTCAATAGACTTTGTTGTGTCATACTCTATTATTCTATCCATCCAAACACCTTCACTCTCACTAGACGTGTGAACGAATCTATAAAGCATATCTGATTGTGGATCTACTATTTGTGTTATGTGGAAGTTTTCTTGATCATACTCAAAGTTTACTAAACCACTTAATGTAGTGTTTGTTTGTGTTCTACCTTTAATTGCTTGAGTTACACATATATTACCTAGTATGTTTTGGGCAGCACCTACGTCTGAATCTTCTGATGTTGATACGGATATATTTAAGGCTTCTCTATATTGACCATTAGGAACAATTCTTTCGTCCTTATCCTTCTCCATCTTCCCACCCTGAAAAGTATGTTTTAATTCTGGCATATTTTAGTGATCTATCATTTTTGATTTACCTCTCATAATTTGAGTTATCTCCTCAATTTTTATGTTAGATAATCTTAACTTAGCTTTTCTTGTTTCAGCAAATCTCTCTCTTTTCAATCTTTGTATAACGCCTTCTGGAACATCAGTTCTAGCACTAGCACAACCATAAGCTATCCATTTGTAAATAGCTTCTTCTGCTAGCTTAGGTAGTATAGAAGTGCCCTCGCTGTCAACACCATCACTGATATATTTTATTATTACTGATTTACCACTCAAAGAACCACCAAAGTGAATTGTACCATTTGCATAGTCGATATAATAAGAACCGTTAACTTGAGCAAATTGAGGGTCAAGCCCATATCTTTTACCCATAAAAGTAGTTTCTACCGTGTGATCCGCGGTAGCACCACTTCCACCTTTATACTTATCCCAAGTGTTTGATGAAACTTCATCATCACAATCAGGGTCTTCTTGCTGTACTAACGTACTTGTTTCTTCTTCACCTCCAGTTTCCATCACATAAGAATCAGAAGTATCCCCACAATCGTCACACTCATCTTCATCTTGTTTAACTGCAAACGGATTACTAGTATGTCTCACTGGGTATATAATATGCTCTATACCACTAGCGTCAGACCAAGAAAGTTTAACGTGGTTAACAAAATCATGTGGCAACGGCACTACTAAACTTGGGCAAACCTCTATCTCCAATGACTTTACAGACCTTAATGTATCGTAGTTTAATTCTTGCAAGGCTCTATGTGCGTGGAAACTTATATCCCCCGCTAATATATTTGGTAGTATTTTACCCTCACCAGTGTAAGCTGCTGTAAAATTATTTATAACATCATCTAAACTTATGTATTGATAATTACCAAAATTAACTGGATCACCATAATAAGTACCAGCGTCTTGTGCACCTGCCCCTCCTATTGCTATAGTCATAATTATTTATTTTGTTCTTGAGTATTTAATCCGTCTTCTGCTGCAGCTGCTGAGAACAACTGTTGGTCTTCTGTTGATATACCTGCTAGTTTTAATATTTTCATTACTAAATCAGATTGTTCTGAGTCATGTAGTGTAAAATTAGAGCTGGCGCTAGGGTCGTATACGGCTTGTTCATTTATAACAACATAACCCCAATAGCAAGTGGTTGGTGATTTGATGTTTAATCTCTCAACTTTAACTCCAGACGTTATTTGACCTGTTTTGTCCCAAACCTGTATGTTCTTTGGCCCGTCCATAAAGTAAACGGCATCTGTGAAACCTCTTTTGTGAAATGTTGATGAGTTTAAGTCGGTTACAGTGTCTGGATCCACTTGTTTTAAAGCTCTACGAGTACCACCTTGTCCTAAGTATATTTGACCATAGTAACTTGATGATGGTAAATCTGTACCACTTGGAACGTTGGACAAAACCAGAAAGCTATTTAGCTTTGTGTGTATTGTGTTTACGGAATCACCTAGCGACAGTACGTTTGGTCCCTGTCTTTTATACGCTTGAAGATCGTAAATATATTGCTCGAATATATCTTGTTGTGCTTGGTTGGCGAATAAATTAAACTCTTGTGGTGTTATATAACCACGCTGCTCTTTGTTTGCTAGAGCTTGAACGGTTTGATATACTGTATCTATATTTATTGCCATATTTTTTTATTTATTATAAGGGAAAAATCTATTTAAAGTCTCTTGTCTTTTGTTACAACCACAATCTTTACCCGTGGCTTTACTAACTTTATCTACTACTTTCTTTATTCCCAAAGCTTTAGTGACCTTACGTATTGTATCACCTAAACCTATTGATTTCTTTTTTTTCATTTGATTGGATTTTAATAAATGGTCGCCCCGAAGGGCAACCATATTATTTTGTTATTCATTCAATCTTTTCTCTATATTAGAGTAAATATCCATACCTTCATCTGTTTTAAACCAGTGTGCTAAAGCAGTGTAAGGGTGTTCGTCAAATGGTATAACCATTAGTTTTCTTCCATTACTACCCCACAAAAAGTTTCTTTGATCAGAGGATAATCTTAGTATACCAGCTTCAACAGCTCTAATACCAAAGTTTCTTAGCATTACATTTTCGTCATCCGCTAACTCTAAGAAGAGTTTAGGGTTGTTTCGAGCAAATACTAGTAAATCTCTTCTAAGCTCCTTAGAACTTAAGTTAGATACTTCAGATCCCTTTTCTACACGCATAATAGCTTCTGCCATATCTATATCGATATTTTTAGCGGCCACTAAAGCATCAACTTGCATTTCTAAAACGCTTATCTCGTCTGCAGCCAATGCAGCTGGTTTATACTCGTAGTAAAGCTGATCTCTATGAGGGTGGTACAAGCTTAACAACTTCTGTAAAGTTTGCTGGTTTCTTGGAACAAACAAACCGCCAGATCTAAAAACTATATGCTCTAATCTTTGATCACCTTTCATTTCGTCTACAAATGGAGTTTTTTGATTTTGACAATACTTAAGTTCTCTTTCGTATCCTTTTTCTTCATCAAAATAATAAATGTTTGCAGCTTTGATTGATCTAGATAAAGGTTTTTTATTACCTTTTAAATAATACATCCTATCTTTTATCTCCCACTCATTAGTTGGTACTTTTCTTTCTCTTGCTTTTGGTTCTTCAACTACAGGTTCTTCAAAAAACTCTGTAACCGTTTCTTCCATTGTTTCGATTTGAGGTTCTACCTCAACTTTCTTTGTTTTCTTTGCCATAATATAATATAATATAAATTAATAAAATAAAGGGTCGAGGCCGAAGCCTCGATCCTTAATATAATAAATGCTTATTTCATTAACATGAAATTGTTAGCACCTTGTGTAATTAAACATCTCTCAGATAACATGTGGATTTGCATTGCATCTAAAGCAGATGTAGCAGCACCAACAGAACCAGTAACCCAAGTTTTTAGTTTTCTGTCGTCAGTTTGAGAAGCTCTGTAACGAACATGTAAGAAAGGTCTCTTAAGATTCTTTCCTAATTGTTGGTCATAAACAGTAGACGTACCAGCTGGGATAATAACCCCTCTGATTGCAGCAGCAGCGTTAGCAGCGTTAATACCACCTCTTGTTGCTAAGTCATTTAAGTATCTAAAGTCAGACTTGTAGAAGTCATAAGAACCTCTTCTGAAACCAGAGAAACCTAAGTTTAAAGCCATGTCTTCAGAGTTGTTGAATACTCCATAAGAAGTACCTCCAGCTCCGTAAGAATTCATAGAAGCTAGCATGTCATCCATTGCTAACGAAGTAGCTCTGTTTACAAACATCATGTTTTCTTCAATAGC
>Ga0187219_1000942_pt1 | contig 14182 bp, 28 predicted proteins | sample 13SPOviralmetaG_FD_130162 | JGI IMG/M metagenome (GOLD analysis project Ga0187219, IMG submission 130162) | Marine viral communities from the oligotrophic San Pedro Time Series (SPOT) site, San Pedro Channel, CA, USA - 13 SPOT_SRF_2010-07-21... | ecosystem: Environmental > Aquatic > Marine >... | reverse complement strand
TGAATGTCTTTGCCTGATTTCTAGATTCAAGTCCTGCATTTTTTTGATTACTTGTGTGTATGTCTCCGTGGAGAATTTCATTTGTAAAGTCCTCATCTTCTAAATAGTGAGCAAGCATTCGTAGCTCAAGACCACTAGCATCAATGCCAACTAATTTATGTTTAGCAGGTACAATCCAACAAGCTCTACACTCTTTACCATAAGGGGCGTTAGAGCTAGGTATCTGCGCCATGTTAGGGTTGCGATGGGTCATCCTACCAGTAATAGTTCCGTTATGATTAACATAACCATGAACCCTACCGTCTTCTGCTAGCTCTTTGAACCAACTGTTTATCTGAGATACACGCTTCTGCAACATAAGATACTCTGCAATTAGAAGCGCAGCGGGGATACCTTTAATCTTTTTAAGAGTAGGCTCATCAATAATAGGCTGACCTGTAGGTGTAAAGTCTTTAGGCTTCCACCCAAACTCTTGAAGGTACTCACCTCTCTGTTTACGAGAGCCTAAGTTAAAGTCTATAACTTTAACTAAAGTAATATAACCACTGGACAGCATGCGCTTACGCTCATCCTCAGTTAGTCTTACTTGCTTACCTTCCATTGTCTCACCAAGCTTACCGTAAGCACCGCTTTTAGTTCTCTTCGGATATACTTTAGTCTCTATTCGTTTAGGTCTAAACACCTTATGTACTTCTGTAACTATAGCCTCGACCTTTTCGTTAAGCTCAGCCAGTAACAGCATACCTGCTCGCTGATCGAATAAGAATCCTGTATCCTCCTGCTCTCTTAGAAGTTTAGATACCTTATGCTCTAAGTTAATAGAGTCAATAGAGAAGCCACGGGATTCCTTGCGGAGAGCTTCGTATACTTTATAGTTAAGTAGCACATCATTCTTACAGTACTCAAGCATCTCAGGAGTGTAAGAATCAAACTCATCGAACTCAGTCTTAGGAAAGTTAAGACGGTAGCCCCAACTCTTAAGGCTATGATTCTCAGCACGAGTAGGGTTGAACAACCTAGATAGTATTAAAGTATCTATTATTCTTTTATCACTTAAGTCTACGCCCGCTAACTTCTTTACTACTGGTATGTCATAGTTACCTATATTGTGTCCGATAAGTTTGTCACAGTTAAGTAGCAGCCTGTAAGCCTCATCTAGCTCCGAAGGTGCAAATGTCTGTGTGATTCCTGTATCAACATCATAGGTTACAATACAGAATATTTCTGTAGGATCTAACCCATCTGTCTCTACATCGAATACTAAGTTTTTATTCATAGTACTTCTTCTCCTAGTTCGTCTTCAGGATCTATCTCTGATAGGCGACCAGTATCATTATGATATAATAAGTGAGTAGCCATACCTACATCACCTGTGTATCTAGATTTTAAAACTCTCATATGGGTAGTGTTCGACTCAATGTCATCCTCTGCTTGTTGATTACGCTCTAAGGCAATAACACAATCAGATAGCTGAGCTATGCTTTGGGAACCTCGAAGGTGATTAAGACCTACACTGACACCATTCTCATGACCACTGTTCCCTTCAACTCTTCTGAGGTGAGAGACAAGTATCATACCTGCCCCTGTCTCTTCTACTATACATCTAAGTCTATGCATAATGCTATCTAAAGTACGCCGCTCATCCCCCTCCACTGAGGCTGCAACTAACATATGTAAATGGTCAACGATAACCCACTTACAATCACAGCCTACAATCATGAAGCGTAGCTTAGAAAATATCTCTTCGATGTCAGTAGCACCGAAGTGAGCATGAACCCAGACCCTATCGTTGTTAAACAACTTATCGTACATTTGTTTAATTAAAGTAGGATTAAACTCATCCCTCACTGAGTCAATAAAGAGTTTACTGTCAGCCTCGATGGACATGATCCCATCAAGAGTCCTCAGGTAATCTTCTTCAAGGGCTACAATACCTACATTGTCCTCAGTGTTATTAATAATCCAATGCTCAAGCTCTCTTGTGATACTGGATTTGCCAAGCCCTGTGCCACCTGTAAGGGTAACAAGTTCTCCTCGGCGTAAGCCCAGAAGTTTCTTGTTAAGTCCCTGCCAAGGGTAAGGAATAGATTCTTTGCGTTCTCTATTCTGATACTTATCATACAATTCCTTTGCGTTTAGAACGCCGCTAGGCGTATAGGTCTTTGCATCCCACCATCTATTAACAAAGTCAACATGCCTTTTATTTTTAAGCATGTCATTAGCATCTTTAGTTTCCTCAGGGAACGAAAGAATCTTAGCTTTTCCGGGAGAAATAACTCTAGCAACTTTGACAGCTGCCTCGCGCCCTGCCTTATCATTATCGAAACAGATAATAATCTTTTCGTATTTCTCTAAGAACTCTATAGATTCTTTGATGTCTTTGACAGCCCCCGCCGCACCATTCTTAAGGCTAACTACAGGCCACTTCGACCCTAGTAGTTCGTAAGCCGCCATAGCATCACACTCACCTTCAGTGATAGTTATATACTTACCACCATCCCTGAATATCTGCTGACCAAATAAGCCTGCATCTTTAGGTGAACCCATCCAACTAAATAGTTTATCTCCTACAGTTCTTATCTTGTACCCTGCTATCTCATTGACAGTATAGTAAGGATAGGAATGGGAAAGTGTATTACCTTGAAGGTCTTCAGTAGCCCTTACGCCGTACTTCTTAGCTGTGTCTAATGAGATACCTCTATCTTTAAGCTGTATAAATGTACCGTTGGTAAGCGGCGCATTGATTTCAGTAGCCATATTATTTTTATATGTTTTCATATCAGTAACAGGGGCTAACTCATCTACTGATATATCATCACCTGATACTGCCCTGTCGTAATTTGCTATCCTTTCTGCACAACTAAAGCAGTAAGCTGATCCGTCCTCATTTAGACCTACTGGATCTTTACCACCACACTTAGGACAAGGCAATCTTGTTTTAACAAAAGCCATATATTTCTCCATAAAAAAGGGGGCTGTTACACCCCCAAGCACTACAGCTATTAACTAATCACCTGTTAAGGTGTAGCAAAGATCATCATATAGTCTTGATCCTGCTGCATCTAATATAGCTATTCGCAGAACTAACCTATCTTTTTCTAACTTACAAGATAGTAAGGTATCGTATTTATCAGGTAAGTCATCACCTAATAAATCTATATTATGCTCCACACCTTCACGGTCTACAAAGATCCTAGTGTTTTCCATCTCTTTAGAGTTCATCCTCTAAGCTCTCCTCAACATCAAACTCATCACCCGCTGATCCTGAGTAAGCTACAAGATCAATTACTTGCATTGCCATGAAGTCTAAACCTTTGTAAGTAGTACCCTGCCTTACTGTTTCCCACTCTTTGTACTGAACCTTAACAGTAGAACCATTACCTACCTGACAATCCATCTCATTCTTAGCGCGATCATAAAGCTTAGGGGCTTCTCGGATCATTCCTCGTGGCCCATCAACCTTACGCTTAATAACAATCGATGGCCCTTCAGCCATAGGCTTAACAGTAAAACCTCTACCTTTAAAGTCTTCAGCGGTAGCTTCATCAACTACTAGGTTTACTGAATAAGTAGGCTCATACTTTGTGTTAGGGGTCTTTACAGCAGCCCAATAAGCTTGTCCTTGTAATACTGGCATAACATTTTCCTCTGGTTTTTACATGTGTAATATTGCTTTGTGTAAAACTATTATAAGCACAGGTTAACAGCCTGTCAACTGTTAAGAAACTTAACAATCATAATAGGCATTTCATCTTCTATCTTTTTAAAGGTACGAATTCTCCATAGCTGTTGCTTTTCAGCCTCGTTGGTAGCCTCCTTAGCTACCTGACGTTCATAAAATATTAAGAACTTTTGAAATAAATGTGGAGGTTCTACGCTCCACAAAGCCCACAGATAACACCATTGATCTTCTACCTTATCGTAAAATTGTTTATGCTCTAACATACTTACTCCTATGCTGCTAATTTAGTTAAGAATTTCTGTACTTTATCTGCTCGCCCCGCCCTGATAGATGCAATGTTAGGCTGTGCTGACTTCCTCCCTGCATTAGAGTGGGTAGACCAGTCGGTAAGAGCATTATAAAATGCCCATTTGTTCTGGCCTAGCTTACGCTGATACCTATGCCAAGCAAGAAACAGGTAGTTAAACGTAGCGTTACGCTGCATCTCATGTAAGCTGTGATAAATTTTATCTTTATCCATACCCGCTATATCTTGAATAAGCTGAGTAGCTTCATAGTTATCCATAGGAGTATGATGCCATTCACGCCACAGGTGCTGCTCATTCTCAAGTATTTTAACTGAGTTACCTACTATTCTAGCAGCATGTTGTATGTTTAACTTCCTGCTGTGTCTTGCTTTGTAGACCGTACTAGCACCACTAGTAAATACCTGACCATTCATACAGGCCGACTGCCTTGCCCCTACTGATAGTATGAATGCAAAAGTACCATCATAGCTGTTGACACCCAAGAAGCTAAGGTGTGCTACGTCCATATCAGGAGTAGTGATCTCATGCTTTGGAAGTACATGAGTTATATAACACTTAGCACCTGATGCATCAGTAACAATCTTCTCCTCAATGCCTTCAATATCTAGCCCACTTCGAGCAATAATTTGGCGTTGGTTGTCGATCATATCTTTGTGTTCAACTAACTGATAGTTAGCACCACAGTAACCTAGTACTGAGCCGTTGTTTGGTCTGACAATTGCATACTTATCAGTCTTTACAGTTTTTTCTGAGCCATCAAAAGTTAAGTCATGCTTGTAATACAAGGGACGTTTATCTACTTCGAAGTCTGCTGTACCATAATCTTTGGCGAACAAAGGGTTTAAGTGAGTTACTATGCTATTCATTTTATTTCTCCTAGAGCCACAGGCCAGTCATTTCATTAGTGCGTTTTAGTTTATTATTTACTACTTTGTAAACAGGTATGAAGTCAAACATCTCTATATCTTTACGTTTACGAACATGGTAACGCTGCCCCTCTCTACCTTTAAAATCACCTAAGCGTTTTTTAAGCACAGATAGTGAGCAATCGTTCTCATAATTTGAAATGTAATACATTAGTTTTTCTCCTTTTTAAGAAAGTCTTGCAATGTCTTTATGTATTTTTGTACTTCATCAAGATTATAAAAATATGGAGTACCACTTGTGTGGTAGTTTACGTCTGACACATCCCCTGCATTTCCCTGCCAGTATTTTAAGTCTTCTAAATAGCTTTCTAGGTAGTCTATTATTGTTTTTTCATTCATTTCTTTTCCCCTGCAAACATAATTGATGGGTTAAATATAGCTTTATAATGTTCTTTGTTTCTTACTTCATCTCGACCACTAACACCGTAACCTATACTCTTTATAGAGTTTCCTTTCCTTACATACTCCCTAATTTGATTAGCTATTTCTTCTCTTTTTTCATCGTTAGTCATGGTCAGCTCCTGTCATTTCATTAAGTTTATACTCCACCATGTCAATACCATAGCGTCCTAGTTTACTTGCATACTCCAACAAACCTTGCCACTCTTTCCTATTCTGATCGTAGTCAGTAATAACCCCATAGAAATCAAAGTTATCTAAGCGTTCTTGTAGTTCTAACTCAATGCTTTTAGCTTCTAAGTTTCTCATTCGTATTCCTCCTGATCTGCTAAGTATTCAGCACGTTCTATTTCAATATCATTTTCTTCTTGCTCTTCCTGCCATCGGTCAAGGTCTACTATTACTGGATCTTTATCCATTATCTAATCTCCTCTGGATATTTTATCTGAGCAACACAATCAATCACTTCCCAATTTATACCAATTTCTGAGTCATGGTTAATAGCTATACTTTGAAGTACGTTAGCAGCTTGTTCCAAAGTAAGATCTGGTCTTTGTACCTGTACATCCTCAACACTCCATTCAACTACTAACGTCCCTGTTTCTGCATAATATGTAGCCATTATTCTATTACCTCCCTTACTCCCATGCCTTCATCACCATCCTCGTCAATATAATTAACAAGAGTAATACTTCTGATGAATCCCGGCTCAGGATTTTCTATATCAAAGAACCCCATTTGTTCTAGCATTTGTAAAGCGTGTTGTTTTTTGTATTCTTTTGTTAGCATACTCGAACCTCCTCGCAGTTATAGATATAACAATCAACTAATTCAGTGAGTAGAGGAGACGATGTTATCTCTTCATAGTTATCTCTAAAGTATTCACAAGCCTCCTCTTCGGAATCAAACCCTTCAATAGTATGATGGGTTGCATACTTTGTTATCTCTGTAATTTTAAAAGCTGCCATCTGTTTCACTCCTTAAAAGTACTAGCAAATAATTTAGTTAATCTATTATGTTTTCTTAATTCAAATCCTACTGACAATCTCACCATTGATGTTTCTGTTTTCATATATTCTATATAGTCCATACCTTCAACAGGCACACAGTCATAAGCTCTGTAAATACTACCAACAGGATCGTTAGTAGTATGTTTTACTCTATAAACTTCCATAGACTGTAAAGGTATATACTTATCATAGTCATACTCATCTTCTACATTCATTCTTTTAATGTAATGCATAGTAGTTCCTTACAGTATTGTGTTCTCTAATAGTTTAATTGAGTGAAGGTCAGCAAAGAAGTTAAGACTTCCTAACTCGCTAGCCCTTTGTTCTTTGTTCGAACCCTTTCTAGTTAAAGAACCTACGGCATGATCAGGGTCTAAAAACCTAAGGTCAGTATCATCGAAGCTAATGATAGGGCGCTGCTCACCGCCGACTAACACTGTCTCAGGTATTTTAAACTCACCCTTACATTCCTTAGTATTAAAAGCTAAGGCTGTATTCAAGCGTAGTGCTAAAGCTTTCTTAGTATCTTTGATAGCTCTGATGCCGTTGAAGCTACCCGAATAAGTAAGATGATAGTTAGGTAAAATATTTAAGAAACAGCGCTTTAGATTTTTCGAGTAGTCATAAAATTGTATATCAGGTAAGGCTTCAATTACTCGTGACCAATCTAGATCTGATGTACCGTTTAGCCTAATTGCATACTTGTCAGTAGCATTCTTTTCTATCTCATTAATTAACTGCCGCTCAAAAGCTTTACGATCTTTCAGGAAAGCAATTGTCCTACGGTACATAGCTAACTGTCCGCTGATCATTCCAAGTCTTCCTGAATCTTCTAAGCATATGTCTTCACAGCCTGACTTCTTAGCATGAGAGCATAAAGTTTTAATACTTACTGATGAAGCAGGTTTAAGATATAAGATACCTGTTTTATAATTTAATTTCTCACCCTTAGCTGTCTTCGTTGAGCTGTTGAAACCTAGCAGTGGCAAACTCTTGTCCATGTAAGTTTGATATTCTTTGTAAATCTTCTGAGCTTGTACTGTCATCATAATGTATAGCCTCACAGTGATAGACTTCGCCGTCTAGTATTAATGTTTTAGTTTTATCGCAAGTATCTTTTTGATTAAGTTCAAACATAACAATTAACAATATAAATAAAGTAATAATAAAACCTACTTTAATAAAAGCGTCTGTTGAATCCCTCATAACTTTTGTCCTTTAGTTTGCTAACAAGATATTTAAACTGCCAGTACTCATTACCTTTTACAGCAAGTAATGTTTTAATTTCATAACGATTTAACTTATCAGCGAATGAGTAAAACTTTATTTGTTCTATATTATTATTAAGATAAGCTAACTCTTTGTCTTGATTCATAATTTACTCCTCAATGAATATTATTTTCTAGTTCTAATTCAATAACTAACAAATCCCAAAGGCTATTAAGATGCCCCATCAGTTCTTCTTTAGGTATACTATTTTCAATACATGTTCCAATTAATAAACCACTAAATGCAAGTGGCAGACAGCTTAGTTCTTTATCAGTACTAAAATTATTATCTATTAAGATAGCAAGCCTTTCTGTTACGCTATCTACATACTGCTGTTCTGTTTCCATTTTGAGTTCCTTGGGTTGGGAAGGGTGCTTCAGCCCTCTATAGTTTTTAAAGACCTTCACTTCGTTTAAGGTCTTTAAAAACTATAGAGGGCTGTATTGTTTTACTATTTATATTTTCGGCTGCTCTACATGAAACAAGAAGCCTAGTTTCCTAGCTGTTGCTATAGTTTCATCAGCCAATGTTTTAGTGCCTACTAATTCAGCAAGAAGAAAGGCAGTCTCATTTACAGGATAAACTCTTCTAACTCCGTAGACTTTTTCGATTCTTACTTTTGCATGATGTACTATGTCAGTCATTACTTTATTCCTTTTTTTAAATTAAATATATAATGAACATGCCCTGATCTGTAAGGCTTTGAAATGTATACAATATTATTTGCAATACTATATTTGTATTTTCTTTTTCGCATGCTGTAATCATTTCTTGCTACTAAAACCCACCGAGGATCTAACAAGTATCTAATTAATATTAATGTTCCCATGCTGCTACCTCTCAAAAATATAATATGAATGACCATCAGTATTAGGTATTGAAATCATAACTGTATGCTCAAATTGTTTTAATTTGTAAGGAGATGAAGCGCTGTAGTTCTGATGATAAGTAAGTTTCCAAAATGGATTGAGATAAAATTTAAACAAAGTAAGTATTGCTGTTAGTTTAATCATATGTTTAGCTCTCCTTGCATTGCATAACTTTTAAATCTTTCTATACTTTTAACTAAACTTCGTCTCATTTCAACGCATTTAATTACATTTTCTTTATCTTTATAACCTGCTTGACCCTTAGCTGCATGGCTTAAGCCTCTCGCTAAATTTTCAAGCTCTTCTATATCAAGAGTTTCTAAAGGTACTGTAGCAGCTAGGATTGCTTTACCTAATTGTCCTTTTGGATTTTTAGAAGTCTCAGGAAACTCAAATGTAAGTACTTCAATAAAAGCATGGATAATATCTATCATTAATTCTCTAAGCATTTTAGTTCTCCAAAGCCCCCGAAGGGGCTATAATTAATTTAGTCTATTCGTGAGGCGGCAGTAGCCTTGATACCATTAGAGTTTAATACTCTAGCAAATGCCCTAGCCCACTCCTGATTTCTTGTGAGAGATTGAGTATTAGCTTTACTCCAAACTGTATAGCCACCATAGTAACTATCTGTGCTACCAATCTTACGGTCTTTAAGAAGCTTTACAAACTTACCTCTAGCAGGTCTGATATTAACCCAAGCGAAACCACAGACACCATCGTTGACAGTATAATTGTTAACACCATCAGTAACATGCATAGGAGAGCAAGTAACTTCTAAGGCTGCTGAATCAGCATCTACGAGAGCTTCTGTTAAAATTTCTAATTCTTTAGTCATGGTATTTTCCTTTTGGTTTGGTTGGTCGGTGTTCTTTAAAGATCTTTTAAGACCTTTCACTACGTTCAAGGTCTTTAAAGATCTTTGAATTATTTAGTTTTCAAATAGCAGCACTTCCTGCTCTTCACCTGTTTTAAGTTTAAAAGTAAGTTTAGTCCTGCTGTATCCCCCATGATTATGAACAGTATGAACTATAGAATTCTTTTCAATCTGAAAGATCTTTATACCTGATACTTTAGATTCGCTGTCAAGTGTAGAGTTATCTACCCATACAGTCTTGCTATCTTCTTTAATTTTAACATTTAACATGTGCTTTCCTCGCTGTTTGGTTTAGTTTAAAAGATCTTTAAAGACCTTTCACTATGTTCAAGGTCTTTAAAGATCTTTAAATTATTTAATTATTCTGCTAATGATTTTTCAATTTCCGCTTTAGTCAGCTTAGAAACAACTGCATAAAGTGGAGTAATATTATTACCATCAACCGCTGTAACTAATTTATAAACTAAATTAAATACTAATAAATTATGTTCACGTTCTTCTTCTGTCATATTTAAAACTCCAGTGAAGCCCCTAAAGGGGCTGTATAATTTAGTTAGGTCAAAGCCCCCGAAGGGGCTTAGTCTTGATTATTATTCAGACTGAAATTCAGCCATGAGTGCAGTGAGCAACGCTAAGATTTTTTCGTTCTTGGAAGCCTTCGGCTTCGCTGTAGTCTTAGCAGCCTTCGGCTTCGCCGTAGTCTTGACCGTAGCCTTCGGCTTCGCTGTAGCCTTCGGCTTCGCTGTAGTCTTAGTCTTGACTGTCTTGACTTTACCTAGCCCCTCGGTCTTGAGCTTGTCTGCAATTCCCTTCGGGAATGTCTTGATTTCGAAGTATTTCTGGCAGTCACCATGAGTCAAGCCATTCGGCTTGATCGAGTGTAACACTGCTCCTACTCTCTTCGAGAGTATGTAAAAATCAGTCCGTGGAAGCTTGTTAGCTTCCAAGTACATGTTGGTTAATCTGTTTACAACAGATTTAGTCTGCTTGTAAGTGGCGAGTCGAGTTGCTGAAATTTCTGTGAAATTTGTCATGTGTAAATCTCCGTTGAGCCGAAGCTCGGTTAGTTTTGGTTTGTCTCGGCGGCTCTTAGAACCCCCTGAAGAACTCTATATCTTCACAAAGTGAAGAGATATAGAGTTCTTCAGGGGGTTCTATATTGGGTATCTTAAAGTCGTTTAAGACTTTAAGATACCCAATAGTTTATATAAATCCTTTGGATTTATATAGTTTTCTAGAAAACTCTAAAGAGTTTACTAGAAGGGTTTGAATACTCTTGAACCTCTTGAATTCCAAAGGAATTCAAAGACTCTAAAGTTAAAAACTTTAGAGATCTTCAAAGCCTTTGGCTTTGTTAAGCAGATAAAGTAGAATTATAAAACTTTATAATTCTAAAGATTTTGGAGACTAGGTAGATCTTTAAGAAACTTAAAGATCTAAACTAAAAATCCCTAGAGATCTAATTAGATCTCTAGGGATTCTGTAGTTCTTCAGAGTCCTTTTAGGACTCTGGATTTCCCACCCTTTAAAGTTTTAAAGGGTGGGGCAGGTGACCACCCCCCCTACCCCCCTATATATACTAAATCATATACATTTTGGGAGGTTTTGGAGTGTTAAGCAGTTAGGGCGGGAACTCTAAAGACTCTAAAGCCTGTTAAGTACTTTGGGCGGGTGCTTTAAAGACTTAAAAGAAATGGGGGGATCTATAAGAATCTTACACAGTCTATAAAGGAGATACTCCTTTCACTGTATATCTATATGTGACCCGGTGGGCTACAAAGCTATTATACAGTCGAAACTCCATTTTGTCAAGTATTAATTAGTTTCAAATATAACTTGACAAATTGTTAATTAGACTGTATAATACCTAACATGAATAGCAAAGAACTAACAGTTAAACAACAAAGCTTTTTAGATGCACTAGTAGAAACTGGAGGTGATCCTAAGAAAGCTGCGGAACTGGCAGGGTACGCTAATAATAGTCATTGGCAAGTTGTCAAATCTCTCAAACATGAAATAATCGATTTAGCCTCTAACATATTAGCTCAATCCGCACCGCAAGCTGCAATGAAGCTAGTGGAAGTGATGCACTCAGATGTACCTATCCCCCAAGCTAATCTCAGACTACAAGCTGCTCAAACGATCCTAGACCGCACAGGACTAGGAAAACAAGAAAAACTAGATGTTAATGCAAATGTAAGCGCAGGGTTATTCATTATTCCCGCTAAGGCTACATATGAAGCGAACCAGTAGCACGATCCCTTTTGGATTTAAACTCTCCAAAGACCCCAAGTACCTAGAAGCTGTACCCGAAGAGCTAGAAGAGTTAGAACATATAAAGACTCTTGTTAAAACTAAAAGCTTATCCTTAAGGGATGCAGCAGATTGGCTTTATCATTCTACAGGCCGTCCTATCAGCCACGTTGGTTTAAAGAAGATAATAGACAAAGATGACAGATTGGGAAAAGAATCCAGATAGTTACTTAAAAGACGATAAAGGCGAGTTCATCCTCAAGAAAGATGGAACGCCTAAGAAAGTAACTGGCAGACCTAAAGGATCTAAAAGCAGAAGCTACAGCTTTCACTCAGAGACTAAGGCTAAAATGGCTGCTAAAAAAGCAGTCAGAGAAAAGCAGAAAAAAACAAAACAGCTTCAAACAAAGTTACATCAAGAGCTTACTAAGGTTAAAGCGTCTAAAGAAACCTTAGCCAAGCTAGACAAAGACAATACAAATAAGATAGTAACAGAAGATATACTAGATTTAGTACCAAAGTCTCTCCGAGACGAAGCTAAAGACAATGTTATCTTCAAGCCGAACGCAGGCCCACAGACAGACTTCCTAGCAGCCCCTGAGACGGACGTACTGTACGGTGGAGCAGCAGGGGGTGGTAAGTCCTACGCTATGCTCATAGATCCCCTCAGATACGCTCATAGGGCGGCTCACAGGGGGTTAATCATACGAAGGTCAATGCCTGAGCTTCGGGAGATTATAGACAAGAGCAGAGAGCTATATCCTAAAGCATTTCCGGGATGTAAGTACAAAGAAGTAGAAAAGCTCTGGAACTTCCCAAGCGGAGCAAAGATTGAATTTGGGTTCTTGGAACGAGATGCAGATGTCTACCGTTACCAAGGTCAAGCATATTCTTGGATAGGCTTTGACGAGATTACACATCTCCCCACTGAGTTTGCTTGGAACTACTTAGCTTCACGGCTGCGTACAACAGATCCAGAAATAGAAACATACATGCGTTGTACAGCTAATCCGGGCGGCACAGGCGCACACTGGGTAAAGAAGCGTTATATAGACCCTAACCCTTCTAATGAACCTTTTATAGGTCATGACGGTCTAACAAGAAAGTTTATACCTGCTCGTCTCGATGACAATCCCTATCTTTCTGAGGATGGTCGTTACGAACAGATGCTCAAAGCACTACCAGATGTACAAAGGAGACAGCTCCTTGAAGGCAACTGGGATGTAGCGGAGGGAGCAGCCTTTACAGAGTTTGATCCATTGGTACATACCATCGTACCTTTTGAGATCCCTATAGGTTGGGAGAGAGTTAAGGGGATAGACTACGGCTATGCCTCTGAAAGTGCTTGTATCTGGGGTTGTGTTGACCCTACAGACGGTACACTAATTATATATAGAGAGCTGTATAAGAAAGGTCTTACAGGTGTTGATCTTGGTTACATGATAACCGAAATGGAAGCACAAGACCCTTATGCAGTTGCAGGCGTACTAGATGGGGCTGCGTGGGCTAAAACAGGCGCAACTGGCCCTACGGTAGGCGAAGCATTACTAAAGATGGGGCATAAACTAAGAAGAGCTGATAAAGCTAGAATCCCCGGAAAAATACAAGTTCACGAATACTTAAAGTTGCAGCAAAGCGGAAGGCCTAAAATACAGATATTTAATACCTGTCCTAACCTGATACGCGAACTTCAAAGTATTCCTTTAGATAAGTCGAACCCTGAAGATGTGGATACTCATGCTTCAGACCACGCATACGATGCGTTAAGATATTTAATTATGTCTAGGCCTCGTATTAATGATCCACTAGCGCGTATGAGGCAGCTACAGATGGAACAAGCCTATACGCCTATAGATTCAGAGTTCGGGTATTAACACAAGGAAAGATTATGCAGGGCGATGAGAACAAGCTTGGAGCTAATAACCTTTACTTTAATGAAGTAGAAGGTGAAGAAGGGCTTGAGCTAGAGCTAGAAGAGTCTTTAAACAATAAGTTTGTAGGACTTGTTAGCGATAGATATGCTTCTGCTAAGCAAGCGCGTGACTATGATGAGTCGCGTTGGATTAATGCTTATCATAATTATCGTGGTCTTTATGCTAAACATGCTAAATTTCGCGAGAGTGAAAAGTCTCGTGTGTTTGTTAAGGTTACAAAGACTAAAGTTCTTGCTGCTTTTGGGCAGCTAGTAGATGTAGTCTTTGGATCTAATAAGCTTCCTATAGGAATATCAGAATCTAAAATACCAGAAGGTATTTCAGAATATGCACATTTAGATACTTCAGCTCCTTTACCCGGAATTGAAACTACCCCTTCGGCTTCTGAGCCTGCGGAACAGCGTGGCCGCTATGATGTAGGATACGCAGGTGACAATGTCTTAAATGCAGGAGCCACTTATTCAGATAAAGGGCAGTTTGAAGATATGGATGCTGCTCTTAAGGATAACCTTAAGAATGGCCCAACTATACAGCCCGGAATTTACCAAACTAAACCTGCACAAGAAGCAGCGCGTAGGATGGAAAAGTTAATCCATGATCAGATAGAAGAGTCTCATGGATCTAGTGAACTTCGTAATTCTTTATTTGAACAAGCTCT
>Ga0187219_1000940_pt1 | contig 14196 bp, 10 predicted proteins | sample 13SPOviralmetaG_FD_130162 | JGI IMG/M metagenome (GOLD analysis project Ga0187219, IMG submission 130162) | Marine viral communities from the oligotrophic San Pedro Time Series (SPOT) site, San Pedro Channel, CA, USA - 13 SPOT_SRF_2010-07-21... | ecosystem: Environmental > Aquatic > Marine >... | reverse complement strand
TAGACGTTAATGGAAGTGACATTATCTATAAGAAGGGTGGTACAGAACGCTTTAAGCACAGGATAGCCACAGACAATACAATAGAACAGTACGTGTGGGACACCCAAGCTGCAGGTGGACCTGCGTGGGTTAAAATAAGTACTACTACTAAGACAGGTACGACAGTACACGGTACACTAGAGGCAGAGGGTAATACTTCTGTTACTGGTACACTAGCTGCTACAGGAGCAGTCAGTACTACAGACACTACAGCCTCAAGTAGCAATACTACAGGGGCATTAACTGTTGCTGGTGGCGCTGGTATTGTTGGGGCAGTAAATATTGGCGGTGCTGTAGATGTAGATGGTGCTTTAACAGTAACAGCTGCTTCAAACTTTAGTAATAACCTTACTGTAGCAGGTGACCTTATTGTAACAGGAACTACTACAACCGTCAACTCTACTACTGTAACTATTGCAGACCCTCAGTTTAAAGTAGCTTCTGGTAACACCACTGCAGATGCTGACGTTGATTTTGGTACTTATGGTACTTTTAAAGTAACAGGTCAAGATCAACAGTATGCAGGGTGGTTTAGAGACAAAACTGATGCTAAAATTAAGTTATATGAAACAAACGTAGAGCCAAGTACTACTGTTGACACTTCAGCCGCAGGGTTTGCCTTAGCTGACGTACAGGCTGCAACATTTACAGGTGCATTATCAGGAAATGCTACTACCGCTACTAACCTGGCTGCTACAGCTAACATAGCTCTTACAGGTACGGTAGTTGGTAATGTAGACTTTGATGGCTCAGGTGATGTGTCCATATCTACCACACTTGGAACAGACGCTGTTACTTTGGGTACTAATACTACAGGTAACTATGCAGCTTCCATAGCGGGTACAACTAACGAAGTAGAGGTTACGGGTACTGCAGGAGAGGGTACAGCATTTACTGTAGGTTTGCCAGATGACGTAACTGTAGGTAATGACCTAACTGTTACTAATAATCTGGCCGTAACTGGCACTTCTACTCTTACAGGTGACGTTACTACATCAGGAGCGGTGGCCCTTAATGGTGCAGCACAGGCATTTGAGATAGAAGCAACCGCTACAGGTAATAAACTTTTATTTAAGTATAATGGTGCAACGGTCATGTCTCTAGACTCTAGTGGTAATCTTGTAGTATCAGGCAACATAACGGGCTTTGGCACACCTTAAGGAGCTACTAGTATGATAAGTTTTGTAGAACATACTAAGCTAGGTAGAGTAGATAGTCGTCAATATATGTATCAGACTGATGTGAATCGCAACCTCATACCGCTTGAGGGTGTTTATTTTACTTCTGCTTTAACTACTACATTATCAGATGGTTATCTCTGGGGAGATATAGATTTAAACAATAGCATAAATCTTTCTGACCAACTAGATATTATTAAACACCAGACAAAACTTCGTGTATATCAACCTGTAGATATAGACGGTAATACTGATACAGAAGGCCAGCACTTATTAGAGGCTATGCAAGTTGCAGGATCTACCTATGATTGGCCCAGTAGCGCAGATAATGTTACTGGAGCATCTCCTGTTGATCTAGCTTATATCAAAAATACTCTAGGCGTATCTGGAGAGATAGAATTTGCTAAGTTTTACTCTGGTCATAATAGTAGCTATGATACTATTGTTAATAGTGTTGCAGGTAGCCTAGCTGCCTTTCCTTCAACATCTGCTTCTGAAGAGTTAAGTCTTAGACATTTCTATGGTAAGCTTGCAGATAGTGGCTTAACTTATTTAGTAGATGATGGCCAGTTTAGTGGTAGTGTCACCTTAAATCTTGTAACAACAATAACAAGTGACACAACGTGGTCTCCTACTACAGCAGGTACTTATATATTTTTAATCTTTGATGGCGGTAGTTCTGGAAGTATAAAACAAGATCCATCGTCACCAACCTACACATATTCTGGTGGATCTGCAGGTAGCATTAAAGTAGCTTTCTCTAAACTAACCACAAACCTTACTTTTACAGTCACTATAGGAACAGGTGGCGCAGGTGTAAGTAGTGATACACATGGGTCAGTAGAAGGTAATAAGGGTTTAATTAGCTCTATAGAGATCGCTAATTCCGTAGAGACAGGTATAGACTATTTAGCAGGGATGCAATTTGCTCGGCACTATGGCGTAGAAGGTGGAACTAGTAGCTCTTCTACTTATAATGGTACGTACTACGCTGGTGCTAAAGGTGAAGGTGTTACTGTAACTAATGGTGTAGCTAATGCATTCTTTTCTGGGGTAAATGGAAACTACGGGGATGGGTCTGAGGGTAAGGTATACGTAAATGCCACACCAATAAGTGTTTCTACTGATGCAGGTCAGAATGGTGCTGTAAGGATATATAAGGTAGTATAATGTCTAACATAAGCTTGACACCAGAAGAGTTAGAATCTATGCTAGACCGTGCAGCTAAGCGTGGTGCTAAGCAAGCTCTGTCATCTATTGGGTTGCACGATGAGACAGCTGCTAAAGATATTAATGAAATGCGAGACTTACTTGATGTATGGCGTGATACTCGTAAAGGTATCTGGTCAACTTTCATTAAGTTCACAACAATCGCTATTATAACATTCATTGCTGGTGCGGTGTGGATGCAGTTAGGGAATAAGTAATTATGGCTAAACAATTTGCAGGTTTTAAGCGTGAGGCAATGGAGAACAAGATTCTCCCTGCTCTAGGCTATACAGGTTCTATGGACCCAAAGATGATCAATGCTTTCCTAGCATCCAATCCACGGGCTGCAGCTAAAATGGGCAGATACACCCTAGCAGCACGTCAACGTATTGAAGGCACTAAGGGTTTTAATGCTGGTGCTTTAGCCCTTAGCAATATACCTGGAGCACAACCTCCTGAGATGTTTGACTACTCTGGTTTAGGTCGCCAAATGACAATGGATGAGTTTCGTAGATCTGATAAAGTTGGCGCTATGACGACAGAGGCTAGAGCACCTGAAGACTATGTAGACCCTTCAACGGGACAAACAACTAAACTTGATCCTGCTTTAATTGGGCAGTACGAAGATTACTCAAAGGGTTATGGACAACCTGAAGTTAATCCAACATCCAGCACAGATAGAGAACTCGATCTAAACGCACCCATTGACAGAAGTAAGTCAACTACCTATATGCCAGGTTTTCAGCCTAATACAAGTATGCCAGACTCACCAGAAAGAGACCCTACTCTTGTAGAATATGAGCTAGGTATTGAAGCCGTTAATGCGGCGCAAAAAATCTTAACTGCAGCCCAAAAAGTGTACTCTGATAACCCAGAGAGTGAATCTGCTAAGCAGGATATGGACAATGCACAAATAGCTCTAACACAAGCACAGGCTGCATCGTCAGGACAAACAGCTAATTTAGGCAGGTCAACAGAACCAGCTGGAGTTACTGCTAAATCTTTAATTGAGCCAGAGACACTTGTAACTAAAGCAGATGTTGAAACAGTTTCTGATGAGCAGAAAACAGAAGGTAAGATTGATGCTGGTACAGGACAGGTATCAGATCCTGAAATGGCAACGGGTACAACTGCAGATTCAGCACCAGATGTAGTAGCTCCTAAAGAGATGACTGCTAAGAAATATGAACCTAAGACTGTCACACCTGCAGTTAAGAGTACTTTAGACAAACTTGAAGCTGCTACAGGTAAGCCTAGTGATGAGGCTTTAGCAGAAGCTGCCACTATGAAGCCTGGGGATTTAGCACGTCTTGGCCTTACTGTAGAACAGATAGATGAGGCACGTAAGGTTGTAGCTCCTGCAAAGCGCAAGCTTGAAGAGGGTGAGCTTATTGAAGGCTCTACCGTTGATATGGATCGTGTTAAGAAAACAGTTAACTTTGAGGCTGCTACGGGCGCACCATCTACAGACGCTACAGTAGCGGGACAGCTTACTGGCTTGATGGAGCAGTTTGAAGGCAATGAGCCTCCTGCATTTGCAGCGGGTGCTATGAGGGCTGCAGCAGCGCAGATGGCTGCACGTGGTTTATCCGCTTCTTCTATGGCTGGACAGGCCATCATACAAGCTGCTATGGAGAGTGCCTTACCTATTGCGCAGCAAGATGCTGCTACCTTTGCTAGGTTTGAATCTCAGAATCTAAGTAATAAACAGCAGGCTGCAATGTTTGCTGCAGAGAAACGTGCTGAATTTCTTAACCTAGAGTTTACGCAGGAATTTCAGACACGTGTAAGCAATGCAGCTAAAGTCAGTGACATTGCTAATATGAACTTTAGTGCTGATGTACAAATTGCACTAGAGAATGCTCGTATGGCACAGACAGTAGACTTAGCTAACCTAGACGCTAAGAATGCTAAGATTATGGCAGATGCTGCTGCTATGACAAACGTAGACATGGCAAACTTGAATAACCGTCAGCAAACGGCAATACAGAACGCTAATGCCTTTCTTAATATGGACATGAAGAACCTAGACAATGAGCAGCAAACTGCTATGTTTAAGACACAAGAGCTAGTCAACTCGATGCTGTCTGATCAAGCTGCTACAAATGCGGCTGCACAGTTTAACGCTACATCTGAAATGCAGACAGAGCAGTTCTTTGCATCTCTTACTTCTACCATTGCTAGGTTTAATAGTGAACAAGCGAATGCTATGAGTAGGTTTAATGCTGGTGAAGCAAATTCTTTAGCTCAATTTAATGCACTACAGAATAATGCAGCAGACCAGTTTAACGCTAAGAACCATTTAATTGTGGCACAGGCTAACGCACAGTGGTTCCAGAATATTACAACCACAGATAATGCGGCTAATAACCAATCTAATAGAGACTCCGTTCTAGCAGCTAATAACTTAACCATGACAGCATATAATAACATCGTACAACGAGAGCGTGACTTGCTGGCATGGGCATGGCAGACAGCTGAAAATGCTGCACAGCGTGATTCAGATATTCTTACAGCTAAAATTAATGCACAGGAACCTGCAGATGCTAACGCAACAGATAACTTTTCCAAGGCTGCTGGCTCTTTCCTTACTAAGCTTGCAATGAATGCTGCTGATAAGTTCTTCACTTAATAATAATACTATCAAGGATAATAACATGGCATCGTACAATACAAGTGGCGTAACAAGCTACGATCCTAGAAATTTAGGTGGCTCAGAAGGTTACGGACCTTCAAAACCCTCTAGTAATGGACTAGCCTCTAAGCCAAAAGTAAGTAAAATGGATTCAGATATGTATGCTGGGTCAAAGTATTCTCCTACTAGTGGTGCAGGTACTTCTAAAGCAAAACAGACCTACTCATCTGCTGCAGCTGCTACAGCTAATGATGATAATGTTAGTTATGGTCAGTCGTATTCACCTAATGTAATGTCAGCAGCTTTTACCTCTGCAGGCGCAGTACTACCACCTCCTGCAGTAAGTAAGCCCCTGACATTCAGGGACTACACAGGAGGGTCTTTGTATGACAGTGATATATTTAAACCAAAGATTTTACCAGATAACTCTTCTGATATTAATAACTTCCTTGGACGTTCTGCTATTGATGACGCACTAAGCGAAGCTTTAGGTCCATCAAAAATGCCTGAGATATACTTAGGACAATCAGCAGAAGAACCAGAGCCTAACATTGATATGTCTGTACTGCAGGGTGCTCTACAGCCTGAGTCTATCACTGTAAAAGAGATTGAAGTTAAAGCTGGTGACACCCTAACAGGTATTGCAGCAGCAAACAATGTACCTGTACAAGATGTCATTGACGCTAATCCACAGATCAAGAACCCTGACTTGATTAGGCCAGGTGAGAAGGTTACTTTACCTAGTATAATCTCAACTATGGGTAAGCTCTTAAAGACTGCTACAGACCCAGAAGCCCCAGCACCTGTCTCAGAAGATCCTGATCGTGAGTTTTATCAGTCAGGTATGCCTATAGAAGAGCGTGTGTTTGAAGGTGAAGACCCACGTAACTTAGGTGTTGCAGAAACAGGTGAAGGGCTTATGTCTGACCCACGTAAGTTAGGCGGTGCTGAAGGGTATGGTAAGCTAACTAAAAACATGATAGAAGGTACGGATAAAGAAGAATTAAAAGAAACACAATCTAGGTTAAAGGCATTAGGGTTTTATGAGAGCGCTGTAGACGGGTTAACAGGCCCATCAACAAAGAGCGCTATTAAGACTTTCCAACATAAAAACGGACTAGAGGTAACAGGTATTGCGGATAAAGCCACTAGACTGAAACTAGCCCAACCAGAAAATCTTGTAGCTCAAGAAAAGCCTAAAAGAACTCTACTATCTTTTATAAGTAAGGGAGAGGGCGGTTACGGAGCAGCTAACAATGGCACAAGTAAACTAGCTAAAAAGTTCTCCATAGTTGACGGTTACTATTCAGATACCTACAGTAAGCCTTTAACAGAAATGACGGTTAATGAGCTTATGAATGCTCAAGTAGGTACAACAGGTAAGACAACAGAAGAGCTACTACGTATGAACCCAGAGAGTACCTCAGCTCAACGTAACCGTGATGTGTTTGCTGTAGGGGCATATCAGATTATACCTAAAACAATGTGGGATGCTGTAAGGAAAGGTGCCATAGATGGGGGTACTGTTTTTAATCCTAAGACACAAGATAAGATTGCAATAGACTTCCTAGCAGGTAGTGATAGAACAAAGCTACGAGACTTTCTAGGAGGAAACCCTAATGTCTCCGTAGACGATGCTATGCTGGATCTTGCTAAGCAGTGGGCGTCTGCACCCGTACCAAAGACACAAACTATAACTTGGACAAATGAGGATGGCTCTACAGGCTCTAAAAAGGTAGTAGCAGGTAAGTCATACTATGGTAGTGGTAATAAGTCACAACATACGGTAGCAGAAACAAAGGCCATGCTCTTACAGGCAAGAGATGAGAATGTACTCTAATGTTTGGCCTACCCCTAGAACTTGTTACAATGCTCTTCTCCACTGTGCTAGGCGCAGTGATGTCTATCTGGGGGCAGAACACTAAGAATAAAGCTAGACAGCAAGAGATGATGATCAGTGGTATGCAAGAAGCCAGAGATCATGGCAAGACAGATAAACACTTCGCATGGACACGTAGGCTAATAGCTCTATCTGCAATCTTCTCAATTATAGTCTTGCCAAAGGTAGTAGCTGTGTGGTATCCTGAGGTCAGCGTTATCGTAGGCTACACAGAAGTACATGGCGGCTTATTTAACTGGCTCTTTGGTGGTGATGGCACAGTACAGTGGCAGGCTGCTAAAGGCTTTGTAATCACACCCCTAGACACACACATTGTATCAGCTATCGTAGGTCTCTACTTTGGCGCAGGTTTCACTAAGTAAGGTATTATTATGTCAGATCTATTTAATAGGCCAATTCCAGGCCAATCCCTAACAGGTACACCTAGAAACGTGCCTTGGGAGCAGCCAGCAGAAATGTCTTCTATGGAGGATGTTACTAAGTATTACATTGAACGCCTAGCAGATGAAGACATAATTGATGACTTTGGTGCAATGTGTCAGGCTGGTGTACCCTTAGCTCCTATTGTAGAGAGTTTATACATGCAGGGTGTTATGCGAGGTCTGCATACAGTAGATGCTGGCATCCTTGTAGCACCCATTATTCATACTTTTCTTAAACAGGCTATTACTTCTTTAGGTATTAATGTTCGTGATGATGGCAGTGATCCAAAGAAACGTGCTGAAGAAAAAGAGATGGAACGCTTTATGCTTGTTGCTACTAAATACCTTACTGATGAAGGTGATGACACATCTGACCCAGGCAAGGCTATTATCAGTGAGTTAGTAAATGAAGACACCCCTGATATGGAAGAAGAACCTATGCAAGAAGTGACACAAGAAGCGCCTTCAGGCTTGATGGCAAGGGGATAAGACATGGCATTTGATTGGAGAAGCTTTGGTACAGGCGTTTTTGAAACGCTAGAGGCTGAGATAGATGAAAAAAGTGCGGAAGCAAAGGCATTTAAGGAGCGTGAATACCAATCTGCCTTACGTAATCAGTCACTAATACAGACTAGAGACAGCAGAGCAAAGCAAGCTGCTGCTTATGGTAAGCAAGCTCTTCAGCTTATGGGTGGCAAAGCTAACCCTGAGGCAATGAAAATTGTACAGACAGCTATGGCATCTGGTATGGGAAATGTACAAGAGCTATATGAGAAGCTAAACGCTGCAGCCAATATGCCTGGACAAGTGGGTGGGCTTAGCAGTGATGATATTGAAGCTATCATTGATATGCCTACAATGCCTGACACTGTGTATGAAGACTATGCAGATAAGAGTTTATTAGAGTTTGCTCAGCTTACTTATGGAGCTAAGCCTACAGGTTCTGTAGCTACTCCTACAAGTGATGTAGGTATGCTAGGTACTCTATTTGGTTACGATGATATGAACCGTGCTAAGCGTGAGCTTTCTAAGGAGCAGTTTGGATCTGGCATGAGTATTTCAGAAATCAATGCACTAGCAGCAGGTAGTGATTATCAGTCACTTATACCCAATGCTACTATGACATTTAAAGATGCTGAACTGTTTGGGTTTGATGCCCAAGGAAACTTTAGTAAGGATATATCAGCCGCAATGGTAGCTGCCCTAGAGTTAAATGAATCAAAAATTCAAAGAGTAATGCTGGGTTCTCAAAATGAGGAGGGAGATATAGTAGGAGGAGACCCACAGGCAGCAGTAATGCTTCGTAAGCAAGTATCACAAAATGCAGCTAAGTTAGTGGTTGATAGGTATGTTGAGCGCTACATAGAGGCAGGCATCCTTGAAAATGAATATGCCCTCCAGCAAATTAAGGACTCAGCACCAGAAGGTTATGTGAACGATCTACTTTTGAAGTATGGTAAAATAACACAAGAGGAGTATGATGCTGCAAAGGCGGCGGCTGAAGGTGGCGCTGCTGTTGTACCTGGACCTATCCCTGCTGTTGTACCTGAAGGTGGTGATGGTAGTGTAGATCCTATTACAGAACTGACTGAAGGAAGTGTAGAAAAGAGACCACAATCTGATGTAGATCCTACAGATCTTAATGCTCCTATTGATTCTAGTGCACAAGAAGACTGGGACAGAAAGTATAAAGACAAGTATGATCCCGCTACAGGCGCTCCTATTGTAGTAGAAAAACGCCCTGACATAAGTGAGACCCGTACAGAAAGAAGATTAAGTGGGCGTGAGTATGAAGTAAGTTTATACAGAGAGTGGAATGAAAAGTATGGTGAAACACATGATCCAGAAACAGGCTTACCTTTGCCAGTAGAGGAATAAAGTAAATGGATTATACAGATATACTAAAGTACGGTGCTGCTCAGCAAGGGGGCGTTGCCCCTGCTTCCTTTGACGTACCTGAAGATGATGACTTTGTTATTGACACCAGTACTACACTGAAGAAAGATGACCTAAAGAAGAACCAGTATATAAACCCTATTCGTGATTATATGGTGGCACGTAAAGGTGTAGATTATAATGAAGCTGATCAAGACAAACTGGTAGATGACTTTGTAGAACATATGCGCTACTTCAACGCTAACACTGTTTCTACTGCTGGTGAAGTCCGTTTTGTTAGTAAGGCTAATGAAGCCCAGAGAGTTAAGGCAAAAAAAGCTTATCAAATATATGATCAACTAGGTAATGTTTTTGTTAATGATGGTTTTATGGGTGCTGTAGACGGTGTATGGGACTATGTAAGTGCTGCAGCTAAAGATCCTACAAACTACTTGGGGTTACTAACAGGCGGTGTTGCAAGGGCTGGTGCGGCTGGCGTGACTTTAGCAGGAAAGAAGGTCATAAAGGATACAGTAATTAGAGCAGGTAAAGAGGCACTTAAGAGTGGCGCTACTAGAGAGGCTGCTGAGAGGGCCGCTAAGGATGCTGGTATTGAGGCTGCAACTAGAGCTATGTCTAAGGGGTATACTAAAGCTCAGGCTGATAAGATTGCTGCAAGGGTAGCGTCTACTGTACAAAAGGAAGGTCCACGATCTATAGCTAAGGATGCTATGCTTGGCGCTCAAGAGGATCTATTTAAGAAGGCTGGCAAGAAAGCCTTACTACAAACTACAGCGTTAGATGCTAGTGCTGCTGTGCTACAGGACGTAATGAATCAAAACGCTATGCTTGAAGTAGGCGCACAAGAGTCATACAATGGCGCACAGACAGCCTTTTCTTCCTTCTTAGGTGGTGTTGCTGGTGGTGCGCAGTTAGGCTTTGGTAAATTTCGTGGTGCATCTGGCTATGCTGATACGGGTGACTCACTTGAAAAACTTGCTAATAATGTTATAGAAGTTAACACTCCTTTTTTAAAATCTAAGGAAGCTAAGAAGGCATCTAAGGTTGTTGTTGATGCGGTAGATACTTGGGCTGATAAAGTTGCTAGGGGCGCGGCCTTTGAGAATGAAGGTGGCATTGTAGCTGGCCTAATTAAAAACATTATTATTGGAGAAGATGGTAAAGGTGGGGTAGGTAAAGTTGTAAAGGACATGGGCTATAAGGTAGACCGCAACCTAAAGACTACAGACTTCATCACAAATGTAATTCGTTACATGCCACAGGCAGACCTAGAAAAAGCTAATAAGCTTGTTAAACAACACACGGGACTACATCTAGGCGAATACGATGAAGTAGGCATAAACCTTAGTGATCTTATTTCTGCTCGTATAAGTGATGCGGCAAAACAGCTAAACGTAATGTCACAGCTACGTAGGACCATAGACTCAGGTGTTGTTGCATCCTCAGATGCGCTAGAAGCTACCCTAAAAGGTGCAGATGAAAACACTACCCCAGCAGAAAAACAGGAGTACTTGAAATATACCCAAGGTGTATGGAAGCGCTTACTTGTTTCATCCCCTGCTACTACAGCCCTCAATGTTGCTGGCTTTGGTCAATACTACGTAGGACAGACTTTAGCGGATGTATTTAATGCAGGTATGTATGGCCTTGAAGGTGTGGCTAAGATGGCTACAAATAAAGTAGGATCTGAACAAGCCTTCCAGAGAATGAGAGCTTTATCTACTATTCAGTCGCAAAAGATACGCAACTTAATGGACCCGTATACAACACGGGATGCGTATATGAAATTTCTAGATGCGAACCCTGACGTGCAGAAGGCTCTATTTGAAACATTTGCTGGAGGTATTGATAGTACAGCTAAGCGACATGGCATTGACCCTAAGAGTCCTATGTTTAAGCAGGTTGAAGCTGTTACTAATGCTGCAAACACAATCACAGGCGTCCGTATACAGGACACATTTACTAAGTCTCAGATGTTTATGAATGAGATAGATAAAGCCACTAGAATTAAGTACGATAGGCCTTTTATGGATATCTTAAATGCGGGTGATAACGCACTACTTGATGATGAGGTAATGCAATCTGCTCTAGACTCAACACTAAAGTCTGTGTTTTCTAAAGACTACACCGCTAAAGGACAGCCAGAATTAGTACGTAGTATGGCAGGGTTAGTTGAAAAGATATCTAATACACCTGGTTTAGGTACTATCTTACCTTTTGGGAGGTTCTTTAATAACGTCCTAGCTACGGCTTACCAGTGGTCTCCTCTTGCTGCACCAGAGCAGCTTACAAAGTTTGTTGTACGTACAGCTAAGAAACAAAAAGCACCTCTTTCAGAAAGGGAAGCGTTTGCCCGTATGACAGTAGGTACGTCTGCTTTATCTCTAGCAGCTTCTTATGATCAGGAGCGGCGTGAGAAGGGCTTAGCATACAATGAGATTGATGTAGGCGGCGGTACTATCATAGATGCTAAAAACACGTACCCCTTCTCAGCATTCCTTGCAGCAGGTCGAATAGTTAATATGATACGGCGCGATGAGGATGTACCACCAGAGCTTATACAAGAAATGGGTACACAGTTAGCTGTAGGACAGTTAGCTCGTGACGCACAGTTTGGTAATGACATTAATAACCTTATGGATATTTTAATCAACCAAGATGAGGGTGCACGTAAAGCTTCTGCAATAGGTTTAGCAAAGCTAGGAGGTAACTTTGCTTCTGGTTTTACTAGACCCCTAGACGCTGTAAATAAAATAGTTGGTTTTGCTATGGGTACAGATACAGCCAAGGATGTTAGGCAAGCAGAAGGGTCTCTTGAGACATTTTCATTAGCAGCTACAAAGTATGTAGATAATATATTTGAGATCTTTGATGACAAGTTAGATAATGTTACAGGTGAAGAACTAAGGGTAGCAACACGTCAGGGTGATGTATATGATGCAAACCCTTTTGCTCGTGTCTTTGGTTTAACTATAAAGCCTGGTCGTACTGCTGCAGAGAAAGCCTACTCTATGGCTGAGATGTTTCCTTGGCAAGCAAACGAGCGTACTAAAGTCCCAGGATATGACAAAGCCTTTAATGCGTTTATAGCACCTCGACTAGAGAGGGAAACACAGATACTTCTGAGAAGTGAGTCTTACACAAAAGCTAATCTAACTAAACGTAGGACTATGCTAAAACGTGTACTATCTAATATTAAGAAAGATTATAGAGAGTATATGAAGACGGGTGACCTTGGAAGCAAAAACGCTGTAGCAGCCATAGCTGTATCTGCTGAGCGTAGAGGTTCTAAGGAGATACGAAAAGAAGCTAAGCGTATAATGAAAGAACGTCAGGGTGTAGATGTAGAACCTAAAGACATGAATTACCAAGAGTTAACGCTGTATGTAGAATACATAGACTACTTGAGTGATATATACAAAGCAGCAGCAGACTTCTAGAACGAGAGAGGGGAGCCACTAAGCTCCCCTTTTTCTTTATTGTGTGCCGTGTTTCTTAACACAGTGTCTTGCCCATAGTACCGTAGCTATAAGATGCTCTAGTGCTTTGCTCCTTTCGTCACTCTGCCATAGATTACTCTTGATGTGATTCTCTAATGCTTCAGCATGTTGGGCTAATTCATCATAGAACTTGATACGTGTACCTTCTACGTGTGCTTTCGCTTCTTGTTCTAACTTCATTTAGATGCTTCTTTCTGACTCAAACGTGTGTAGGCTTTTTATGATAGTAGCCTTTGTTTCTTCACAGACAGAGGCGTTCTTACTCAAGTTCTCCTCTGCAGGTATGACTTGTAAGTTACCACTCCAATGAGGCCCACCATCTGCTAGAGGCCACATATGATCTACGTGGTGCTGTACTCCTGTGGCTTCACTTAGTATGTTACGCAGTTTGTATATCTCTTCTAAGCGTTTCTTCTCATGAGGGCAGTCACATAGCTGTACGGGTACTTGTTTGAGCTTTAATGATCTACGTTTTGCATTATTAGCATATACCTTTTCTTTATTAGCTGCACGATAAACTTTTTTCTTAGCAGCAAGCTTTTCTTTATTAGCTTCATAGTAAGCCTTTCTACAAGCAGCAAGCTTTTCTTTATTAGCTGCATAGTAAGCCTTTCTCTTTTCCGTATTAGCTTCATAGTAAGCCTTTTGCTGAGCGGCTCTCTTTTCCTTATTAGCTTCACGGTAAGCTTTATCTTTAGCAGCAAGCTTTTCTTTATTAGCTGCACGATAAACTTTTTTCTTAGCTAGTATAGATTCCTTATTAGCTTGACGGTAAACTTTTTGCTGAGCTAGTATATATTCCTTATTAGCTTCGTTATAAGACTTTTGAAGAGCTAGTATAGATTCCTTATTAGCTTCATAGTAAACCTTTTTCCTAGCAGCTATCTTTTCCTTATTAGCTTTAGCCCAAGCCTTTTTGTAAGCCGCCATCTCTTCCTTGCTCTGAGCCATCACAACCCTTCCTTCATAAACACCTTGACCCACTCAGCGCAGATACCACTACGCACAATGTCATCAATACCAAATTCTACTACAGGTACATCAAGCATATGCTTCTTAGCTAGGTGTATGATCTTAGCTAGACCAGACGTACCCTTCAAGTCAGACTGCTGGATGTCTCCATTGAGCACGATAGTACTGCCTTCGCCTACACGTGTCAACAGCATCTTGATCTCTGGTATGTCGATGTTCTGTGCTTCATCTACTATAATGAAAGCATTGTCAAAGCTACGCCCACGCATCAACGCCAGTGTAGCTACTTCGATGTTACCATTCTTTACACCTGTATCAACAGCACCACGCCCTAGATGTTTTACCAATACGTCTAGTACAGGCAAGGCCCACGGTTGTGCTTTCTCTTCAAGCGTACCTGGCAGGAAACCAATGTCCTTACCTACAGCTACATGAGGGCGTGTCT
>Ga0187219_1000938_pt1 | contig 14227 bp, 15 predicted proteins | sample 13SPOviralmetaG_FD_130162 | JGI IMG/M metagenome (GOLD analysis project Ga0187219, IMG submission 130162) | Marine viral communities from the oligotrophic San Pedro Time Series (SPOT) site, San Pedro Channel, CA, USA - 13 SPOT_SRF_2010-07-21... | ecosystem: Environmental > Aquatic > Marine >... | reverse complement strand
TATTTACGAAACAATCTTTTGAGATATTTAAATCTCTTTATATCTTCGTAAAACTCCTGCTCACTATCTAAATTAGGAACATTGTAGTTTTTTATGGCAAAGAATAACCAATTTTTCTTTGTTATCTTACTAAACATTATGCCAGTTTTGCGTAAACTCTAACTGACCCGTTCTCTAATGTTTCGTATTTGCCTTGTAATTTTAACTCTCTGCCTAATCTATGTTCTATACCGTCATCATTAATGTCAGAGCCGTCAATATCTTTACCAAAACGACCACCATGTTGTGTCAAACCAGTTGAAAATGTTCCACTTTTGCCTGTTATATCTACAGCGTCTTTAAATACAATACCTATTCTGCCTAATTTCTCTGCTAAATCAGCAAGAGCAGCTTCAGGTTTTAAATATTCTCTTTCACCAATAGAACCAACAAAGGCATTTACTCTTTCTAATACTGCAGGTTCATGTATGTTATGTACGCCGATTGAACCGTCTTCTATTGGAGTTTGATATCCAGTAGTTCCGACACCATCGCCACCAACACCATGTTCCTTGATATGTTGTTTAAATGTTTTCATTTGTTGTCTTTTCCTTTTTTAGTAGTTGCAAGGTCTTCTTTTAATTTACTAAAAGGTTTCCCTGCAACTAAATCTTCTTCTACTTCGTTAATGTCAAACATACTATCATTAGGAGTATTGTTTGCCAAGTCTTCAAAAAATTTATCTATCTCTTTATCCATTAACTTGTTGCTACATTCAATGCCGCTTGTTTCTCAGCAGGCATTGGATCTTTCTCTGTTAATAATTGTTTCTCACTAGTAGTACCTGAATCTTTGGCGATCAACTTATCTACTTGTTGAAGAGCACCATAGATTGCATTTAGATTACTTTTCATTGTAATCAAATCAGCATCCACTTGTTTTATTCTGCCTGAAAGATTATCAAAATCTTTTTGTAATGTATCTCTTTCAGTTTGTAATGTACTTAATTCTATAGCCATAATTTACTCCAATCAATTATTATGCAAGAGCGTAACCGTTACCACCGATTACATTCCAGTTTGAATTTTTAAATAAACAAATAACACTTTCGCCTGGTGCATTTAAAGTAATAGTAGAATAACCTCTTAAATTAGCAGGTGTGATTACTACGTTATTTGTACCACCAGTTGAAGTATTAAGTATAATCTTAATCTGACCATCAGCGCCGTCTGCCATAGCACCAGCATGTGTAGCTGATGTAGCAGTAATTTCTGTAATAGCAGTAGTCACATTGACTGCTGTATTAGTTGAACCATCTGCTGTGATTGATTGAGAAGTTTGTTTAAGACCTAACCAAGAAGGTATGTTATTAAACACATCTTCAGCTGCGATCTTTTTATTGATTGGTGTTCCTGTAGGATCATCTACCACATGAAACAAATCGGCTGTTGCCAATGCGTTACCCAAATCAGTTAACGCTGTTATTTTTTTGTCTGCCATTTTTACTCCTTATAAACCCTTTCGGGAATGCTACTCTAGGTATTGTCCTAGATCACTTTGTTAATATATTTATGTGGGTGCCTGAGCACCCACAAAGTCGTTATTAAGCGGCTACCGTAATTGAACCAGCAGCTGTACCTATGCCAGCAGCGTTAGTAATCGTAGAAGCATTTGATTTACCTGCGTCTTTGATTGTACCACCGTTTAGGGCTGTTGCGTTAGCTCCAATTACTAGTACATCATCTGCATTTGTAGCTGCGTTAGCGGCTCCAACTGTAAATCTGAATACTAATTCGTTTGTTCCTGTGCCAGATAAGTAGTTCGCTAAATGCGGACCTCTACCTGTACCAGTACCTTGGTTACCGTTTGTTATTGATACTCTTGGAGTACCTGTGACATCAACTGGTTCATTGAACCTTACTCTGACATCAATGTTACCACCATCTGATTTATCAAATGCTGTTGTAATAAATTCAATTTGCGTAATATCTGCATTACCAAGTTTCACAGCAAGACCTCGTAGTGCTACTAACACTTCGGGACTTGCACTTGTATTACCGTTGCCTGATCGTACAGAACCTGCTTCTTGTACCCAACCACTTGCGTTAGCAAAGACTTCTTTTTTCTCTGCCGTAGTTAAGTTCTTAGGTTTTGACTCATCAGCGTCGGTTGCGCCCCATAAACTCATAGTCTTTCTCCTTATTAATAAGTTAACTTTTAGTTATAACTCTACTATTTATACTATTGAAAACCTAGCTTTTTAAGTTCAGATAGTGTTTTTTGTGTGCTAGTATGATGTATTCCTACACCTCCAGCACTTGTAAACTCTCTAACATTTTTAATATAGTCATCAATTAGTATGTTCTTTTGACCACCTTTAGTGGCAAAATTCTTTTTTTCTTTACGTCTAACAAGATTAATCCTTGATCTATCAACTAGTCTAGGATTCTTTCTTAGCCATGCCGTCTTACCTGATATACAATTAGGGTCATAAGTTTCTTCAACATATGCACTTAATATATGTGGTGTATGTTTTTCTATTGAACGCCATAACGCCTGACCTCCTGGCATCCAAGGCAAATTATGCCAAAAGTTACCAGAGTTTTTTATTCTTTCCCACTTTTCTCGGGAAGATGATATATTCATCCATCTATTGATAGACATACCATTAACTTTGACAGCAGCAGTTTTAAAGTCTGCAAGTACACCATCCATGTCGCAATATATAATGGGACTTGCCATTAGACTAGATTCTTTCTGCTTTAGGTTCTGTTTCTACAGCAGGTGCAGGTTGACCAGTTTCAGTCTTACCATTCTTACCAAGTTTAATTCTCATCTCTGAAAATTTCTTTTTAGTCATATGACCATTTGCTCTCGTAGTTTCTTTCTCACCTTTAATTATATCTTTAATTTTAGGTTCTGGATCAACTGGTTTAGTTTCACCTTTTTTAGGATCACCATAAGCGTCATGTTTTTTCTTATTGATAATCTCACCTTTGTCATCTGGTTTAACTGCCTCTTTAACTGCCTTATCTAATGCTTTTGATTGAGCAGCATGAGCAGCACTTGCACCTTTTAATTTTTTAACAATCTCTTTAACTTTAGGTTCATCTTTTTTATCTAGTTCTTCATTCTTTACTGCTTTAGAAATTGCTTTTCTTCTCTTGTGCAAAAACTTATCTGAAGAATCAACATCACCATCGTTATCAATGTCTTTGTCTTTTCTGTCATCAAACTTTTTCTTAACAGCGTCTTTGTTAACTGGATCCATATCTTCACTTACGGCTTTTGCTGGTCCTAAATTGTCGCCTTCTAAAGTACCTTTAGTGCTTGCTTCAGCAGCGTCAATTCTTCTTTGTAGTTCTTTTTCTGCCTTAGTCTTTGCCTCAGCAGCGTCTTTACCACTTACTTTTATTGTGCCCTCATACTCTTTGATAGCGTCACCATCACCTCTTTGTTTTTCTGATGGCATGTATAATTCAAAATTGTAATCAAAAGCATAAGTGTCTTCTTTTATTAAACCTTCACTTACAACTCTATTTGCAATATCGCCAATAGAACCTGGTTTATTTTCAAAGTAAGTTTTTCTCTCTAACTTAACATTTGGTTCTTGTTTTTTAATTGTAGGTTGCTCTTTTGCAATTGTTGTTGAAACTGCTTCAAGGCTACCATCTTTTGTTTCAAAGTATTTACTCATTATTTTTTCCCCTTTTTAGCAGCTCTAGCCTTCTTTGCCAAGTCAGCGTCAGCTGTGTAATATGCTTTGCCTTTTGTGATGAACGCATTAACTCTAGCAAATGCCCATTGTTGTGGGGTTGTACCAGGTCTATGTCCACCTTTCCATGCAGCCATACCTCTATTGTACACTTGTTTTAAAATGCCGTAAGGTATGCCTGACTTTTCAGATTTATTTTTAATTCCTTCAATCTTTTCGTCTATTTGTTGCATTTCTTTTATTCCTTCTTTTTTCTTAACCATGTTAGTTGCTGTTGCATATCTAACAGAGTCTCCTTTTTCTTTACCATAACGATCTTTAAAGTCTTTCTTTGGCAACTCATCTGCCATCTTATGTACTTTTTTAATCTGACCTTTTGTCAAATCTGTTTCAGCAATTTTAAGTGTGCCTTTATGTTTCATATTCTTAGCTAAATCTTCTTTACTCTTGGCAGACCTAACTCTTGCTAAATCCATTGCTTTTATTTTACCTTCTTTAGAGTTTTTTTCTTTATCTGACAATGTGTTTAAAATTTGTTTATAAGCATTTTCTAACTCATTTCTTCTTCTAAACTCTTTTGGATTATTTAAATATAATTTATCAGATTTTGATGTAGGTTTTCTTGTTGCACCTTTTGTTGATAAAGGCTTTTCTGCTTGAGCAACAAGGTCTTTTTCAAATTCTTTTGTTTCATTATCTTCATTTATTTTTTCAACAGAGCTAATTCCCACAGAGCTAACTCTCTTTTTGCCTTTTTGATATTTGTCCATAACTTTTTGTTTAGCTTCAGCAGCGTCTTTAGCACTTACCGTCACTTCAAATTCTTTAGGATTAGGAGCTTCAAAATAATCGACCTCACCCTCAACTCTAAATTTTTCTTCACTCATTGATTGTCTTTTTATTTTATCTTTGATCTGATCCATTTTCATTCCTATATTCTCAATATCGTTCTTTGCGATAGCCATAGGAGTTTTAGTTTTAGGATCACCTTGGTCCATATCTCTTACTTTAGTCTGCAACATCATTTGTCTAGTTCTTAAAGTAGCAAGTCTTTCTTGGTCTGTATCTTCAGCAACTTCTTTAAACTTGATGTTGCCTCTTAACATATCTTTTGTGACTTCTATCTCTTTGACACCATCTCTTTTTAATTGTGCCATCTTGTCATCTGCTGACTTCTGGTCTTTATAAGGTACTGCAAATCTTTTTTTGTTTAATGGATCTCTATATCTTACTACAAAGACCTGTGTAAATTCTTCTAGGTTTTCACTAGTTTGTTCTGGCAATAAATGCCATGTTGATCTATATTTACTCATTAGTTATTTACCTTTGCCCCAGCACGCCATTGATAACAAGACCAGTATCGTGCTTTTGTTTTTGGTCCTGGGTTGTCACAATTGTGCCTTGCCCTAAAACTTCTTCGTCTAGCAGGATCATCTCTTTTTATTGATAGTCCTGTTGTATCACCAAATGATACTTTCTTTACTGAATCACCATCTTTGACATATACATAAAACTTTTTAGAACCACCTCTTATTGGGTCATTTAATTTTACTTCTTTGCCTTGATATTGTGCCTCTGTAATTTGTGATGGGAATATTCCCCACTCGTTTACTTCTTCAGAAAACTCTTTGAAAGATAGTTTAACACTCTCATTAGGAGAACCTAAATCTTTTTGCATTTCTGCTTTAGATTTATTGTATTTTCTCTTAAATTCTTCAGCGTCTAATCCACCTTCTTCTTTAGATTTAAGGTCGATAGCGATGTCTTTCATTCTGCCTTCTAACATATTTTCATTGCTGTCAATCACTTTATTGAACATCTTTTCATAAGACTCTTCTATTTTAGATTGCCAGTCTTCTCCGTATCTTTCCTTATATTTATCTATTGTATCTTTGTCAGTTGCCCATTCTTCAATGTCTTTTAACTCAACTTTTTTCTTCATTTCTTTATCCTTTTCGGCGTTAATATTAATTAAATTGTCTTTAGGATTACTTGGTTTGTAAGAAGTGCCTTGAAAAGTAGGACTATAATTTTTTTCGCCAGGTGTTATAGATGAGGTATACTTTGCATAATCGTGTCCCATATCATATGCCTCAGTAGGTAAACCACTTGGCATTTGTGTAGGGTCATTATCTTTACTTGTTTTTAACTCACCATACATCTGTTTAAATTTCTTGGTGTATTTACTAGGTTTAGTTTTTGCACCTTTATCAGCAGAGGTTTGTTTATATGCGTTAGGGTCATCATCTCTCATTTTAGATTGTTTGTCTAATTGAGACTTATGTTGTTTTGCTTTATCTTTTGATAAACCTTTTACATATTTTTTAGGTAGACCTGTTTCTTTATCTTCAGGTGATTTCTTTATAGAACCACCTTTATCATAATACTTTGGATCTCTTTTAAATTTGTGTTTAGCAATTTTCTTTGCTCTCTCAGCCATAGCGTCTGTCACTACTGGCGTTTCCACAATATCATATAACCACGCCTTTGATAATGTCATATTTGCATCCTCTAAGGTCACATAATTTGTGCCTCTTCTAATAATTATTCCTGTTGTGTTATTACTTACGTCATCAACAATATCACCTACATCATATAGATGTTCGGTAATATACTTGTCTCTTAAAACCATGTTATCTAATTCTTCTTTTGTTGACGCTGTTATGAAAGGTTTAAATCTTAATGCACCTGCACCAGCGTCAGCTGAAGCAGCCAAGTTCATTCCCTTTCTTACCTGTTTAAACATATCTTCAGCGTCATTACTTCTAGCAAAACTAGAAGGCAATCCTTGTTTAAACTTTGTGAAATCATTTGACTTTGCAGCCGATCTCATTTTACTAGCACTCATACCTGTTGCACCCTCAGCGTCAGGATCTCTTTCGCCAGCAGACAATACATTTATGTTATCAAAATTATAATAACCATGTCTTGCCTTAACATCATTGTACTTATTTAATGTTGTTTCAAATTCTCTTACTCTATCGCTACCTACGACCATAAAGATTTCTGTAAATTTTTGTTTATAAAGTTCTACTGCAATTTCAAATATTTGATTTGAATTACTAGTGACTACTTGATTAGCATATCTAGGAAACATTCGTTTCATTAATGAAATCTTTTGTCTAAACTTTAATGGGTTCTTATCAGAGTCCTCTGATTTAGAAAGGTAAACTCTCTTAACATCTGCTCTCACAGAGTTCATTTTATCTAATAGTTTACCATGACCTATCGTAGGTGGATTAAATCGGCCAAAGGTAAACACTATTGATTTACCTCTGGCCTCTTTTATTTTTGATAATGATTTCAGTTCGTCTGGTGATAACTTACCATCTTCCATCATCTCTGTCAATTTTTTGAAAAATTTGAGATAATGATACTTTTCTAACATTTTATAAATCACGTTTTTGGGAAGACGATTCTTCACACCAAACTTTCTGATTTCTTCTGGTGACATATCAGCTTTGAAAACACCTTGTCGGTCTAACAATGCTTTATCACCAATATCAATTAATGTGTTAACAGATTGTGTAATCTCATCTAACTTCTCTTTGATTAGTTTTGACAAGTTGTCTATATCAGCACTTGTCAAGTTAGTCAATTCTTCATAATCAATCATGTCTCGTACTAATTCGCCTTTAACAACATCTATTTCAGAAACTCGCTTCTGAAAATCCGCCACATATTTTTCAGGTTCAAAAGTGCCTGGCTCTGGTTTTCGTATAAACGTATTCTTGTCTATATCAAAAGTACCATCTGCCATCTCTCTTGCCTTAGTAAATAGAGCAGGATCTATGATGGAAAAGTAGTTGATAGGATGTTTTGTTCCTGGTATTGTTTTACCATTAAAATCAAACTGATATTCTCTTATCTTTTCATGTACCTTTTCTTGCTCTGCTTGTGTGCCAGGTATATCAAATAAGATATTTACATCTAAATCAGCGTCATCTCTATATTGTTTTGTTAGTATAGAACCAATTAAGGTATACTTAACTACTTTACCAAATTTTGTGAAAGTCTCAATACCATCTAATACTTGTTGTCTAACTGATGGCTTAAGTTTAGGATTGCTTGTATCTGCGTTATCAAACACAGGTCTTGCATATGTTTTTCTAGGTATGTCTATTACAGACTCTTTTAAAAATTCTTTAAATCTCATTTATTCTCCGCCGCCTCCGTTACCACCAGAACCATTGCCACCATTTCCATTACCATTGCCTGTTCCGTTGCCACCGTTGCCGTTGCCACCGTTTCCATTACTATCATCACCATTCCCATTATCTGTATCAGCGTTCTTACTTGTACTACCAAAGTAAGGGTATCTTATATATTTATGTCCTTTAGGTACGCAAACTTTTAGTTTACTGTCAAATTTAAAACCATCAGGACATTTTTTGTCTGCAACTAGGTTCATAAAATTTTTAAATGTTTCTATCATCTTCTCTTTGCTTTTCTCTCTGAAGCCATCCATCTCTTTGCGATATAACTTTGTATAGGTGTCTTCATATATTTTCTTACCTCTTTACTTACTCTATTCATAGTAAGGGTTGTTAATTCTAAATCTGATTTGTTGTTATCTACAACTAAAAAGTTTGACATACCAAATAATCTTTGAAACTTACCCATATTAGATTGTACACCATTCCAACTTGATGTGGTGATGTACTCTGGTATTGTTCTTTCTCGTCTAGCATTTCTTTGCAATGCGACTTCTAAACTTGTATTTACAAATACCATATAACAATCGTAACCCATATTTTTAAGTATGTTATGTTGTCTAGCAATCATGTCATAATCTCTGCCTGTACTATCAATAACTAATCCTAATCTGCCTTTGATGTATTGATCTAATTGTGATATAACAAATTTCTTTGCACTTTGTCTTATGATGTTTCTAAAATATTCTTCTTCGTCTGGCATTTTAAGAGATAGGTTTGCCTTCTTTAAATCTCTCTCAAACTTAACATCTGAATTTACAAGTTTTAATCCTGTGCCTGTAAAAGCACTTGATGTCACAAATGATTTGCCTGAGCCAGGACCACCTGCAAGAAAGAACGCCTTGAATATACCTGGGTCATAAAGACCTTCATGTAAATTTTGTATAAAACTTTTTATCATCCTTTTATCCAGTTTTTAGATACAGTAAAGTTTGCTGTACTAAACTCTAATCTATCTACGAGTTTGACAGCACGACCTAACCTATCTACGGCAACATAACCTTCAGGATTTGTAACCTCAAAGCCATTGCCTCTCTGTATAAAAGTGCCTATTGATTTAATTTGATTCATTTTATTTACTAGATAATTTTTTGTTTTCTGTAATGTGACATAACTTGCGATTGCAAAGTATATCTGATTTTCATATCTATCAATAAATTTCAAACCTTCATCTCTCTGAGCATTAAATCTATCTTTAGCACTTTGTGTTTTTCTTTTACTAATCTCATCATTTAAAACTTTTGCATAATACTTTCTAAAATTACTTTGTAATTTTTTTACGTTTGCAATAGTCTGACCTCTTCTAATATAATCATTAAAAAATATTTTAAGTCTTGCACCTACTGATAATAAATTAGTCTGTCTTTTCATTAAATCTAAAACGCCTTTACTTTTAGATATTGAACCTGCAGCCATTCTTAATAAACTATCGTACTGATCTGACTCTAATTCTGTAAATGTAGCAACACCAGATGTATCTTTATATCCTGCGTCATCAAAAAATACAGCAGGTGTTTTTGAAAATCTGTTTATATTAACACCAAAGTTTGCTTTTAAATCTGTCATCTTTCTACCTGTGTATGATGTATGAAATATTATACCCATTTTAGATTTAAGTATTCTATTTGCTAAATTAGAATCACTAGGTATTGCATATGTGATTGTGTTAGGTGTAAAAGTGATAACCTTTTCACCTCTGATTGTCGCTGTTTTGATTTCGTCTGGAGTATATAAGAAGTCGCCTTGCACAACTCCTTTGATGTTTAATTTTTTAAGTTCTCTTAATGCAACGATTAATTTATCTGCAAGACCACCAGCATGATTTCTTCTTACATCAGCAGGCGTATAATTGATTTTAGGATTTACGTTGAATACAGATTTTGATCCGACAAAGAATTTGCCGTTTTCAGGATTAACACCACAAAATACAGCAGGTGCACCATCCCATTTAACAGATACATTTACTTTTCTACCAGATGAGCCGACAAGCATATTTCTTAATGATTTAAGAAATTCTACTGCGTTGATACCACCTTGATATCCGTTATTAATTATTTCGTCTTCTAAATGCTCTAAATGTGTGTTTTTAGATTCATTTAAATATTGTTTAAAACTATACATCTCTCTCCACTATACCCATTATACAAAATTTCACCGCTCTTGTCAAGCGTTATTCCATCAATAAATTGTTGTTTTTCTACTATTTATACTTAAGCAGACCCACACTCTGCCTTCATAATGGTCTCAAAATCTTTAGCAAGGCCGCCTTGAAACTGTGGTCTAGGTGTAAATTTACCTTTATATCTAACTTGCAAATCTAATATTTTTGATTTACCTCTAATAAGTGTAAGGTATATTTTAGCAGCATTTGATTTAGCAGATAATTCTTCATTTATTATAACTGCAAACTTATCATTTTTTTGTTTCTTTTCAATTCTTGTTAGACCACATAATGTTGTTTTTAATGCTTTAATACTTGCAGGTAAAATCTTTACCTCACCTTTAGGTGTCACATCTCCTATACCCGTTATCAAAGCAAAATCAAAATCTTTACCTTTTATTTTTTTAGCGTCTAGTTGTTCAAATAATTTTGTTTTTAATATTATGTTAAGTAAAGTATCTGCTAATTCATTTGAATATTTGTTTACTACTTCTCTATATTTACTCCATAATGGATTCTTTTTATCAGATAAATCTTTGTTAACAAAAAATCTCATGCTCTTTGGGTCTTTAGTGTTATCATCTAAATATCCTTTTTTAGATGAAGCATATCCTTTTGTATCAATATATCCTTTATCACCAAATTGTTTTCTATCTATACCTTTTGATTCATATAACTCTTTATCACTTAATCTTTTGTAATTGTTAATATCTTTTTCTAATAGTATTTTTTTGTTTACTGCTTTTTTTACTAGACCTGAAAAATATTTAATTCTTAAATCAACCATTTCTTGTTTTAACTTGTCATATTTTTTACCTTCAAAGACACTAGAAAACGCTTTGTTTATAAGAGTTGGATCAGAGGCTTTTACATCTTTTTTTTTCTTTAAAGACACACCAAAAAACTTTTTCTTATCTGTTGAAACTATTATATCAGATGAATTGTAATCTTCAAAACCAAAAGCACTAACTTTAAATTCTTCTACATCTTTGGGAAATATATTACCTGTCATATAGACGGTTACTTTACCTGTCGCTTTATTCATGTATCGCCTAATACCCTTAGCGGCAGACACACCTACGGCCATATCTTTAATGAATTTATCAGTTAGTTTTGCAGAAAAACCTTGAAAGGTTTTTTCATCACCGAATTGAATATCTTTTTTAGTTTTTACTATCTTCTTGCCATTGTTAATTAATTTTTGTAAATCTATTGGATTTTTTACTTTATCCAAAGTTGACAAATCAGATTGTAAAGCAACTGCTGTCATTATTTCAGACGCTTCGTAAGCCATAGTTTTCTCTCCTATGTACTATTTATGTACGACTACGACCTCTTGTCCTAGCAGGAGCGTTATACCTTGACTTACCTTGATCTACAAATTTTTCTTTGTCATCTCTACAATCAAAGAATGGTGGGAACCCAAAGATACCAAAGGTCTTATATTTGTTTTGAAACTTAACAACAGGTTTTACATCTTCTTCAAAGAAAGACTCTTTTAATACTAACTTACTAGGCATTTCTACAGCACGCCATAGTATGTCTTTACCTTTCTTTATCATTTCAGTTTTGTAGTATATAGATGGACTATTTTTTCTTATTTGTTTTCTCATACTTTAAATCCTGAAAACTTATCATAAACACTTTCAGCAGGTTGAGGACCTGATGGTTCATTTAATTGTTTTTCTGTTTCTTGGTTACTATCTACAATCTGTTGAGCAGATTGTTCTACATCATACAATCTCATCTTTGCCCTATCTACACCTAATATAAAGGCACGATTAAGACCTGGATCATTGTATCTGTTCTTTAATTGTTTAACTTTCATTTGAGATAGTTCTTCTAAATCTTCATTTGATATTAGAGCAAACATAAAGTCAGCAGTTGCAGGAAGACCAAAACTCTCTGAGGTATCTTCTAATCCTACATCACTTGACATATAACCAGTTCTAGTTGTTTGAGTAGCAGAAACAATAGGTACATTATAAGTCACAGCAAGGCCTCTTAATTCTTCAGCGATTGCCTTGATGTAAAAGTAAGATGATATATTACCACCTTTAAATCTACTAGATGAACATATATTTAAATAGTCAATGAATACTATATCTGGTTTAAATGATTTCTTTAATGCAAGTTCATCAATCAAATTTTTAAAATGACCTGTATGAGCAGAGGCAGTAGGATATTCTTTGATAATTAATTGACCTTGTACCTTACTTTGCATTTTCTTAATCTTGTCATCATAAAACTTCTTAGGCATGTCATAGAGTTCATCAATCGTCACGTCTAATAAGTTAGCGTCAATTCTTTCTGCGATACGTTCTTCAGCCATCTCTAAAGTAATATACAATACATTTTTGCCTTGAGTTATCATAGAAGCAGCCACATGACACATGAACAAGGACTTACCTACACCTGTACCTGCAAGTGCCACATTTAAAGTTTTAGGTGGTAGACCACCTTTTGTTATACGATTAAAATATTGTAAATCAAATTTAAGACGTTCTTCAGTTCTATGATAGTAGTCGAATCTTTCATCTGATTGTTCGACATAGTTATGACCAATATGCTGATCAAAAGAAACAGCAAGAGCCTCACTAAGGATGCTCGGAATCGCTTCTGGAGATAATTGTTTATCTTTACCATCTATAATCTTAATACCTTTTAGTACAGCATTATATACAGCACGGTCTTTGCAAAACTTTTCAGTTGTATCTAGTAACCATTGTTGATCTACATTAGACTCAATCTCTAAACTATTCAATAATTGTTTTGATTGTTTAAATTCTTCCTCTGTAATATTCTTTAGGTTTGATAACTCAATTGTCAGAGCTTCTCTTGTGGGAAGATTATTATATTTTACTATAAAGTTATTTATCTGTTGAAATACAATTATTTCTGTTCTATCTCTAAAAAATTCTTCTTTTAAAAAAGGTACAGCCTTACGAGCAAATTCTTCGTTATATACGAGATTGGATAATATTGTTAATTCAAATTTGTCTATCATAATATTGTTTTATCTGTTTCGTGTTGTGTTCTCTCTGTTCCTGCCATAGGTATTATATGTTTTGCTTTTTTGTTAAACTCTTTACTAATATAACATGAAGTTGTTTCAGAGTCAACATGTAATGGTTTAAATCCATGAAAATGTATAGGTATCAAGTCGTATTTGTCTAACTCTTTTTTTGTATTTTTGTGCCAATCGCTATTGTCAAATATAATAATACCATCATCTTTTAATTTATCAAAGGCAGGTTTTACACAATCAAATCTTACCTGACCATCAATTACAATAACATCAAAACCTTTTACATCAGCTGCATATATTGATGAGATATATTCTTTATGGTCTGATTTATATTGTACATTAAATTTTTTCACCCTATCATACCACTCTTTATTATCTTCTACACCATAATAATTAACTTTTTTATCTGCCCACCATAATGTACTAAAGCCTGTACCATATTCAAATACATTTGCACCTTCCCAATCAATACTATTTAACCATTCATAACAAGGATAGGTGTACATAGGCATTACCTCACCTTTATTATTTACAGGTATATTTTTTTTAGATGACTCTATAAACCCATATTCATTTCTTAACTTATGTGTTATATAAGCAAAATGTAATTCTTCATTAGGTATTTCTACACCACTAATTTTGTAAGTCGGCATAATGACCATAACTCCCTAAAATATATTTTGGTTTATCTGTTACCTTTTCACCTACATGTGGATAACACCAGTTAGGGGGAAACATTAATAATCTTCCTTGTTTTGGTTGTACTTTTATATCTCTATTAGGAAAACTAGTATAACCTGAATCATTATTAGATAGATATACAAATAAAACTAAAAATCTACTTGATGTCATTTTAGTTGTTGCGTCAGCATGAATATCAAATCTATCCTCTGTATTGGGCATATATCTTTTAAATCTTGTATGTTCCATTTGAAAAGTTTGTGGCCATACACAATCTGATATATTATTATCTTTTTTATATAAATCAAAATAAGGTCTTAATAACTTACCTATTGCTTGTTCATATTTTGGTACAAGTGATAGATTTAATTCCTGAAATGCTCTGTGATCTGTTTCTTCTCTATGTGTATGTTTTATATTTTTCTCAAAAAATGTAATTAGATTATCAC
>Ga0187219_1000935_pt1 | contig 14246 bp, 8 predicted proteins | sample 13SPOviralmetaG_FD_130162 | JGI IMG/M metagenome (GOLD analysis project Ga0187219, IMG submission 130162) | Marine viral communities from the oligotrophic San Pedro Time Series (SPOT) site, San Pedro Channel, CA, USA - 13 SPOT_SRF_2010-07-21... | ecosystem: Environmental > Aquatic > Marine >... | reverse complement strand
GATTACTTTGTATATTGTAGTAGAACCGCCAATATTCAATCTACACCTCAAGGGACTTCAGTGATGGTTGCCTATTAATCAAATTTTTTTTTTCTTTTTTTTTCTTCCATTATTATATAATAATGGCAGACTATAAAAAAACACTCAAAGATATTGCTAAAGTTGTTAATTATAGTTTAACGGTTGCTTTAGGTAATGAACTCAAACCAAGCGTTAAATTTATGGATGATTTTTTTGATATATATAAAAGTTTTGCTAATAAGGATGATGTTAAAATACAAGAAAAAGTATTTAAAAAATATAAAAGAAAATTAGCAGCAGAACAAGATGTTAGTAAGACTAAAAGAGAATTTAATGCTACTTTTATAGATTTAACTGAAAAAATGTTTAATACTGTTGGTTTTACTGAAGGAAAAGAAGGTATTTTAAATAAAGAACCTTTTAAATCTCAAATGGGAACAATAGCAAATTTTTTATTACCAAAAATGGTAAAACAAATTAATAAATTAGGGAAACCACCAAGCAAAGAACAAAATGAGCGTATAGAGAATGTAATGGGCACTATGATTACTAGTTTTAAAAAATACCCAAATGTTAATGATAATCAAATTGGTAGTTCTCTTGGCGGTTTAGAAGCAGATAGAAAAATAGATTTAAAAAAATTAAATGTAGAAGTATTTAGTGAAGCAACAAGACAAGAGGTATTAAAAAAAGCAAGTGGTATTAAAACAGAGGAAGGTTTTGATGTTGCTTTAAAAAGAGCAAATACGAGAGCAGAAAGAAAGATATTAGAAGACGCAAAAAGAGATTATATGAGCACTGACGAATTTAAAGAAAAACAAAGAGCAACTCTTGCTCTTAAGGCGGAAAAAATGAATACATTAATAAATAGAAAAGCACAAGTAAGACTTAAAATGAAAGATTTTAATTATAGTAATTTAACAACAGCAGCAGAAAAACAAGAATTTTTAGATAAAGCACTAAAATTACCAATTGATAAACAGACTTCGAGTATGATAGAGTATGTTTTAAGGGATGTAATGGCGACAGAAGAACAAGAAAAAGCAACAGCAGAACAAACAGCAGCAACAACAAGAGCAGCACAAGTAGCAACAAATTTAGCAACTGCTCAAGAAAACTTAGCACAGACACTAATAGACGACCAAGATAAACTCGACGGAGCAGAAGAAATAAAAACTATGGATAAAGCATTATTAGATGAAAAATTAGCAGAATTACAAGGTAAAGACAATTTAACAGTAAAAGAAACAGCAATGGTTCAACCATTAAAAGATAGAATAGAAGGTGAAAAAGCAAAAAAAATACAAGCAGAAGATAATTTAAGATTAGCACAAGAACAAGCAGAACAAGCAGCAAAGGAAGAACAAAGATTAGCACAAGTTGAAGGTGATAATCTTGTAAGTTTATTAGGACCTAGTTTAGACCAACAGAGTGAATTTGCTGAAACAGTAAGAGAAGAACAAGAAGGTTTAGCGGAAGCAGACAGACAATATCAACAATCTATAAGACCTTCTAAACCACGAATTTTTGGAGAAACAAAAAAATTTTTATATGGAGAAGAAAAAAGGCGTATTTTAAGAGAACAAAATGAAGCAGAAGAAGCGTATAGGCAACAATCACAAACAGAGTTTTTTGATAGTTTTATTGACCGAATGGAAACCGACAGAGCACAAAGATTAAGAAATGCTATTATTAAGTTTGCGGCAATAAAAGATGATGGAGATTCCAAACATAGGAGAAATAGAGTTAATAGACTTTTACAAAAATTTGCTAATCCTAGATTTAGTGCTGGTGATAGACAAGTTGCTGGTGATTTAGCAACTGCTTTATTTGTTCATAAAGATAAAGAACTTTTAACAACTGGAGAAAAACCAAATAGAGTTAGAATGGAAGAAAGATTAGAAAAACTTAGAAATAATTTAGAAAAAACTGGATTGAAATTAAGAACAGAAGCAAGAGGTGAAGGTTATGATTTTAATATGCCTAGAAGAACTGTAGCAAACAGATTAGGATTAGAAACACAAAAAGTTGCTGATGTTGAAAATCCAGATAGAAAAGCAATACGAGATAAATTTAGGGAAGAAAAAACACCAACTGATGAATTAAGAATAGGTAGAGAAATAGCACTCGCTGGAAGAGCAATGAACCAAGCAGTAGGAGGAGGTGGTGTTGCTGGTGAAAGTGAAGGTGATAGACAAGCAAGAATAAGAGGAGAAAGATTAACCGAATCTCAATATGATAGTGGTGGTCCAAGAGTAGGTAGAGGTAATGAAGGTATAATATCACAAGCAGATATGGATAGAGAATATCCACGAAGAGTAAGACCAGCATTAGGAACAACAGCACGACAAGCAGAAACAGCACAAACAGTTCAAAGAACCGCCGAATATAAAAGAACTTGGGCAGCACTGGGAACTACTATACGAAGTATGAATTTAAATGAAAGAGTTATACGAAAAATTGAAGGAACTGGTGGGTTAGAAGGCGAACAACAAAGAAGTGTTAGACAAAGTGCTATTAATTATAGAGATACAAGGAGATATATTGAAGAAAACCAAGACTTAATAAATAGAGATTGGGGACAAATGGCGGTGAATAATGGGCAATTAGTAGGAACTGGTGGTAATTTTGGAGGTTATTTTTTTGACGCTGAAAAAAATTTTGAGAAAGGTGATTACGCTACACAACTTGCTGCTGATGTTGCTGCTGGTAAAAATGTAGTTCAAGTTTATAGTAATGGTATGAATTTAGTAGATATGGGAACTACTGACGCATTAGAAAGTGAATATTATGCTGGTAGTCAATATGGACCATATTTAGGTGAAATAGCAAGTATAGTAAGAGCAGAACAAGTAGATAAAACAGTTTATTACGCTCATACTAAAGGGGGAAATTATGTTGAAGGTATAGGTTTAGACAGATACAATCCAAATATAGATACTCAAGCAATTAAAAAGGGCAATTTAAAGATTAGTGATTTACAAGACCCTTTCCCTTATGGTGGAGAAGGTTATGAAAGCGGTAGTATTTTTAGTAGAGTTGATATTGATTTACCAAATCTTAATGTTGTTAGTATTAAAGGCACAAATATAAAAGCACAAATACAAGACCCCAATTTTGACGGTGTTTTATTACATACAAGTAGTAAAACTGGAGGTCCAAGTGGTTTAAGAAGGGGAGGATATGTAGGAACTGATAGTAGGTTATATACACCAAAAAAGAAAGGAAAACCACCAGTAGAAGTTGCTAAAAGTGTAAGAGAAGGTGAAATTGCTAGTTCTCGATTAATTGGTTCTGCTAAACAAGAAGAATTAGCAAAGAGAGGTCAAAGGAAAAAACAAACTAAATATTTATATGGTTTTCAAAGAATAAAACCAATTACTACTTTAAGACCTTTTGATAAAAAAAAGAAAAAAAGAAATAATTAAATCTTCGTGAAATTCGTGAAATTCGTGTAAATTTTAAAATCCTTTCAAAAAAAAATGAGGAGGAGAAAAAAACACACGAAAAACACGAAAAACACGAATGAGTAGATTTAATATATTATTTTTCTTACATAATTATAATTATAATGTCTAATACCTTTTATATAGACGCTAATAGACAAAACAGTTCAGTGAAGAGTGAGAATAACAACGAATGGACATATAAACTATCTAACAATATACAAATACCACCACAAAGTGAAATAGGTATAGAACAAGTATTTATACATAAACAAGGTATTAGTGGTGCTACTATCGAAATAGACGAAGATATTACAGAAACCTTATATTTTAGTGTTTATGTTAGTGATAGTCCCCATTTTGTTCCTCGTGCTACTGGAAATTATGATAATAGAGGAATTGCTCAAATATCAAGAGGTAATACGATGATTCCTTCTTTCTTTCCATTTGGGATTATTAATAATAGAGCAATATATAATCCAGCAACCGCAAGTGATGGTGGTGATAGTCCTTATTTTGGACAAGAAGCAAGTATGGATAGAATACAACAATCTGGAGGATTAAATCATAATGGAAGTAAATACTATGGATATACAAACCCAGCACAAAGAATAGCGTTATTTGAAGACGACGGAGGAGGAGCAGTAGGAAAAGGTAATAACCCAAGAATGAATGGTTCTCAATTCCAAAATATAAATGACCCCTTAATTACTGGTTATAGTGAATGTCCTATGATGGCGATAGAAATAGACCAAACTTCCCCACATTATACTGATGATGGAGAACTTGATTTCGGTTTAGCAATAGGACTAAGAGGAAGAGGAACACAAAAATCAGTAGCAGACGACGACCCAAATACAAGACTAGGAGACCCTAGATTTAAACCTTATGTAAAATCAGTTGATATTGTTATTAAAAAAGGTGTTTATAGTATTGGTGAAATTTCAACTTTAATTGAAAATCAAATTAATGGTAAATATGTTAATGTTAAGAATGACGATTTATATACAGACACAATCATAGAAAAGGTTAATTCACAAACCTATGAAGGAACATTGGAAACCGAAGGTATTTATACAAAAGCACAACCATTAGATAGATTTTCATTACTAAAATCTCGTATTAATAATTTTTCACCAGCAACTGATTTTAGTGCTGGTCCAGATATGGGAACAAATGCTAGTAAAAACTTTCAATATCCAAATGCTGAATTAAGTGCTATTTTTAGTCAAGACAGATTTTTCCAAATTGTAGTTCAAAATGGTAAAGAAGAAGTAGGTTCTTATAATGAACCAGCAGATATGTTTAAACACCATAATCCAAGTGGATTAAATGGATTACATTACGCACAATTTAATGATAATTATGGAATGCCTTTCTATCCAGACGACCAATTAACCCCAATTAATTATTTTTCAACAAGTGGGAGCACTTCAGCAGACGCTACGGCAAATGTCCCTAAATATGCTTTAGCGTATAATCAAATACCAGTGGGCGGAACTTCTACTGGGTATGACGCAGAATTACCAGAAAAAACACAATCAATAGGAACACACAAAGGAAGAGCACCAGTTATACCTACTGAAAAACAATTATTCTATATACCAGTTCATTATTACAATCAATTGATTAAAATGTGGATACACGAAGATTTTGAAATGGTGGATTTTTCTACTGTTAGAGAAGGACAAGCACATATTAATTCTTATTTAGTAGAAACTGATAATTGGACAGTTAATACAAGGAGAATGTTTAGATATGGTTTTCAAACACGGTGTAATTCCTATGGTTCAAGTGTTGCTCCTCCTAATGGAATTGATATGAATGATAATGATAATTTTATTGGATTACATTATTTTGGTAAAGTCAATGCTATACCAGATTTTATACAAACTGGTAAAAAGAGTAGTTCAACCCATAAATATCCAACTGGTAGTGAAGAATTATGTGGTGTAGAAACTACACCTTCAAATTATCAATATGATATAATGAAAGACGGTTATTTTGTAGGAACGCCAGATTTTTCTTTTTCCTACGATACAGACCAATCCTCATTTACTATAAAAGGACTTCACCAATCAAGTAGAGTTAGTAGTTGTGATATGAATGGAAATCCTATGACTAGTGAAGGTGAAAGTGCTGTATTTCTTAAAAGACCGACTGATTTTTTAGAAATTATGTTAGAAAATCCTTCAAGAACAGAACAAACTATCAGTGAATTTGGAAATCCACTAAATCAAGAACAACAAAAATATGTAGATAGGTTTAATACAAATGGAGGTAAAGACGGATTCATTACTAAAATCAAATCAGTATTAAATAATAATGAGGATAGAGTAGGTGGAGTAGCAGTTTATAACTGGGCATATCAAACAGCATTAAAATATGGAGATATAGACCCTAAAACATTTAAAAAGATAAATCCAGCAAACGGAGAAGAATATAAACCATATAATGATAATTATACACATTTATGGAAATATAAAGATTTTTTTTCAAGTGAAGAATTAGCGAGACAAACTTGGGAAAAAACATTATGGTTTAAATTAGGTTTTACATATGATAATTTACAAAATGAAGAAGGTTGGGAAAAAGTATCTTATTATGATTTACCAGTTGATAAATATAACAATAAACCAACAGAAACAGCATTAGCAACTGGGGACTTTACAACTATAACTGCTAGTAGAAGGGAAAATACTTATTATGAAGCAAGAAACAAAATGTATTTTAAAAATGAAGATTTTAGAATATATGGAAAAACAACTAAAGGCGAAGTTGATTTAAGTAGTATTCCAAGTATATCAACGACTTTTAATAATTTACAATATTCTTATGCTGAAAGACCAGTAAGTGGGCAAGTAGTCGAAAGTGGAAAAAGTGCTGGAACTATTAAACAGATAATTAGACAGTATAATAATATGTCGGTTTCTAAACCATATTATGGATACACGCAAAATTTAATAACATATGGAAATGCTGGAGGAACTAATAACAATTACCACGACCCAGTATCTGTATCTTTATTACAAAATAAAATAAGTGATAATCGACCAGATTTAGTTGGTGCTTTTGATTTATCATATTCATTTGATAATTCATTTTATTTAGGTAAAACAAGAACACCTATATTAACTGGTAGTAAAACTCTTATTGCTAGTAAATTACCTAGACTTTCTAATCAAGGTTATTATTTAATAACAAGTGATATAGTCGATAATTACCAAGACGATTTAAAACAAGGGCAACCATTACCATTATTAGGAATAGTTCCTATTAGTAATTTAAGTAATCAAGATTTTATAGTTGGTGATAGTGATATAGTCCATACTACACAACAAGCAAAAAATATTAATTCTATTAAGATAAAAATATTAAATCCAGATTTAACTAGTCCTATATTACAAGAAAATAGTAGTGTTGTATTAAAAATATCAACACCTTTACCACAAAATACTCCTATGAATGGTAAAAATCAAAAGCAAAATGACCCTAATGATAATAATACAACCAGCGGAAGAAACTAAGCGAAGCAATACCGACGAAGTCATAAAATATTTTCTCATATCATTATATAATATGGCGGAAATACCACGACCAACATTTGGACCAAATTTACAACCTCCTTCACTTCAAGCAGTTTTACAATCATATAGGGATGTAGCGTTAGAAGATAAAACATATCCAGATACACAACAAGCAGATGTTCCTAAAGTAAAAAAACAACAACCAGCATTTAGTCAATTAAGTTCATATGGAGCAGAAGGATTACCACCAGAATTATGGGCATTAGTTCATAGTCAAAAGGACGCTATGGAAGCAGCACCCCCACCTAATGTTTGGACTGATAATTTTTTATCAAAACCAGAAGAAGAAAGAAACAATTTATTAATGAATTATAATACAAGTATGGCGAATTTTAAGTATTTAGAAAGTCAAATAGAATTCTTACCAGACTGGGCAGATAATATACGAGTAGAAGCAGAAGAAAATAATGACGAAATGACTGGTTTTGGAATACCCTTTTTTAATTTTAGACAAGGAACTAGAGACCACGCTATTAATATATGGGAGGACGGACAAGAAGCAGATACACACGCACACCCACGAGCAAGGGCATTACATAATGGAATAACTGGTTTATTCGATACATTACCAGACCACGACGATTTTTTTATGGGATTAGGAGCAACAGAAGCACAAGCAGACGAAATACTGGACGGAATACACGACGAACAAGCAGAAAGAGAAAGGTATGACGGAGGAATGGGATACTATAGAGAAGATAATTGGAGAACATTAGATACTCACCCACATAGGGATTTTATGATGGACGAATTAGTAGAACAAGATAGAGTAAGATATGATAGTGATGATGGAGAATATGTAGATGGAGATGATGAAGATGGATTAATGGAAGCATTAACAAATAGAGATTATTTTGGTTATTCTACAAATGAAGAGGCAATGTTGGAATATTACGAAGAAATAGAAGAAGCATTAGCAGATATAAATACAGAAAGAGATAGAATTACAAGTGCTTTAAATCCAAGCAACCCCTCACAATTTGAAGACGAAGAATACGACACTGAAGACGATAACGAACCAGAGAGAGCAGAAGAAGATTTAATTAAGTTTAGAGGTATAATAAAACAACAAGGGACTTTAACTGATAGAATTAAAGCAAGAGAAAGTAGAGGACCAATTGAAGCACCAAAGCAAATTCAAATAAGAAGGTCAAGAGGACCAAAAAAACGACCTACTGGAAAAGTTAGACATAGAAATAGGTATTTAGAAAGAGCAAGAGTTATGTATGAAGAAAATAAAGAACTAATGGAAAAGAGAAAAACTAAACCATTATTGAATCCGTAGCAGTTTGAAAAAAAAAAATTGATTTTTATAATTAGTTAAAAAGAAAATTACAATGTGTAAATACCACCAAACTAAATTAATTATGTCTAAAAAAAAGGTAGAAATTGTTAAACCAAACCACGAAGAATTAGTAAAAGAATTAAACGATTTAAAAATTAAACACGAAGAACTATTAAGTATGAAAGCAAGAATTAATGCTGGACACCAAAAATTTTATAATAAAAAGTTCGTAGTAAGGGATACTATGACGGAAGGTGAAAAAGAGATTATCATCCAAAATAAATATCATAGGAATTCATTAGCAAGGGCACGATATATTCGTAGTCCAGAACAACAGAGAAAAGCAAAAGAACGAGCAACTCAACGATATATAGATAGATTAAGCGACGAGGAAAGAATTAGGTATTATAAGAGGAAGAGAGCAAGGGAACTTGCGAAAAGTAGCAGTCTCGACAGTATAGCATAGGTGTCCCCTTATAATCATATTGAAAAACTCTATCTTTCCCACATTGAATACAATTAACACAACTACCACCACAACAATCATTACACCAATAGTTTCTTGCTGGGTTTTTGTAATTGGTCTTTCTATTAACTCGGTATTTCTTACAACTAACGCATTGTTTGTGTGTAATTTTTCTTTTTCCTTTTTCAATATCTTTACACCATACAGACATTTTATCTTTTAAATTGTCTATACCCTCAACTTCCTTTATGAACTTTAATGTTCCTTCTATACAATCACTTCCTAATATCATATAATCCCATTCTTTACATTTATATTTCATTATTGCTAAATTATGTATATGAGGTTTTCCACATACACATTGGAAGTAATCCTCGCCGTCTCTATTAACTATGTTGTATGGACATATATTACCTAAATGTTGAAAATTACTAGGTTTAGGGCATTTTTCATAATCTACATATTCCATATCTAATAATACACCCCATCCATTATTACCAGTAAGACACCTCAACCCTCTTATAAGTTTTGTATATAGTTTTTTAGTAGCATTCAATACTTTTTCTTTTTCGCTTTGGAATGAAAAGTTTTCCATTTAAATGAATATACTATCATACCTTTAAATATATTTTTAACACGAAAAATATTTGATTTTAATATCGAAAAAAAAAAATTGATTTAAAAATTATTCGTTTTAATTAATTAAATATGACCAATTACAACAATGCTGACGAATTATATGACGCTTTATTAAAGCAGACTAAAATTGATAGAGTTGCTAAGTATTTCAAGAAGAGAGGATATACTGATAAGGAACTCACTAGTGAAAAGGGTATGAACTTTGTTCATACTACTATACACGGAAAAGCACCTTCCTATACTACTCGTAGTGGTATGGATTACGGTTTCAATGTATGGAATGCTGAGGAAGTAAGACACCATACTAAATTTTTAGAGGAGACGGAATATGAATATGGTAATGATAAACTAATTGATAAGTGTAATGACTTTATTGTCCTACCTAATAATTATAAAAGACAAAAACACGAAGATGATTTCTATACTTGTTGTGTCGATGTCGATAGTAAAGAAGAACTATATAGATTATATAAAAATGGGTTTCCAGTGTTCGAGACACCATTTACATTATCACGAAATAAACAATTACCACACTTTTGGATTAAGACAGATAGTAGATATGAAAGAATGTTAGGTAAAAGTTATAAGAATGAGAAGGGTGAGACAGAACCACGAGAAATTGACTTCCTATTTGATTACATATATGAACGCAAGAGAAATATTGTATATGGTGCTGATAAGGATACAGACCTACCATATATCGAATATCATAAACTATGGGAATATGCTGACCTTGAAGCAGAATACTTTAAAACAGTATATTACGAAGATTTACGAGAAGGCACTAAACCTAAGAAACAAGCAACTAGACAAGCACCAGCAAAATTCGTGAAGGATACAGATATTGATTTGAATGGTATGAGAATGAAACCAAGTTGGGAAACTATACCATACAAACCATTAGCAGTATTACTTAATGGATTAGACCCTAACAAACACGACGATATGAAATCTTGGTATAAGATTACTAGGTCGTTAATATGTATGATTGGTGAGAATGATAATCCTAATAATATACTAGACCTTGCTATTCAGTTTTGGAGACGCAGTGATAAGTATAAACGAGAATGGGACTTAGAGAATACAAAACTATTCATTAGGTTTCTTAATGACGGCACTTATAAAGAATTCAAGAATGGTCATAGAACGGCAGCACAATATCTATATGACTTAATAGAAGAAGAGAATAAAGATTTATGGAAGGAGTTATGTTTTTTAGGACACCGAGACATAGATAAAGGAGAATTCAAAAAGTTGAATTTTGGTGAAGCAACAAAAGCATTTAATAAACGAGTATGTTATTTAGGTGGTGGCGTTAATATGTTTGCTGAGTATAACCTCACTACACACCAATACATATATATGAAAGAACAAGACTTAATAAAGAAGTATAGGAATTTATATTATTTATCTGTTGCTGAAATATACAATAAGAAAACTGGTGAGAAGACAGAAGAAGAAGGGAAAGAAAAATTTATTATTCATTGGTTGGATAATGAATATAGAAAAGAATATGATGGCGGTGCTTGTTTTAAACCACCTCCTACTCAACCTCACTTCAATGAGTTCAACTTATTTACTGGTTTCAACCTTGATAAGATTACAGACTTTGACGAAGAGATTAATGCTATGAGTGAAGAAGAACTAAAGGAAGAGTTAGACTTTGTATTCAAGCACCTTAGATATTTGAGTGGTGAAGACCAAACAGAGAAAGTATTTGACTACCAACTTAAATACATTGCTCATATGTTGAAGTTTCCTCATATTCTACCGAGAGTTGCTTTAGTATGGATAAGCGTTCCAGCGTGTGGTAAAAACCAAATGTTGAACTTCCTAAGTAATATAATGGGCGACCAATACTATTATAGTAGTGCTAGTAGTAAAGAAGTGTTAGGTGATTTCAATGCGTGTGTTCGTGGTAAAATCCTATTAAATCTCAATGAGTTCAAGGACGGACACCGCAATATGGAATCCTTAAAAGAAATCATTACAGAGATTAAGTTAGATATTCGAGAGAAGTGTAAGAACAATATGATGATAGAGAATTGCTGTAGAATTGTTATATCTACTAATCTCAAAAATCCATTCAAGTTAGAGTTTATGAATAGACGGTTTATGGTTATGAGGTGTAATCCCATTACTGCCTCAGCAGAATTCAAGAAGAATAACTATGGAGGTAAATTACATAAGACCTTCTCCAATGTAAGAACGCAAAAAATGTTCTTACGATATTGTAGAGAGTTTGTAGGGGTTCATAAAGACCATAACTTCGAGACCAGTATTATTAAGACTGCTGAGTATAGACAATTACAATCTCGTAATATTCCATATATCATTAGGTTCTGTAGATATTGGTATAATAAGATTGTTGAGACTAAAGATAAGGTATTTAGTGGTAAGTTCAAACGAAAACAACTATTCACTTTATTCCAAACCTTCTTAGAAGAGGAGAACGAGAAACTAACTGATATTACAGAGACTGGATTTATCAATGACTTAGAACACCACCTTATTAAGAAGAGCGGTGATATGTCCTATATGTCCGCCAATCCACAAGCATTCATAGCACTAGGTAAAACAAATCAAAAAGTATATACAATGGATACTAATAAGACTAAGTCCTACTTCGACTTAGAGGGTATTGACTACATAGGAGCAAATACTACTGAATTCTTAGAGACAGATAGTGAAGATAGTGAAAGTGATTTAGATACTGACGACGACGAATGAATAATCGTGAAATTCGTGAAATTCGAATGATTTTTAAAATCCTTCCAAAAAAAAATGAGGAGTAGAAAAAAACACACGAAAAACACGAAAAACACGAAGATTACAATTTAATGATTTTACTATCTAAGTTCAATCCATTACATAACCACATAGTATCAAACCAACAACCCTTAGTCATTTTTTTATTTTTCAAGAAGTTATATCTACCACTAGGTATTATAAATTGAAGGTCATCGAAATACTTTTTAATCCATTTACTACCTAATGCGTCTATAGGCATTAATAATATAAAAGGTTTGTTTAATGATAGAGCAAGTTTAACACATTTCTCTTTCATACTAAATGGAATATTAGAAATCATTATATCAAATTCTGGATGTTCTCTGTTGAATGCGTCTTTCTTCTCATTAATACAAGTCTTACCAAGTTCTTCCCATTCTTTAACCACTTGTCCCTTACAGTAAAAGGGGTCATAAATAATATCAAAACTACCAATATAAGGTAGTAAATCATTGAGCACTTGTTTAGGGGATTCATAGTCGTCGTCTTTGAATTCAATAGCATTGCCTTTATAGTTTAATCTACTATTTTCCATATAAAATAAAAAAATGTATTAATCTTATTATTAGAACTCGTAAGCATAGCAATCAATATACAACCTCCTCACCTTCTAATACCTCTATAGTAATATCCATATCTATTGGTCTCAATATACTTAACGCCTTACTTCCTTTATTACTACTTGCTCGAGTTAATCCCTCGCTCTCTCTAATCTCCATTAAGTCCTTATAACTCCTTATATCACCTCCAAAATCCCAACCGAATTCGTCGTATATAGTAAAGTAGTCTTTATACAGTTTCATAGGTAATTCCTCATTATAAAAGAAATGTCCAAAAGAACCAAGATAATAATATAGTGAATTACATTCCTCGTCAGTCTCCCAATGTCCCATTCTCTTTAACTCATTAATAAAACTATTAGTATGTCTCCAAGTCTCTTCCTTAGTTTTCATATTATCTCTAATCTCCATTAGATATACATATACATTGATTTTATCCCATAGTTCAGTTGGTATATATGGTAGTTCATTATTTAGTATAGTAATTGATAGGTTGTTTCCGTTAGTAGTCATATCTACCCAATCCCAACCGAAATCCAAAAAATCAATTTTTTTTTTTCGTGTCGGTTTTTAAGAATACTTATAGACTAAATCCGCTGGGATTGGATTTCAATATAAAAAGTAAAAAAGTGTATATTAAAGTTGTCTAAAATCAATCCCAGCAGATTTATTGGTAATCACTCTCCTCCCATATAATATCCCCTCCGTATTTGTATAGAGCACTAACATAGTCTTTCGAATTCTTAGTATTGATTTTACTAGAGCATTTAAATCCATAGTCTTCTTTCCATATTCTTTTAAGTTCTTTTAGAGGTGTATGAATACTAATATCCATAAGCATTTTACTATCACTATTAAAACCTTTTTCACAACTACGAGACCTACGAAATCTATACATAGTAGTTTTGTCTCCATAAAATACTTGTCTATTATGGTATGTTGGTAGTCCTCTATTATAATGAGTTATAGTTTTATCATAATCGTCGGTTGCTTTTTTACCCCATACACTTCCTTTTCTTGCTACGAAGTTGTCGGCATAATAAGTCCCACCATTATTCCTAGTTCCGTGCTCACCCCTATAAGTAGGTGGTCGGTCTAAGTATGGTATTTTATTAAACCACTCACTAAATCTAAATTCACTTGCTGATATTAAATCATTAAGTTCTTGCTCTATTTTCTGTTGCTTCATCCTCAACTCTTTAGTAATACCTTTTGCTTTATCTTGTCTTCTTTGTTCATATATATTTTTCCATATATTAACTCTTGGTATAGTAAGTCTATCTATATATTCTTGCTGTAATTTATATATATTAATATCGTGTAATAGTTTTAGTATTTTATCCTCTATATCTTTTGGTAGTAGTCCCCAAAAGTATTCTCCATCATAATCACTACATAATGTAGGTTGATTAATTGCTAGTGCGATTTTCATTTGTTTTTGTTGTTTGGTTT
>Ga0187219_1000928_pt1 | contig 14285 bp, 7 predicted proteins | sample 13SPOviralmetaG_FD_130162 | JGI IMG/M metagenome (GOLD analysis project Ga0187219, IMG submission 130162) | Marine viral communities from the oligotrophic San Pedro Time Series (SPOT) site, San Pedro Channel, CA, USA - 13 SPOT_SRF_2010-07-21... | ecosystem: Environmental > Aquatic > Marine >... | reverse complement strand
TGATGAAGATTTAAACCTTAATAGAGCTGGATCTACAACTGCTAGACTACGTTTAACATCTGGTACAACAATTAGTGATCAGGACCTTAGTGTTACAGGTGATGTAACTATCTCAGGTGATTTGACTGTTAGCGGTGATACAGTAACCCTTAATACTACAACTATTACAGCAGAAGATGCTGTTATCTTATTAAACAGTGGACAAACAACTCCAGCAAATGATATCGGATTAATATTCCAAAGATATAGTAGCGCAACTTCGGCAAATTATAATCCTGTAATTTTATGGGAAGAAAGTAGTGATAAGTTTGTACTTGGTAGTACTACTGAAGCAGCAGCCGATGCTGATATAAGTTTAAATCAACAATGGCTAGTAGTTACTGGTTCTGGTAATGTTGGTATTGGATCTAATACCCCAACTGATGCTCTTGTTGTATCACATGGCACAGTACCAACTGCATATATTGGTGATAAGGATACTGCCAAACACGCTAATTTAATAATTAATCGTGGTAGTACCTCTTTTGATGCTAACTTAATGTACAAAACAGGTAATGTTACTAAATGGCGTATTTGGTTAGACGGTATAGATAATACACTACAAGTTAGAGACGAAGCAAACGCTTCTAACATTATGACTTGGGAAACTGGCGGCAATGTTGGTATTAACGTTGATGACCCAAGCGCAATACTACATATAAAAGATGGCACTAATCCAGGTACTGCTCAGTGGGATTATCGTGTAACAGCAGATTTCCAAGCCGATAACGGAAATACTAGCCATTTAGAACTTATACAAATAAGAGACAGCGGCGGTGTAAATGACTGGACACGCACTGGTACTAGATTACAACAACGTATTGATAGTACCTACATGGGGTATATGCAATTTAATGGGTTTAACAATAATAATGGAATAAGTTGGGGATCCGGAGGCGGCACAGCTGGCCCAGAAGCAACAACAGAAAAAATGCGTCTTGATCAAAATGGTAATCTTAGTATAATAACTGGAAAATTAATTCTTAATGATGTAGGTTATTCTATAGGTAATGAGTATCATAAGTGGAAACGTGTTTATTCCGTAACTACTTCAAGTCCGCAGGAACTTCTAAACAGCGATGGAAACTCGCTTGTTACTGGAGGGGTTTATAGGTTTACAGCTCACATTTCAGGCACTGGAACAGATCAATTTGCTACTGCGGTATATTGGAACCAAAACGGTACATGGCGTATCAACGTTACAGGACAAAGTGGAACAAGTAGTAACCATCCAGAGTTTATTATTGATGGGTCAACTAACAAACCTACTATTCATATCGACCATCCTAGCACTTATTCTATACACATCTTAGGTGAAAGAATAGAGTTAGATGAAGGTTCTGGCACTGATAACGCTGGCTTTGGTTTTGGTACTGATGCGTTCTTGGGAAGTGTGAATAATAATTTATACTTTTTGCCAGGAGGAACTACAGCAACAGGGCAAAACTCATACGACGATGGAAATATAGTATGGCATGCAGGTAATGACGGATCAGGATCAGGTTTAGACGCTGACTTGTTAGATGGTCTACAAAGTGGTAGTTACTTGCGCAGTGATGCTGATGATACTATGAATGCTAGGTTAGCTATAAAATCTGGATTCTATTCAGTCGGTGGTAGTCATGATCTAAGTTTGCTCAACAGTATGGCAATAGGTCCTTCTAATAGCGACCTAGTATACTTCCGATCCCAATCGGCTGCTGGCGAATTTGCCATTCAAACTTATGACGGCGGAAATACTGGCGGGCTTCATTTGCAACCATATGGAGGCGAAGTTGGTATTGGTGTAACTAACCCTAGTGAAAAACTCGATATCTTAGGCAAAGTGAATATTCAAGATGGTCAAGTATGGAGTACCGGAACACAAGGTACGGGAAGAGGGTCAATTCATATTGATCCAGACGATGCTACAGCCGATGCCGGTGGTGCTATTACATTTGGTGCGTCAGATACATCAAGTGGCACAAATGGTCAGGCTGGTATCTATGTAAGATCAGATGGTAATTATGGTACAAAAATGTACCTTTCAACTACAGATAGCTACGCTCAGGGTTCAAAATCCGCTATTACTATAGATCAAGCGGGTCACGTTACTGTACCACGTGGCTCATTTATTGTTTCTGGAGGGGTTTCGATTTTTTCAGCTTCCGGACTAGACCCAGACAGTTACGTTAATTATGCTGGTGGTTTTGGTAGTATCGCTGATGGTAGTGGATGGTCAGCAAGAGGGTTGTTTATCTCAGGAGGAGGAACTGGACGAGCTACAGCAATCGCTTCTGGTTCTGGAAATGTTTACTTTGGAACACAAAATGGTAGTAGTGCTAACTCGATGGCTAGTTGGCTCACGGTAGCTCAAAGTACTAAAGTAGCAAACTTCGCAGTTACTCCTACATCTGCTAATAACACTATATGGCATGCAGGCAATGATGGCTCCGGTAGTGGACTAGATGCTGATTTACTTGACGGACAACAAGGTTCATATTATTATGCGGCAAGTAATCCAAATGGTTATATTACAGCATCTGGTAATGCTGCTACGTCTCATGCGGTTACAGGTTCTGCCTTTGCAACAACCAGTTCACCAGGTAGTGTTTTAGAATATCAACAATCATCCGGAATAACAGATACAAAACTAGCTCCTAGTACTGACTGGTACAACAGTATTCGTATGGGGCATGGTAATCCTTATAGCTATTATAGTAATACTATTGCTGTAAAAATGACGGGTACAGGAGTAGGTACTTTATATACGCAAACTATTTCAAACAACAATGCGCAGGGTTGGAATAAACACTGGCATGATAATAATGATGGCTCAGGCTCTGGACTAGACGCTGATACTGTTGATGGTATTCACGCTTCCGGGTTTGCAACTTCATCACATGATCACACAATATTAAAAACATCTGGTAACTATGTGTGGAACAATTCTACAACAGCAGGTAGTTACCCTACAGTAAATGGATCTCCTGGGGTACAAACATCATTTGTTCGTGGGGCTGATGGTTGGCCTGAGTATGGCGCTGTTTTACATGTTGGAGCAAGAGGTGGCACTGACGCAGGAGGAGATTTCCAGCTTTATTGTGGACATGGTTCTGCGAATGGTGGCAACTATTTAAGAGTTAGAAATGCAGATAATAGCGCAAACCCTACTGATAGCTGGACATCTTGGAGAACTATTTGGGATAGTGGCAACGATGGCTCAGGGTCTGGTTTAGATGCTGATTTACTAGACGGTGTTCAAGGTAGTTCTTACCTACGCAGTGATACTTCAGATACTATGCAGTTCAACACAACTACCGGAGAGACTCTGAAATTTGTAAACAATACGTCTGGTGGTCAAATACAAATAGGTTTTCAGCAAAATGATACAGATGGATTACATCACAGAGGCTATATCCGTTCTCGTAAATCAAGTGCAGGAAATGCTGCAGGTATTATTGAGATTCTGCCTAGACAATCTGGTGGAGGTACTGGCACAGCATTTACGTTAGAAGCTGGTCAAGACCCTAAGTGGGGTGGCAATAAGGTATGGCATGCAGGCAACGATGGCTCTGGCTCAGGACTAGATGCTGATACGGTTGATGGTGTTCAAGCTTCAGCACTTGCTAGAACAAGTAACTTTACAGGTCAATTTAAGTATCTGGGAACAGGTGTTAGCTATGATACTGATAGAACGACAAAAGTTACCGGAGGCATAGCAGTATACAGTGGTTACAACGCAGGAACAAATCGACCAACAACTTATGACACTGCAATGCAAGTTGCAGCAAGTAATAGAGGTTTTGAAATCGCATGTGACTGGATTAGTACTAGTAGCACAGCTCTGTTTGTACGTAGCTTGCGGGATTGCTGTCAAGATTGGTCTTCTTGGACACGAATTGCGACTTCAACGTATGCTACTTTCAACACAAGTATTACATCAACTGGCGATGTTACAGCTTACTATTCTGATATGAGACTTAAAACTAAAACTGGAACTATTGAAAATGCACTTGAAAAAGTATGTTCTCTTGAGGGTTTCTATTACTTAGAAAATGAGCTTGCTAGTGAGTATGGTTATAACAACCAAGAACAACAAGTAGCTTTATCGGCACAGGAAGTTCAAGATGTTATGCCAGAAGCTGTGTCCCTTGCTCCTTTTGATATAGAAACAGATGAAGACGGCAATAAATCTTCTAAGTCTGGTGAAGATTATTTAACAATAAACTATGCCAAATTAGTGCCACTTCTAGTTGAGTCTATTAAAGAGCAACAAACACAAATCGACGAACTAAAAGATATGGTGAAAAAGCTAACTGAAAAATAGCTATAAATATTACAAAGTACATAAGGAAGAATAAATGGCAAATCTAGTTAGTAACATCGACGGTGTATTAGAAATCTGGGACGATGGAACTGTAAACATTGTTGGAGGTAAACTACAAATTGACAGTAGTGATGTCTTAAACAATAATAATAATGCTCTTTTTTCCGACGTAAGGGTTGATACACTTGATTTTGGAGATGCTAGTCCAACTCTGAGTGATGATGGTCATCTTTTAAAAATACAAACTGATAACGGTTGGACTACTATTGGGGCTGCTAACAGTTCATATACCCATATTAGCACAGATAGACCTAGTTTTTACTTCAATCAAAAATTAGTAGTCAACTCTGGAGTTGTCCAAAGTTACGATGAAGATTTAAACCTTAATAGAACTGGCTCTACAACTGCTAGATTGCGTATAGCCGATGGCACAACACACAGTGATCAAGACTTTAGTATTACTGGTGATGCAACTATCTCAGGTGACTTAACTGTAAGTGGTACAACTACTACATTAAACACAACAAATACACTTGTAAAAGATGCTGTATTAACACTTAACCATGGACAAACAACTCCAGCAAATGATATTGGATTATTATTTCAACGTTATAGCAGCCCAACTGCTAGTAATTATAACCCAGTCTTTATGTGGGAAGAGTCCACTGATAGATTTGTATGGGGTACAACCACTGAACTAGGTGCAGATAATGATATCGGTTTAAGTGCGCAGTGGATGACAATCGAAGGCACAGGTGATGTTGGTATTGGTACAACTAACCCTATACATAAACTTGATGTACATGGTACTGGAAGATTTACAAATACTCTTAACATAGAACGATCCGACGGTACTTTCCTACAATTAAAAGGAACTTCTAACAACACCGGATATATTAATTGGGAATCTAACGGATTTACTTTTTATACCAATGGACCATCTGAAGCATTTAGAATCGGTCCATCTGGAATAGTTGTTAATGAAGACAGTCGTGATTATGATTTTAGAATAGAAACTAATGGTGATGCGAACACATTATTTGTTCAAGGTGATAATGACCACGTAGGCGTAGGAACAAATTCTCCAACAGTTAAGTTTGATGTTTACGATAATACTACATGGGATACCGCACACTTTAGTAGTAATACTGGTACTGGTGCTGGTATTTCACTAGACGCAACTAATACAGGTGTGAGATGGAGTTTGATCGCACAAGGTACTTCTGGCGGTGCAAATGACAACAATCTAGGATTTCACTTAACTAACGCAGGCACTAGTGGATCATCAACTGGTTATAAGATGGTTATGACACATGATGGTCGATTCGGCATAGGCGATATGACACCTCTAGGTAAACTTCATGTTAAAGATGGTGATGCTGGAAGTATTACAACAAACAGCGCACACGATACTATTATTGTTGAAGGTGATGGCAACACAGGTATTAATATTTTCTCACCTAACACAAGTTATCAATATTTGGCATTTGGTGATACAGAAGGTAGTAATAGTGGATATGTTCGTTACCAACATAGTATTAACCAAATGGTATTACGAGCAGGCGGGCAAGACACATTATATGTAAATGAAAATAAAATAGGTATTGAAACATCAAGTCCTGATGCTGTACTAGATGTAAACGGCGATGTAAAAGTTGGTGTTAGTGGAAAATATTCATACTTCAAGTTACCAAATATTAGCAGAGGTGGCAGTGGCATAACCGACGAATATATCGTTGTAATGAGAAAATATGTAACTGGTACAGTTAATTCAAGCGGTATGAACGGTGAAATTATATTTGCTCGTGGTAACACAGGATCTGGAAACGCACCATATCGTATGCGTATTAATATGGTTGCTTCATACAATACCAACCTATTCCAAACATTTGAAGGCCCAGCTAGTATGTTTACTAGTTTAGATGAAATTGAAATATCTAGTGTTAGATACTATGCGCTAAGAGTTGGTTCTAGTGGCGGCGGCAATGTGTTTAATCGTTTTTACTTTGAAGGCGAACTGTACAACGATATCAGCGATTCTAACTTGTTTACAAGAGTTAGAGAAAGTGACGCAACAGTTACAAAAATTGGAATACACAGCTATCCAGTATTAATGCGTAGTGGCAGTACATACAGAATTATGCCTGCTGGTAATAATGGAGTTGGCATCGGCACAGATGACCCAAGTACAAGATTAGATGTTGTTCATTCAAATTTACCTGCAGAGCCATATACTGGTATTAATGTTACTAACACAAGTACTAGTGGAGCAGCGTATACTGGTGTAACTGCTGATGCTGTAAGCCAATCACATTATCGATATAAACTTAACGGTGCGCTTAAATGGCAAACTCGTGTTGGATACGGAAACAGCACTGACATTTTCCAAATCTACAGTTGGACACAAAGTGCTGACATACTTAGTATAACAGGTAGTAACGGATATGTAGGTATTGGTAAAACAGATCCAGGAACAAAACTTGATGTAACTGGCGGCATTAATGCTAGTTTAAGAAGTGTATTTGCAAATGGTATACAAGCAAATAGTATTAACGTTGGCAACGATGGCGACGATGACGGTGATTACAATGTAACTATCAGAACTACAAGTACAAGTGACTTATATCTACAAGCAGGTAAAACTGGTACTGGTAGCGGAGTTCGTGTAACTGGAGCAGAAGGATTAAGAGTTAGATCTGATGATGCGTTTGGCGAGGGTATAAACAGTAGTATGATCGTTGGAGATGTCGGCGGCGGTGAAAACTCTCAAGGTTATGGTTACGTAGAATTACACGCACAGGACGGTAAGTGGAATCAACTTTTACACTATCATGGTGGTACAGGTGAGTCAAGTAATAAATGGCGAGTAGGTAGCCATTATAACTCAACAAACACAGACGATTACTATAGATTTTATGCTAGAACACCTGGCAAAGATATGATGAGACTAAATGCTGAGACTGATAGTATGGAAGTAAATTCATATCTAAAAGTAGATGCAACTACATATATTACTGGATCATTACAAGTAGGCGGTTCAGCAGGCGCACAACACAGATTAGATTTAGCAGATGGTGTCGATACTAATCCAACAGATGTAATTCGTTTTGGTGTCAATAATGGCGCTAGTTCGAATGATAGTAATGATGTAGGTACTGGTATTATATGGAAACCACGTTGGAGTGGCTATTCTAAACGCAGTGCTGGTATTTTACAGATTGGTGAAGGCAACTACTTTAAATCCGGATTGGCATTTTATACAAATGGAACATCAGACGCTACAACTGATTTTTCAGAGCGTATGCGTATTGATATGGATGGAAACGTTGGTATTGGTACTGATGCTCCAGACACTAAATTACATGTTGTGGGACAAGGTTCGTTTGAGCGTGAAGGTAATAGAAATCGTGGTAACTTAATATTAGGTCCACATGGAAATGGCACTTCTAAGTGGGCAACTCTTGCTGGTACGCATTATAATGACGCAACTGGTTCAGGTAACGGGTCTGGCGCCGCAGGCGTTATGCTTATTGGATCTAGTACTAATTCAACTACAAATAAAGTCTTTATTGGACATGGACCATATGAATTAAATCCAGCAACAGAAATTAGATTAGGAACACATACAGCTACTACTCACACTACTGGAGGGTCAACTCACTTCGTTATTGATTCTGACGGAAAAACAATTGTCGGCGCATCAAGCGCACAAGGTATTGGTACTAGTAGCAAGCTACAAGTACGTGGCGGCGCAATAGATATCACAGACTCTGATAGTGGCAGATCTATTAGGTTCTATCAAGATACTACTTTCCGAGGAGGCATTGGTCCAGGAAATTGGACAGGAGAGGGATCAAACTCTAGTTTAGGTATGTACGCAACTGGCGGCGATATTAGTTTCCATCATAACAGCGGAACTCCAACAGTACGTATTAGTGACGAAGGACACTTAGGATTAGAACGCAGTGATGCGTCATCTGGTGTGACCAAAGGCTATCCTAAGATCGTTTATCCTAATGTACATTGGAGTAATAGTGGTACCACAACCGGTCAAGTTAGAATACGACTTCCTGGTAACTTAAACAATTATGATATGCTACACATGGAGCTCACAGTATATGAGTATAATAGTCACAATGCTACTAATATTATTATTGGAGGACATAATTGGAATAGCGGCGGGGCCGGGGGATCAACTAATCAGTTATGGCACAACTTTGGTGTAAAGGTTATTGGTACCTTTACTAAACCTATATATCTTACAGGTGATGCAAACGATAGGTATATTGTATTAGGAGATGTTGGATCTAGCTGGACTTACGGTATGGTTAGTTTGGCTCGAGTACATGGTGCTACGTTTTATTCAACAGCATTTGATCTAGCTGGTGACTGGAATATTGAACAAGTTACAAGCAGCACGTACACCTGGTCAAGTAGTAATTTAAACACAAATACATCTGACACACTATCAACACCTGGAAATATGGTAACAAGTGGTTTTAAAGTAGGCAGAGGAAGTAATAGTAATAACTTTAAAGTTAAGACTGCTACTACCGGTGCTGCTGGCATAACCCTTTACAATAGCGATGACACGTGGAGAGCACAAATATATGGTGATGGAACTAATTATGGATTCTTAAATGCAAACTGGGCTGCTTGGGACATTAAAAAAGTTATTGGTGGTAAAATGTTTTTTAACGCTAACGATAGTTATTATTTACAGCCAGAAAGTATAAGCGTTCTTGATGAACTCATAGTTGAAGGACGTCGAGTTAACCAAAGTTCAAATGGCCTATCTATGGCTACTGGAACATGGTATACTATCGCAACCAACTCAGGTAGCCGTGCAAGTGCAAAGTTTCACATAAGAGATACAGCAAGTAGTAGACACCAAAGTGTTCATTTTTATGCTAGTCATATGTATGGTAATAACAGTGCTATTACAATATTACATAACTGTGCGTATAGTACAAGTCCGTACCGGTATATTCGTATTAAAGAAGGCGGCACATATGATGGTGCGCTACTACAAGTATACACGGACAATACAGCTTCGTATGTTGGTTATATATATGAAAATGATCAATCAGCAGGATGGAATTTACTAGGTACTCCAGTACCAGATGGCACTGATCCCGGTACTGTATCTAACTTTGCAGCCTTGACAAATGTTCCTGTACAATTAGATATTGATACTACAGCATATGGTGGCATAGCAACAAGTGGACCAATTTGGTCAAAATACGATGTTACTGCTTATTCAGATCGTAGAGTAAAAACCAATATTGAAGTTATTCCTGATGCTTTAGAAAAAGTGAAAAAATTATCAGGTTATACATTTAACAGAACTGACACTAAACATGAAGTGAAACAAACAGGTGTTATTGCACAAGAAGTTATGGAAGTGTTACCCGAAGCAGTAAATGGCGACGATGAGGGAGGATACAGTGTAGCATATGGAAACATGGCAGGAATACTTATCGAAGCAATAAAAGAGCAACAAACACAAATTGAAGATTTGAATGATAAAGTTAATACCCTAGAAAAACTTATGAAAGATATTTTAGGAAAATAGGTTATTGACAAAACATATAAATATGTTAGTATAGAAAGAAGTACTTAGGATAAACAATGGTATTACCAGCAACAGGAAGTCAAATATCGGTCAATGAAGTTCAAATCCATTATGGATTTACCAGTGGCGGAACAAGAACAATGAGCAATCTAGGAACGCAAGTTGGTATTACTGCGGGCAATACTGTTAATCTAAGTGCAAGTTTCGGCGGCCAAGGCTAAAAACTCTAAGGAGAAATTATGACAAAATATGAATACAGTACATTTGTACTGGGAACATTTCCAACCGTTGCTAGTAAGTATAGAAAATTATCAGAAGACTTACAAGCAGAAAAGAAAAAAGGTCTCTTCAAAAGAGATAATGCAATCTGCAAATATTTAAAACAAATTAAATCTGAATATGAGAATCGTTACGAAAGTAGCGAGTTAAGTATGGATGATGAATTACAAGAAAAAGATTACTGGATACACAAACTTGCTAAACAAGGAGCAGTAGAATTATTATCAGTAGGAAAAGTATCAGTTGATACAATGTCTAAGGTAAGTTGTTTAGATAATGTTAGTTTTGTAGAGTGTGTTAAACAAACAACAAAACTTAGTTCTTACTTAAACAATACTGTACAACAGGCTGAAAAAGCCGTACTACCAGAAGATATTGTTCCTGAAGAACTAATGAGGTAAAGCATGTTAGGAATATGTGTTCCTGTACGTGACACTATGCATAGTGGATTTTCTTTTTGTTTAGCACAGTTGACAGCCAATTTAGCTTCTAATAATATTGAATTTAAATTAATGTTTGACAACGGAAGCATACTTCCCGAACAGCGAAATAATCTTGTAAAAACTGCTCGCAAATTTAACTGCTCTGAGATATTGTGGCTAGATAGTGATATGGTATTTCCTGCAAACTTATACACAGTTTTAAAATCTCATAATAGGTCAGTTGTAGCTTGTACATATTCTACTAGATATCATCCTCACCAATCTGTTGCATTTATGGACAAAAAAGATATGACACAACGGTTAACACTAAACAATGGTCTTCATACAGTGTCAGCAGTTGGCATGGGTTTAATGCTAGTAAAGATGACGGCATTTTCAAAGTTACATCGACCATATTTTAGTTTTAAATACGATAGACAGAAAGAAACTTATATCGGAGAAGATGTAACATTCTGTCATAATCTACAAGATTACGATATTAACATTTTTGTTGATACAGATTTAAGTCAAAAGTGTGGCCACTTAGCTACAACTACTAAAACAATGGAAGACATACATAAATGAAAACAGCATTTTATCATACTACTACTAAGTTTAAATCTTGGCCTAGAATTTATACAAATGATCTAAATGATTATTCACAAGTAGAAAAATATAAATCTCTGGCACCTTATGTATGGCTCATTAATCCAGACTACGAACTGATACCTAGCTTTAATTATAACTTTTCTCCATTTGACCAAAACAGGTTTATGATTCACTCATTTCCGAGATGTAGTTTTCAAACTAAGCGTCCGCTATCATGGGACGCCGTTAAACTGGTACCAACACATCGTAATATATCCGACACTATTCTAAAGCAACGCAGCATTGCTAGTTATGGAACTCCGGGATTCTTAATAATACATGCATTCAATGATCCAATTGCTGTTAAAAAATTAAATAACTTTGAAAGTACAGAATCTCCATATCAGTTAGTTAAGAGACACAATAACTATGATGATTTCATTCAAGATATTAATTTAGATTACACAGGAGAATGGGTATGGATTGTAGATATTGATTTCGAACATACTAAATCTTTTAAATTTGATTATATTCCAGAAGATGTAAATTCGGTGTACTATTGGAAAGTTAAACATGATAGTACAAATTTAGAGTATGCAGATAGAACTGTTATGTTAGTACATGAATCGTATATCTTAGATTTACAAGCAGGAAGAAAACCAAAACACAAAGAAATTGTACAAAATAATGTTGCAGGTATATTACATGATACATCTAATCCTTATAAAAGTTGGGCTCGTGCTTACAGTAATACAATGCAACTACTTACAAATGCACTAGGTAAAGTTAATAAAAGAGATAGAAATCGTATCTTAGAAACAATGTTAGCAAGTGATAACGATTATATAAAACATGCATGTGTTACTGCAACCAATGATATAGATAATACAATAGATGAGAATGAAAAAACAGAGCTTTACAACAACTCTCAAGATTATAAATGGCTAGAAGAAAAGTTTAAACAAGTACAACAAGAAAGATTAGCGTCTTTAAAAACTATCTAACCAATTAGATAATTCTGCAGGCTGTCTTTCTAATATACTTTGTATTTTATCTACCATGTCAGGTTTTCCTAACACTACCTTAGCTCCTTTGTGCAAAGGTTTTGGCCATGCATTAATTTCCACCCAAGCATAACCTGCAGTTTCTTTGTTAGTTTTTGGTATAAATTCTTCAAATACAGAAATACAAAATGTGTGGTATGTAAACTTTTTGTCCTCACTTAAAAATGTGTGTATGGGGTATACTTTTTCGATATCGGGAAGTTCTCCCATTTCTTCATTACATTCACGTAGCAATGTTTCTATGGGACGTTCTTTCTTTTCAGATTTCCCTCCCCAAAAACTCCAAGTAAGAGGATGTGAAACTTCTTTACTACGTTGTTGTAACATTACACGACCAGTATCACGTGATAAAAAACAACAACCACTAGCTGTTAACATTATAGATATATTCTCCAAAAACCTGGATTATATGTTCCTTCATATGCATTAACCCACTGTGACCCATTCCATTTAAGTTTATCCATTGTAGTTATGTTTGTTGTATATTCAGTAGTACCAATAGTGCTAGCGTCAAATGAGACACTCCATATAGTGCCATCATACTGAATTATGTCGTTCTTTTTAGCATATATAGTACCCCAAGAGCCTCCACTAGGTACTTCGTCAAGTACAAGATATCTGTCACCAATAGCAGCGGCTGTTAGTGTTCCATCTCCAGGATAACTTGATTGTGGATCAATAACAGCATCTACTGATGTTTGTGAATCAGCAGGTATAGTGTTTGTATCTAGTGTAACAGTTAGTAGTGCAGGGTTAGAATTTTTACTTAGTGTTCCTACAATATCAGTAGTCGTATTACTCGGGTCATCTGTTTGCTTTAGTCTAATTTGACTTATGTCAGGTCTAAACTCTCCAAATGCATCGAAAACATTATTCCAGTGAAGTGGAGAGCCATTTTCATCAGTAGTACCGTTAGCTCTATTTAATATTTTAGCAGTTGCTAATCCACTATTATCTACATTAAACTGCATTTTATAGTTGTTAAGTGTAACAACAGAGTATGTTGTATATAATGGAGCATACGATTGTCCTGCTCTGATTTGATCTGCGGTTCCTGTTGTTATCTCATCTATATTAGTAATAACAGTATGTATCATACTGTTTTTTTGTACTTTAGCAGGAGGATTAATAAGGATTGGCATTTCAAATGTAAGCGTACTTATTTCAATTATATCGTCAACACCTTGTGGAATGCCTCTACTTGACCATTGTGTTCCAATAAGTTCTACAGTACTCAGACTGCTCCAATCTAATGCATTATTAGTTGTATGTATATTTAAACTAGGGTTAAACAAAACAAGTATTTGCTCTAGTAATTGCATTTTTTGTTCTTGATTACTAGACCATATATCTGCTTGCATAGTAAGTTTGTAAGGAACAGGCTGATGTCTTGTAACAGTGTATGTATTACCTTCTTCATTTTTATATGACTGTGTGTTTTCGTCATACGCTTTTTCAATTACAGGAATTTTATCCTCAAAATTTGGATACGTTCTTCTGTCGGGAGATATTTCTAAACCTGTTACATAACAACTAATAAAGGGAACAGTACTTAATATATTCTCACTATTCTCTCTTTGTATATGTGCTGCCATACGACTAATATCACCATAGCGAACTGGTGTTGTGTGGTATATTGGATCACCTTGATCGGTGTATCCTTTAATATACTGAAAGCCAGCAAACAATCTAATAAACTGCTGAATGTAGCGTCTAAATTGCTTATCGTAAAAGTAAGGTACCGCTGTTATTTTTGAGTTGCTATTTGTCATATTAGTATTTACCCACGCCTACGTGTTCTTGTACGAGGATACATTAATCCACTTGTAGGACGACTATTTACGTCTTTGTTGTATGTGTTGAACGCTATATTGCCTGATATGGCTCTGTGATTCTTCCACAATGCTATTCTATCAATGTTTGAACCGTCTGTGCTTACTCTTGTGCTTACATCTACATCTATTGCGTCTGCTGTATCCGCCATCAATCCTGTAACAGCATTGTTTTGT
>Ga0187219_1000925_pt1 | contig 14302 bp, 15 predicted proteins | sample 13SPOviralmetaG_FD_130162 | JGI IMG/M metagenome (GOLD analysis project Ga0187219, IMG submission 130162) | Marine viral communities from the oligotrophic San Pedro Time Series (SPOT) site, San Pedro Channel, CA, USA - 13 SPOT_SRF_2010-07-21... | ecosystem: Environmental > Aquatic > Marine >... | reverse complement strand
TTTGAGCCGAAGTGCTGGGTCGTCCATTATCGCTACTTGGAGCATTAAATTGTAAAAGACTTTGTTTTCCATCAAGAGCATTCTTAATCACATCATTTTGAACTGGATTAGTAGAACTACTTGGTAAAGCACTATCAATAACTATACTGCTACTAATACTTGATTGGTTTGTTAATATAAAATCATCACCAGTTGAATTTACAATAAGAACTTTGTTCGCGTCACTTGTTGCTATTTCAGGTAATTGAACATTATCGCCAGTTATATTAGCCATATAATATATATATATAATATAATGAAAATAGTTGTATCTAATTCTACTAACAAAGATAAAAAATTAATGGCTCAATTCTTTGATGGTGATAAGAAAATAAAGACTACACATTTTGGAGCGAAAGGAATGGATGATTATACTTTAACTGGTGACAAAAAAGCCAGAGAGAAATATAGAGTAAGACATAAAAAAGATTTAGATACAAAAGACCCTACACGAGCAGGATACTTATCATATTATATTCTATGGGGTGATAGTACATCTCGTGACAAAAACATAAAAGATTATAAAAAGAGATTTAATTATGATTAATTTATTCTAACCTTTTACAAGCAACTTCAAATATATCAGCATCTAATTCAATACCTATAAATTTTCTATTCATTTCTTTACAGGCTACACCAATAGAACCACTACCCATAGTAGGGTCTAAAATTATATCACCTTCTTTGCTGTAATACTTTAAACACCATTTAATTAAATCTACTGGCTTTTGTGTAGCGTGTTTTCCTTTCTGTGATGCTATTTCTAATATGCTATTAGGTAAAGGAGGGTCATACATACTCTCGTTATTTTTTCTCATACAATCAGTTCTAATAATTTTACCATACATATCACTCTCATTTTTATAATTGGTTGTATCTCTTATTACACTAGTAGGTAATGGTGGGTCATATCCTTTTTCGCCATTATTATAGTATGAGAACTTATTATAAATATTATTTCCTTTTGCTTCATCATTTCTTATTACACTTGTAGGTAATGGTGGGTCATATTGTTTGTTTCTGTGACCATCTCTTAATTTATCATCGGTTTCGGGTTTCCCATAACAGTCATTTCTTATTACACTTGTAGGTAATGGTGGGTCATATTTTGAAACAGTTTCTTTTTTACTTCTGTTCATATATGCTCTGTTTTCCACGCCATCTTTACCATATCTTTTATTTTCTGTTTCTTTAATAAATTTATGAGTATGATGTTCTGCTATATTATCAGTATATACTTTTGGTAATTTTTTATAAAATACATAAACCATTTCGTGCTTCTTCATCGGCATCTTTTTAGCATTTAAAAATCCACAAGGAGCAGATTTAACCCATACTAAATCATATCTAAAATTTTTAGGATTACTATTTATTAATGATACACCGAATTTAGTAGAACAAGTAAAAAACATAGGGCAATCATCTTTACATATTCTATTTATTTCTTTCCAGAATAAATCTAAATCTAAAAGACAATCCCATTTACAACTGGTCTGTCCATAAGGTAAATCACAAAATAATAAATCAATTTTATTATTTGATATATCTTTCATTTTAATTAAACAGTCATCGTTGTATAACTCCATTTATATATAACCACACATTAATAAATCATATTACCACCAATTAATTTAAATTCAAATGTTGGTAAGTCCCAATATGTTCTTGCAACTGGGGGGCAGTGCGGGGTTCTACTCCCATAGTTCCCGTCAGCATCCATTCCACCATCTCCGTGAAAGTGCGATATTAATATACCATTTATATATGGTTGTCCATTCTTCTTCCATTTGCTATAACAAAAAGGACAAGTAAATATTAACTGGTCTTTATTCCATTTTCTAACTGGAACAGGTATAGTATATAGATTATGAGAAGCATCATATTTGTAAGTCAGGTTTTGCTTAAATAATTGTTCTTTAATTTTTTCATTCATTTTTTATATTATTATGATAAAAAATAAATTAATAATTAAACTATCTAATTTAATACTTCAATTGCTTTTCCTTCGCCGACACGGAGAATAGTATCAATAGTGGCGAAGACTAAGACTTCATAATTACCATTAGTATCTACATTAGAACCATTTGATGTAAGTTCAATAAAAGCATTTGTAGAATTAGTATTTAAACCACTTATGGTCTTTTTGTCGTAAGGGCTGGATGGAAGTTCAAGAGGCACAGCAAAGGCGTGGTAATTTTGGAGGTATTGAGGCATAACTTTGGCTTTGCCGAATTCATCTACATTATACGCAAGTTTGGTTAATTCAGCCTGTTGTTCTACACCAGCGAAGTATTGAGGAACTTGTGCCGATTGTATCTTGTATTGGAGATTACAAGGGGCTGTGCCGTCATATTTTGCAAAAGCACTTGTATTAGGAGTAGCACCGTGTGCTGGGTCTGATGTAGGTAAGCAAGTCTGTTGAATAGCAACTTGGTATTCAGCAATACCAGCAGAGTTAAGTAATGAAGAGCCTAAAATACCATAAGTAGCACCCTTAGTTGCAGCATTATCCTTAGCGTGTCCGACAATAGGAATTAAACCTTGAACATTTGTAGCACTAGTTTTTCTAAATACACTTGTGAGGCGTTTGAGGGACATAGCCGATAATGAAAATCTGCTTGAACCTGTGAATGTGCTGTTAAAGCATAAATTGCTGTCGTAGCAGAGCGATAGGTAACCGACATCAGACATACGACTGCGAATAGCCTGTTGGTATGCTCCCGAAGCAAGAGAATACATATTTACATACATTCTAGGATTGGTGATGCTAAAATCGGCGGTGGAGGCGTTGGCGTGAACGATTGTAGCACCATTAGCAGCAAGTCCAAGATTAGCCTGTTTCATACTGGCTAGAACATTTTTGTCTGCTACGGTGAAAATTATTTCTAAACTAGGTATAAGACTGACATCAAGTAGGCGTGGTTGAATTTGAGCCATATCACCTAAATCTACGCTGAAAAGATTATTGACAGCACCAAGACCCGAAGCGTAACTTTCACTAACACTAACACCACCTATGTATTCACCAGCCGCGTCACCGCAATCTAAAACATCTTTGTGTCCTGTTACACCACAGGCGGTTTTTGTTCCCATATTGTATTTAATGTTTTCTAATATTCCGTGGAAATTCGAGCCAGCGTAAATTGTAATTCCGCCTGCTTTGACTTCAAGGCGAGAGAATAGGGTGTCTGTGTGAGCAGGTAATCTACAACCAACCGTAGAAGTTGTTGTGACGCTGAAAGTCATTTTGCTGGTTTTCATATCTAGTAAGCCTACGTTTGGCAGCATAAATCTAATTTGTCCATTAGGTGAGACGCTGGACGCTCCTGTGCTAGGTGCGAGTTCAAAGGAGTTGAATGATGTGCCTTGAAGAGTGTTTAATGAATAAGATAAAGCCGAAGGTATGCCCGATGCGTTTTCCATTATATATAATTTGCTAATATTAAAATATTTCTAAAACCCACAATTATTATTGAAATTAATTGGGATAGATGATTGAATAGGATTTACCGATGCTCTTTTAATATCTGGCGTTCCTTGCAAAACATTCGGCTGATTGCTAATGCTTAATCTTTCTACTTTTAATGTGAAATCGCAGAAAAGATTGCCATCTACATTTATTTTTTTGGTTAATGTTTCAAAAACACTATCAGCCCCTCCAAAATTTCTAACTAATACTCCTACATCCGATTGGGGAATTACTCGTCCCGATTTATCGGTAACCGAAAACTCAATTTCGTTAATCATATTTGCTGATACTATCATACTATAACCAGTTTCTCTATCACTTCTAAAATATACACCAGCAGCATAATCATATCCATCACTACTATTAGTAATGCGTGGTATCTTTCCTAAAATATGACTGCCAACACTATTTCCTTGATGATTGTGAGTGGTTGCTTCTAAATTAGTTGTGGCTAAATTGTTTGCTAAATTTGCTCTTAAATAAACATATTGGCAAGTATCTATACCTTGATTACGAGGAAACTGATTAGCCAAAGCAAACCCACTAACAACTAATCCCTTAACAATTCCCATTCTATCGCCTTGTGTTTCGGTTGGATTTGTAACAAATGTAGTAGTTCTTGGAATACCAAATATACTATAACTATCGTTAAATTGTTCGTCTGCTGTTAATATTGTTCCATTTGATAAAACAACTTGTCCTTGACTCGGGGGTATATGTAATCCCTGAATAATTGGAAAACGAACCTCACTTGCGGTGCGGTCAAAAGTCGTCCCTGATTTTGTAATGGTAATTGATATACAATATAAACCTGTATTATATTGATGAATGTGTTCGTTAGGAAAATTATAATTATCGTTGGCGGGGCGATTAGATGACCTTACATAATCGCCTGTGTAGGATTGACCTTCTATTTCGTCGTCGGCTTCATATACGGCATTATCACCAGAAGTAGAGTTAGAGTTACCAAGTGGTAATACTTTGATAGTCGGTATAGGCGTTGCCCCTCCATCACAACTATCTAATAATTCTTCTTCAATTATTTTACATAAATTTAAAATAATAATCTCAAAAGTTAAATAATCGCCTGGTGGTATTTTAATAATCTTATCAATTGTTTCAAAAGTCATAGTGTTATGCGTGAAACCTTCAAGATATAAACGGAGAGCATTATTAGTACTATTTATATTATAGAAATTTTTAGCCATATTGAACTGGGTAAGCGATAATTTAATTAAACTATTGTCATCGCTGCTTATTGGGTTCGTTCCTAGATTAAGTTTGAATTTATTAACTTGGTCGCCCCCGTCAGTCGTGGCTAAGTCTTCTGTATTCACAAAAAGATATTTAGTGTCTGCTTCGTATTTTGACATATTTATATATTTAGTTAGATTTAAATTTTGACATAAAGTCGGTATCTTTTTCCATTTCCTTAATCATATCATCTGGGTGATTGAGCCAGTAATCAACCATCAGTTCAATAGTCACTTTATCTAAACTAGGGTGTTTTTGAATACATAACATCATTAAATATTCTTTTCTTTGGTTTTGTTCCATAGTATATTTATAACCATCTTGAATATTAGCACGAGGTATTAATTTTTTTTCACCATCTTCATCTTCATATTCTAATCCTTTCGCAGTCAATCCTTCGCAACTCATTTTATATTATACACATAAAAAAAAATAAAAAATACTCCTAAAATATTTACGACCCATCCTTGAATTCAACTTCGGGTGTTCCAACTTGTTCTGTGCTTTCAAATTCTATTTTATATGCATCAAAATCTTCTTTTTTCATATCTTTTCTATCTTTTCTTACACTATCAGGTAATCTTGGTCTTCCTCTTCCTCTTTTAACAACTGCTCTACTATTATCTTCTGGTCTGTTTTCTTCTTCTGTTACTCTTGTTATTACTCGTTCTACGGCTTCTTTTGCTTCTTCTGGGACTTCTCCATCTCTTGCTTCACGCTGTCTTCTCATCGCCTCTTCTGCTTCAAATATTTCTTCATTAATATCTTCGGCTGCTTGTTCTACTTCTATCATTTCTTGTGCTATTCTTAAATCGTCAGCAACCATTTTTCCATCAACAACTCTATTGTATTCTTTAAGAAAGGCGTCAGGGTTAATAGGTGTCATTTGACCTATTTGATTAGCATACATATTCACATTAGCAGGAGGCTGTCCTATTCTGTAAGGAGATTTAACCACGCCATTAAGTATATTTACTCTATCTTCTCTTTCTTCTTGATGTAATATATCTTGGGCTACTTTCATCGGTATAGGGTCATAGTCTTTACATTTTTCATCCATTTCTTCATCTGTGAATAGTTTAACCATTTTATATATTATAAGAATATTTTTATAATTATATAATATATAATGACTGCTAAAACATTAGTTCCGATAACTGGCTTTGGTGGTAAAGTTCCAACCCAAACCGATTTACTTGTTCCTATGAGAATACAATCAAAAAAGTTTAGACCTTTACATCGTGATTTGATATTTGATAATCGTGAAGACCCTATGAATAGCCACGACTTGTTTTCGTTTCTACCAACATATAATGTATATGATAGTGATAGACCTTGTTTAGGAGCAACAGACTTGGCTGGTATTGTTAATAAAAGAGTTAAAGAACTCAATAATGTTCCTGATACTTTCGGTATATATCCCCAGCCCCTACCAAGTAGAGCGAAACATTTTGGATTAGCACACCTAAAATGTGATATTGAAAATAGTAATGCTAAGGTTCTCCGTTCTTACAATAACTTTGATGTTAATAGACCACCTAAATTCAAACCATCTGTCTTAAATCAATAAACTCACGCCTACTAATAGAGCCATTATTATCAGTATCAAAAGTCTCAAATAGGTCTTTAATCGTTCCTTGGTCATAACCTCTCTTAGATAAATAATCATTTAATTCTTTTAATGATATTTTATTGTTTTTGTCACCATCTATTTCTTCAAAAGTGATTGGTTCAAATTTTTTAACAGGTTTTAAATTCAAGTCTGTAAATACACTAGGTATATATTTATTAAAAATAGTTCTATCACTTGGACTATCTTTATTTAAAGCATTTGTATTTTCCTTATCAGGGTCTAAACTATCAAAGTAAATAGGTTGAGATTTGAATACAGGTTCAGGCGTCTCTTCACGCAAACCAAAGTACGGAACTAAACCCGTAAAAGGTTTGGGTGGTATTATGACAGCATTAGCCGTAGGTTTAGTAGGAGGGCTTGGTCTTGTTAATAAACCTGTTGGTGCTGTTGCATTTTCAACAACAAAATCTAAATCAGTAGAACCAAATACATTAACAGGTATGAATTTCTTTTCTAGCGGTAAAGAAGTTCCCCGTGAAAATTGAAAGGTTGGTTTAGCGGTTGGTAGGCTCGTATCCCCTTTGGTTCTATTCAGAAGTATGAAATCTAAATTAGTAGAACCAAACTCTCCCGTTCCCATATCACTATCAACTAAATCTTCTGGACTTACATCCTGAGGAGGAAATCTAATGTCTTCAACAACTGGTTCTTTCTTTCTAGGATGTTTAAATATTCTTGTTTTACCAACAAATCCACCTAATTGATGAGGGTCAAAACCATCGTGTAATACTTCAAAGTGTTGCTCATTTGTTTTTCCCTGTTGTTCGTGTAAAAGCGTACTTGTAGGGTCTCGTGGATGATAATATATTCTACCACCTTTTCGTGGAGAACTATCAATAATATCACCTCTATTACTTACAGGAGCAAAGGCGTGATATTCATCTAAATCGTGCTTTCTACCTAAGAATAAAGCCAATCGTCCAGCACGACTATGACCACTAGGTATTACTTTATAGTTAGGATATTTTTGTTTTACTTCATTATATACTTTCTTAGCTATTTCTCTGTCTTTTCTATATTGATAACCAAACCCTTCGGCTCTTTCGGTTTCTGTAAATCTGGATTTAATCATATCTGGAAATTGTCTGGTATCCAATACATCCCTTCCAACCATCAAACCTCGCATCCCCATTATCACCTCTTGTTTTTCTTTATTAACAAATAGTCCTATCAAATCTGTATCAGTAGCCTCAAATTCATATCCATCAATTTTTTTGTCACCAACATCTTCAAATAATTCCCTGTTAATAATTTGCTTTCTTAATTCAGTATTACCTCGTAGGTTCATTTCACTATCAGGTCTTTTACCAGCCTCAGCATTTCTATATACTTTTGATATAACCTTAGCCATAGTAACCATACGGCTACGCTCTTCATCATCAATATTATCTTCTACCTCTTTATCGCCTGATAAAAGTTGTCCTCGCAAATTAGAAGATGTAGATGGTAATCCGTTTATATAAAAAATATGAACTTCATCATTTACACCTGCTTTAACATTTTCAATATGTTCTTCTCTTAAAACATCAATATCTATTTCTTTATCACCCATAAATAATATATACTTATATTAAAAAATGAATATTAGCGATTACGGGGTTTTAACTATGGAAGGTGCTTGTAGCCTTTTTATCTGTGTATGTTGCTATAAATTATATCGAATGAGAATATCTACACACTCAGGATGCTGTGGAGATAGAGTGGTAATAGATACTCATAATCAAGGACAGGACGAACCTCAAAACGCTATGACAGCAGTTTAAAATATATCCTTATATATAAATGAAAATAACCACAAAGAAGATTAACCTTTATGGAAAAGATGTAGAGCCTTCACAAGGTGTATCAAATGAATACCAAACCTCACATTATGCAATTAGACAGCCTTGTTTAATGTATGTAAGTGCAGTTCGTAATAGTGGTAAATCTTTTGCTGTTTCTAAACTGGTAGCACAAGCCCAGAAAGAAAAGACATTTGATAGAATTTATATGATTACTCCAACATTTATGTCTAATAAATCTTATTTTGGTAAAATGATAGATGAAAATAATGTCTTTGAACCAACCAGAGACAGCATCCAAAAAGTAATTGAAGGAGTAGAACAGGAACGAGATGAGTTTGAAGACTATTTAAGAAAAGAAAAATTATATAAAGAATTCATACAGATATTAAAATCTAAAAGAGAATTTAGTGACCAAGAGATAATGAAGTTTGAAGAACTAGGTTTTTTAGATGATGAATTTGATAGACCAAAGTGGAAATATGGTGACAAAAATATTAGACCTCCACAAAGTCTATTAATATTAGATGATATATTAAGTAGCCCCGCTATTTTACAATCATCAGGACTTACACGCATAGCCACACTCAACAGGCATATTGCCCCACTACAAGAACCTCATAGTGGTAGGTCTGCGTGTGGATTAGGTGTGATATTAATCTCACAAACATATTCTATGCCTCAGGGTGTAAGCAGAACATTACGAGAAAACTTAACTCATTTATTAATATTTAAAAATAAACAAGAGAAACAAATGGGTAAAATAAGAGAGGAATTGGGGTCAGCCGTCGATGAGGATAAATTTATGACTGCTTACAATATGGCTACAAAAGAAAAATATGGAAACTTATTAGTTGATTTCAATCCAAGATGTCCTACGATGACATTTCGTAAGAACTTAAATGAATTAATTATATTTGAAGAAGATGCAGATAATTGTAATTGTCATTAGCCAAATATATTACTCATCATTTTATCTTTCTTTTCTTTCTCCTTTATGCGTCTTATTTTTTCTTTACGCAATCTATCTATCTCTTCCTGACTAGGTTCAGGAATAGATGGCTTCGGTGGAGGCGGTGGCGGTTCTGGTTTAGGCTCTGGCTTGGGTGGTGGTGTCGGTCTTCGTTTGGGTTTCTTCTTTTTTACTATTACTTCTTCCTCACTTGAAGAACTTTCACTTTCATCCATAATGATTATTTTCTTACCTTTTGCCTTCTTCTTTTTTTTAGGAATAGACATTACCTTTAAAGTTTCTGGTTCGCTGACACCATCATCTTCTTTTATTTGAGGTTCGGGTATAGGGACTGAGACTGGTTGTGTAGGGGGGTTTTCTTTTAGTGCCTTTTTTTTAGCAAGTGCCTTTTCTCTCCCAAGTCTCAAAATCTCGGCTCTTCGTTTAGCATCCTCCTCGCTTAATGCTTTGCGAGGTTGTCCATTCTTATTCATTTTAGGGGCTTTATGGTCTGGGGTGACTGCTTTCTCTGTTGAATTTTGCTCTTGTAAATCATCGGTATTCATCTGTATATATATTACTAAACATTTGTATTTTTCGGTATTTTTCGGTAAATTAGATAAATGACACATCGGTAAATTAGATAAATGACAACTTTCTTTTTTATTGCTTATTATATATAATTTTTATGAATATATTATTTTTCTTTTCTAAATAGGTAAGAGAATAATAGAATATTATATATAATAGGAGTGAATAGTAGGTAATAATAGCAATAGCCAAAATAGCCAAATCCTGCCCCAAAAATGAAAACTATTTATAAAAAATGAAAGTCCTCAAAAAATAAATATACTTTTCAAAAAAAGGGCAGGATTTGGCTATTTTGGCTATGGGTAAATTATTGATTTAAAAATTAATGTATCATATCTTCTGGGTCTGCTTCATATTCTTTTGTTGTGAAGTTTATTAAAATGTTTCTTACTCTTGTATTGTCGTATTGATGGTCAGTTTTAAAATGTTTTCTAAACTTGCTGTGTTTTTGAATTGTTGTAGTAAAATAATTCAGGTTATATTTGCGTTTATCGCTTTTATTCATATTGATATAACTATCGTCTTGTTTGAAGGTAGCGTACAAATCACTAATCTTAACCCAACTATCCTCTTCTGGTATAATCTCATTATTAACAAAACCATATATCTTATCGTTTCCAAGTAGATATTCTTGACTGCGTTCCGCTACACAATCAGGGGTATAAATTTCATCGACACCTTCATACTCCATAATGTATTTTAATAAAGCACATCTATAATTTTGTTGAAACTCGGTTGTCTTATAATAAGTATTCTGTTTGAATATCAAATTGCCTTCGTCAATATCTTCATCGCATTTGGCTGTGAAACTACTTGCAAATAATACATCTCTAATTCGTTCTTTCAAGGCGATACTATCGCTATCTGTTCCATTCAGGTCAGGCTTCTCATTACTCTCCAAAACAATAACTGCTTCTAATGTTGTTTCTGTTTTACCACTATACAACTGACGAGCATTTATTTCGCCACCTCCTGATAATTCTTTCATAGTGGCTGTATTGATAGGATAGTTTACATCGGGTTCAGCAAAAGTAATAAATCGCTTCTTATCAAAGTTTGCCACTTCGGGATTAGCCCCTGCTTTTATCTTTCCGCATAAAGTATCACAAGTTCCTTTATATGCATACTCGCCTAATGCATATCTCATCAAATCATTTAATACGCCTTTTCCATTTCTACCGCCTCCATTAGCGATAACAAACTTTTCAGGGCATATTCCAATACACCCATTTCGTAGAATACTCATATAACATTTACGGATTTCAGGATTAACAAATATTTCTTCAATTAATTTTTTAATTAAATCCATTTGTTCTTGTGTAGGTTCTATCCAATCATACCCGCAACTCATAGTGATATGGTCTTGTTTATCTTGTTCCCTGAACTCTTTTGTTTTAAAATCATACACTTGGTTCTTGAACGCCAGAAGATATGGTTTATCGTTCATCTTGAAATCATCATAACGATGGTTTAAATAACCTTTAAAACAATCTACAACATTTTTGATTTCGGGATTTTGTTTATTTGCTTTGATACAACTTTGTAAGAACTTCCATTCCTCGCTAATTTGTTTTGTTGTTTTCCCCTTATCATTTGTTTTGGTTTCCCACATCTCTGTATTATCATTTTCCTCTTCACCCCAATCTCGTAGTTTTTCTGTCAAGAATTTTTTGGTATGTAATAAATCTTTACTATCAATAAACCATTTATTATGGTCGTCGCTCCAAAAATATATAAGACCATTCATAAAGACAAAGTAATCGCCGTAGTGTTCAAACAACGCTTTGGCTTTGTCGTCGTGAGTAGTAATCTGGGTGACAGCAACCGATGAACTTTTTTTTTTAAACAGACTATTATATAAGACAAGGTTGTCTTCTTTACAATAATGCATAAATGTTCCAATTGTAATGCCTTCGCCTTTCATAAATGATTTATATGTTTTCTCAAAGTCGTCATCATCATATAGTTTAGTTCCTTTCATACAAATCTTTTTGGCTAAGTCATATTCATCTGCTGAGGCTAACGCCCATACTATATTTCTATAATCATTATAACAACCTTTTGTGTTAAGTCGCTTTTCAATATCAAGACATTCAGCAATCGCTTCTAAATCGCTATTTTCTATTTTATTATTCATTTTATTATTAGTGGGTTTTTCTTCTTTCACTTTAATATCAAACAATCCTGAACCCATAATATCAAAATCAACGAAATCGCCAACATCTATATCAACATTATATAGTTTAGCATCAGGTTTAGCATAACTCCACGCCCCTGTTAATATTTCACCTTTACCACCAGTCTTTGTTGTAAAGTCAAATGTATTTGGTGGCTTTCTACCATTAGCAGGGTTTTTAAGTTTAGTATCACGAAACACAAAATGCGGTAGTTTTTTTGTATAACTTTCAAAATATGGTATTCCTAAATCAATTAATTTATCACGAGTTATATCATCCACTTCATCAAAGTCTATTTGGTAAATATAATGAGTATCAACAACCAAAGCGTTGTGTCCGCCGATATGATGATAAGATGCTAAATAATCTTTATAATTATCAGTATTAAAAACATTTAGAGAGTTAGGCTTATGTGTTATAGAGTAGGAAGGTGTTTTGTTATTGAACCAAACAGACGATATTGGAAATTTTTGTTTATCTTTAATCGCTAATTCTATTCTCACGACTTTCTGGTCTAATTCTAAGAAATAATCTTCAAGTGGGTATGTATTTTCAGGACTGGTCATCTTATATATATATACACAGAGATTATTTCTAAATCAATTTTATCCTTAATATTATAAATTAGTTTTATAATATTAAGTTTGGAAATGTTTGGTTAACTTTGGTTGTCGATATCATATTCTTGGAACACGGTTTCTAGGTCAGTTCCGCGAGATTTAGAAAGTTCCCTAATGCGTTTGATGTTTCCTTGATTCTTCAAAGATTGAATTTGGATTTTGAAATACTTTCCTTCTCCAAGCCCGTTGTATGTATTTCTTTGGATGACTTTTGCTAAACTCTCTTCGCTGATTGCATCGCCATCCTTTAATTGTAGAAGGGGTTTCTCGTACTCATCGCCAATCACTTCTTTCACCGCCCGAGTAAAAAGCGACTTTTCTATTTTGTGTTTTTGTTTTCCATAAGTGGAAAAGGTTTTATAATCATTCCTAATATATGTGATGTATTTCTTGGTTACATATAAATAATTGACTTTGGTTTTATCACCAACATAAGTTACATCTTGGTTATTAGTGATGACAAGGTTTAAATCTTTGTTTCGTAATCCAAACCTCAACATCAAGAAATTGATGATATAACCAACATAGTCTTGCTTGTTGTATAAACTTCTGGTGTATTTTTCTAAGTCATCCATCTCGGGTAATTCATCTTTTAGTTTTACATTCTTAATTCTTTTATCAGCGACTTTATCGTTGTACAAGGTAGTATCCCTAAACTTTATGAGTTTATCATTCTTCAATCCATTATTATTGCGAATGGTTAGTACAACAGATAATAAACCATTCTGTGATTGAGGCGGTATACTTTCTTGATGAATAAATTTAATAATTCTTTCTTGGCTCATAGGTAAGATGAGTTCTCCACCAGTCAGCCTTAACAGCCTTCTATAATTAGAACCATATACTCGCTTAGTCGCCTCGCCAATAGATTTGTTTTTTTCTAATGCTTGGTCTAATTCGTCCATTCTATATTATATACAAATATTATTTCTAAATCAATTTTATCCTAAATATATAATATAAAGTTATTCGGCACATTCTTTGAGCCATTTTACTAAAAATTTATGTCCTGTTTTCGGTCTATATCTAATGTTGTTTAAATCACAATACTTCATCAGCATCATACGAGAGTTATTTGGATTACATACTTGAAGCCAATATAAATAGTTTTCAGTCAGCCTATTGCGATTATAATACTTAATATCCGCTTTGTGTTCCGTGCGGTTATATACATAAGTAAAATAAACCTCGCCGTCGTGTTCCATTCTATATCTTGTAAAGACATCAATAGTGAGTTTATTAATTCTTAAATGACATTCTGATTGCTTTGCGTCCCAGTTTTTATGTTCTTCATAATCCCAACCACGAAACCAATCAATATACCGCATAAGGTGATAATGACCTTGAACGCAGTTTGAGATGTCGCATCGTCTGTTATGGTGGTATTCTTCACGACGGATTGAACCCCGATGATTACCCCATCCATCATCTGCGTGGTCTGTTAAATTAAATACACCATATTTAATCTCGTGCAAGTAAGGAATGACATTATATTCGAGGATGTATTCTTCAATTTCTTTTGGTAGGAGTTCCCATAGGTTCAAATGCTTTTTTAACGGCTTCCTGTAACGGTCTGCGAATAACTGGAAGTCATCCTCAGTTAAAGTTAATGGGGTGGTCTGGCTCTTGGGGGTCTCCATATACATATATATTTGTAGTGTAATCTTTAAATCAATTTTTTACTTAATATATAAAAAGTATTTGAAGTAAAAGTTTTTGCGGGGTGTATGTATTTATATTTAATTATTATGTATTCTTTTTTTTGAGAGAGAAGAGAAAGTAATAT
>Ga0187219_1000924_pt1 | contig 14303 bp, 6 predicted proteins | sample 13SPOviralmetaG_FD_130162 | JGI IMG/M metagenome (GOLD analysis project Ga0187219, IMG submission 130162) | Marine viral communities from the oligotrophic San Pedro Time Series (SPOT) site, San Pedro Channel, CA, USA - 13 SPOT_SRF_2010-07-21... | ecosystem: Environmental > Aquatic > Marine >... | reverse complement strand
TTAAATATGTAGCTATTCCTGTAGCTGCATTTTTATTTTTTGAAATAGATTCATTTATTCTTTTCCATAAAGTTTCATGAATCAATCTAACTTTAGTATTAAATTTATCAATGTTTTCATTTTTAATATTTTTTTCTATAGTAGCTGGATTTTTAAACAAAGTAGCATATGAAGAAACTTTAAAATCAATAGGATTACCTCTATTATCTAGTATTGGTTTACCAAAAGCACTATTAGGAACGTAGTTTGGATTATCTTTACCATTAATTTTAGGTTTATTTAAAGATTTAAATTTATTTACAACTTTTTCCCATAAAGGATCTTTTGATGTTTTAAAACCAAATATTTTACTACTGCTTGTAAATGCAGTTCCTCCACTAGGACCAAAAAACGCTTCTCTTGGTAGTAATGGAAAAACATCTTCAATTATTTTATTAACATAAGCATCTATATCTTTTTCACTTTTAATAACTAAAGTGTTTTGTAATTTATAAAACTTCAATAGCCCATCAACTTTAACTCTTCCTTGAGCAGCTTCAACTGCAAAATCAATATTATCTATTGCGTCTTGAGCTATTTTACTAAAAGCAAAATCTGTAGGTCTATCTATTGCTTTACTAACTTTTTCTTTAGTTTGTGTTTTATCTACAAATTCTCTTTTTTCTTTTACATCAGGTCTTTGTATGGTTTGCATAGTAGCATCTGTTGCAAACTCTTGAGCTAAAGCCTCTGCTAAAGCATCTTTTCTAGTACCTTTAGTTGATGTACCTACGTCTCTACCTAAAAAGTATTTTATAAATTCTGCTTTAGTAATATCTTTTTTCTTAAATATTTTTTTACCTTCTTTAGTTTGTTCTCTTTTACCAGTGTCTTCAGCAAAGGGTCTAAATCTTTTATTTATAACGTCTTGAGGTAATGCTTCTATTATAGCTTCAAAGTTGTCTCTTAAAAATGTTTCATAAGCTGCTCTTGATCCTAAAACGTCTTTAGCTATAGTTGTTTTAAGCTCTGTTCTAAAAGCTTTTAACAATGCTTGTTTAAACTGTTTAGAATCTGCAGGAGGTAACTTAGTACCAAATGTTTTAACAACAGCATCAACTACTTTTTTACTAGTAGCATCGGTTAATTTAATTTTTTTCCTTAAACTTTCTTTTGCTTTAGTAGGTTTTTCTGCAACTTTTTCAGTTATTTCCTCTGTTGTTGTGTCTAATGTTTCTGGGGTTGTTCTATCATCTATTTCTCTATTGAATAAATCTCCTTCTTGACCTAATCTTTTTAATATATTGCCTAGTCTTCCACCACCAAACTTACCCCCACCAAATAAACCTTCTCTTAAATATGCGCCATATTCTCCTTTACTAGGATCATATGTTCGATTTAAATAAACCAAAACCTCTTCTTGAACACCAGATTTAAATTCTTCTTTTGTTATACCTAATCCACTTTTAAACTTAGAGTTAACAAAATCATTAACAATACCCTCGTTGTTTAAAGCTAAATCGTTTTTAATATCTACAGCTTCTTGTGTTGTAGCTGTTTTTAATTGCTCAGATAATCTTTTGTTTTCGGCAACAATAGCTTTTGAAGAAGCAACCGGCGCTTTAACATCAATTTTACCACCCATTACATCAACAACTTTTTGAGATAACTTACCTGTTTTTATACTTGTTTGGTAGGCTCTTAAAAAATCTTTTAAATCATCTTTTTTAACAAAGTTAACGTTTACACCTACAGCACTTAAAATATCTTGTACTAAAAGTTTTACCTTTTCAAACATACCTGGTTGATCAATCAAACCAGCTTCGTATATTTGAGTCAAATACTCATCAGGTCTTACATCTAAATAGTTTTTACCGTCTTTAGTTTTAAGAGTTTTATAACCTCCATCTTCAATTCTTTGATCTAAAACTTTTATTTGCTCTTCTGATAAATTATTTTTATACCATTTTTCTATAATAGATCTACTTAGTTTCCCGTTTTTTATAGAATTATACAATATACCGTGTAGCAACTCGTGAGAAGCTGTTTTAACATTTGTGCTTTTACCTATTAAGTCTTCGTTTAAAAATATTTTATCACCTTCTATAAAACCTAAGTCTTCTTTAACATCGTATCCTTTTTCTTTTATTTGCTCTGGTGTTAACTTATTAACACTAAAACCTAACTGTTCACCGATTTTAGTAGCGCTAGCGGTATCTTGCGCACTGTCTTGATCAGCTTTAATTCTACCTTTTTCAATTAAAGATATTACAGCTAACTCTGTGTTTATATCTTTTATTTGTTCTTTTTGAGGCTCAACTAAACTTTCATCTAAACCAGCTATCTCATTAGTAAGTTTATCTCTTTTTAAAATTAAATCAAAAGCTTTTTGTTTACTTTCTTCGCTGTAATTTTTAGGTATTTTAATACCTGTGTTTCTACTATTACTAAGGTTTTGTAGTTCTTCTTTATATTCTTCTTGCGTTAATTCTCCTTTTTCAAATTTAATTTTTAGATTTTCTTCAGCAGCTTTAAAAAAACTATTAACCTGTTTTAACATGCTGCCTTTTAAATCAAATTTAGTAGCAACATCTCTAGCGGCGTTTCTTAGTTCTAAAGTGGTTTGATTTATTGTGGCTCCACTAAAAGGTAATAATCCACCAACCCAACCACCTGCTTCTGCAGCTTCTAGTATTTCTTCTCCATTTAAAAATTGTGTATACCCCAAATTTAAATCTGTTTCTAATTGTAACTGGGATCCAACAGCTAGTTGTGACAAACCAGTTTGTGCACCTTCAGTTAAATATTCTGCACCAGCTCCTTTAGCAAATGTTTTTAACTTAGGAAGAGATTTTGTTGCAAAATCTACTATGCCATCTTTGTATATTGATGAAGACATGTTTTTTACATTTCCAAAACCTATACTTTTAGAAAAATTTTTCATAACTTTGGTTGCACCAACTCTTTCTAAAGCTGTTTGTAAACCCGCAAAAGCAGCGGCCTCAGCTCTATTAGCATATTTTCCATCACTTATAGCTTTAGCTATATTTTCTTCATTAGTTTCAACGCCTTCAGCTCTAAGACCTTCTGTTATTGCTTCGTAGTAATTATTACCATATTCTTGACCAAATATAGAAACTAAACCTAAACTTGCCAAAGCGGGATTACCTGTTATAGCACCAGCTCCTGCGGCTGCAATTTGAGGTATAGCTTCACCCAAAACTCTAACAACGTCATCAAACTGCGTACCGTCTTTTAAATTAGATTTTTCAAACAAACCTAAATAACCTTCAGTTTCAGAAATAGCTTTAACATTGTTAACTATAGATCGTTGAGCTTTTTCTTTTCTAGTTTCATAGTATTTTTTTAAGCCGTCATATTTTTCTTGACTAATTTTTCCAGCATCTAATCTTTTTTTATAGTCTTGTAATTTTTTATCATATTTTATTATATTACCATGAAATTGGCTTGTTACAGATTTTCTATAACCAACTCCCATTTGTCTAAGACCTTTATACATAGCCTCACCAAAGTCTAAAACACTAGAATCTTCATCAAAATCAAAAGCAGAAAGTATAAAATCTTTAGATCTGCCATATTCTGTGTTTTTTTCAGACATAGCCACATTTCCTACCTCTTCTAATTGATCTGAAATCTCTTGAACAACAGGAGAATCTTCTATATACTGTACAACATTAGTGTTAAACCATTGTTTATAGTCTTCATTAGCTTTTTTTACACCATTTTGCGTTGTTAAATCATATTTATTACTTAAAGTTTTTTGATAAGCCTCTGCTTCTTTTGTTAAAATAGACATTCTAGCGCCTAACATAATTTTTACAACGGGATCATCATTTAAAGCTTGAACTCTTGCATCTTCCATTGCTTTATTAAACTGCTCCGGTTTATCATATAAATCAAAATCTGATGGCAAATAAGAGTTAAAATTTTCTACAGCTTCTTTTGTGGGTTCAATATCAAAAGAATCTGTTTGTTTATTGTATTTTTTATCTACATACTTAGGTTTAGGTATTAATTTTTCAATTAACTCTATACGTTCTTTTGGATTTTTATCTACTAACATTTCAGCAAACCTACCCTTACCATTAAAAGCATCGATGTAATCTTTTCTATAATCTGTAATTTGCGTGTTTAAATCTCTAGGATCACCAAATTCTAATTCACCGCCTGTAGGTATTTCTCTTGGTATATCATCTATAGATATACCTTGTAGCTCATCACCTATTTGAGTTGGTACTTCTGGTAAATCCGATGAACCAGGATCCGAAGGTAATTCCATATCGGATGCTATTTCTTCTCCTGCAGTCGCATCCAGCTCTACAGGTGTTGTCTTTACTTTTTTATACTCTGCTTTTTTAGCATCAAGTTGTATTTGAATTTCTTCATTAGAAAGCCCTTGACTTTTTAATTCTTTAGCTAAAGCTTTTAATTCAGCTATAAATTGTTCTTTTTCCATAATTTAATTTAAATTAGTCTATAGTAAAATCTAAACCTTCAAAACTTTCTTCTTCCCTAGCAGGTTTAAAACTTTTACCTGTTTCTAAATACCTCAATTGAGCTTTTATTTCTTTTATGGTTGAATTGTCGTAAATAGTAATTTGTCTATCTTGACCCTCCACCGTTTTACTTACGGTTCTAGACTCTCTTCCACCTACAGTTTCTGCTTTTTTAACTAAAAAGTTTCCTGGTGGCTTAGCAAGTTCCATTTCTAATTCATTAAAATTAATTAAGGTTTTATCTTTTGCACTACCTTCTACTTTTGGTCCAGGAATAAATATATTTTCAAAATCAATTTCATTTATATATGAAGTATCAGGTATAACTTTATTAGAACTATTACCTTGTGACTCTTTAGTGGTTTGTATAGGCATGTTGTTTTGAACATAATCAACCTCTCTTTTTGTAAGTTTATCAACCATCGAATCAAAAGACTCTTTAGTTATAGGTATATTTTGACCATTTAAAACAAAACTACCACTATCATCTAGATTTTCACCAGGTTCTAAAACATTTTTATACAAAGAATTAGCGCTTTTAACACCTTGAGCAGGTCCATCGCCAGCTGTTAATAATCCAACAACTTCAGCTTCAATTTCTTTTCTTACAACACTTTTTCCAAGATCATTAAATGTAAACTGTGTTATTATATTACCATTATCTAATTTTGTTTCAGTTACTTTTTCATCATAATATTTAGCAGGTACTTGATTTTTTGCGTTATAAACACCTATATTTTGTAATGTACTAGGTAGTTTTTCGCCAGTTTTACTTTTACCATTAGATTTTCTTAAGTTAACTTCTGGTATAATAGGCAGTTCACTTGACTGGTTACCTTTTAAGCTAACTTTATAAACTCCATCTTTAACACCTGGACCTGTATAAAGATCTTCATTATTTTCATCTTTACCAGATAAAACTAAAACAATATCACCACTATCTACATCGAATTCAAAATCTAAGTTTCCAGGATCTGTATTATTAGCCATGTATTGTAGTAAAGTTCCATAATTTGAATCCATGTATTTACTTATACCACCTTCATTACCAGCGTTGTTTTGAACTTTTTTATACATTTCAACATCAGCCATTAAATCGTCCATTTCGCTTCCAAAAGATTTTTTAAAAAACGAATCCATTTTAAATATTTTATTACCTAATTCTTTTGACTTTTCAGCATCATTTTCAAACTCATAAGCTGATTTAGCTAAAGCATATTCATCTATAATATTACCCATACCTTTTCTAAAACTTTCGTTTTCAGAAAAATCTAAAGTTTTTAAAGCATCATTTACATTAGATTGCGTTTCTAATTGATATTTTTTAAACCGTTGTTGTCTTTTTTCGTTTCTTAATTTGTTTTCTTCATCTTCTTTTCTTCGTCTTTCTGTCTCATCTGTAATAAGCTTGGCACCCACTTGTCCAATTTGAGATATGGCCCCGGCGTAATATTTAGCTGACTCAGTGTCGACGTATGTTATTGGATTTTCGTATGCTCCCATATTTATTTATTTTAATCAAACAATTGGATTTGTTACTTTAAATATTTCTGTTAACTCATCTCTTGAGTATGTTGGCGTAGGAGTATTTATGCCGCTGCCGGCATTTACTTTCCCAAGCCTCCAACGTAAGCTCCACCAATGTTTCCTAAAGCTCCAAGCATACTACTAGTCATACTAGCGCCAGCTTGTTGAGCAGCTACTTGTTGTTGTTGTGCGCCTGATATTTGAGCTGAAACTCTGTTTAATTGCTGCATTTCTCTATCTTCTTTTGTTCTAAACATAAACTCTTTACCAGCTGCTCCAGCTTGTTGTATTCTTTGTGCTTCACTCATTTGCACACCTTGTATTCTTTGTGCCTCTTGCATTTTTAATTGCTCTAATTGAGATTGACCTTGTGCTTTTAATTTTTCATTTTGTGCTTCTTGAGCTTCAATACTTGCACTAACACCCTTTTTACTTTGTAAAGCAGCTTGTGCTAAAGCAGTTGCACCACCAGCGCCTGCTCCTGTGGCTCTAAGTGTATCCAATGTATTTGCTAAAGCTATATCTGCTTCTTCAACTTGCATTTCAGCGGCTTGAGTAGCAACACCTAAACTAGCGTATGGATTTGAAACCATACCACTTAAATCTGTAGCTAATGATGATATGTCTTTAAAATCTTGATAAGGGTTTGTGATAGCTTGTCTACTGTTTTCTAGCGCTGTAAGTTTACCTTCTAATCTTTTCTTTTCTTTTGCTGCTGCTCTAGCTCTTTTTCTAGCTTTACCTCCACCAAAAAGCCCACCTATTAGTGATACTGCTCCTCCTATAAGGGCGCCTGTTATTGGTTCCATAATTTTTGTTTTATTGTTTAGTACGATGATTCTACAATATCAGATGATACTGCAAATAATTCTTTTTTAGTTGTTGGGTAGTCAGTGTTTATTAATTTAAATTTAACTGTTGACCAAAATCCTTTTATACCAGAAGAGCTAGCACCCCAAAGTATTTCACCACCTGTTGATGTTGAAACATTTATCAAGTTAGCAAAAAATTTATTTTCTTTTCTTTTAAAATTATTAGCAAACATGTCTGACTCTAAAGAGCTTAAATTAGTTTGTAATGTAAATTTACCTACTGGAGAAGCAATGTCACTAGAACTAGCTACCATGCTTTCTAATTGCCACCCGTCAACACCTTCGTAATTTATTGTTTTAAAGTTTTTAACTAATGATGGTTCTTTATTTAAAATAACTGTGACAGTAGAGTCAGCAGCGGTGTTATTATAAAACTTACCGTATTGACCAGAGTTATGTAACCAAATTTTTCCATCATAAAAACTATAGAAATTATTAATTAAACTAGTTAAAAAACTAGGTTTATAAGTAAAAAAACTAGTCCAACCTAAAACACCTTCATCAAAAGATAATGTTTTATATGTTTCATAACTTACAGGATCTGTTGGCAAAGGCCCTACGTTAGAACCCTGTAAAGATAGAACGTAATTTTTATTATGAATATCCCATCCACCAACAATTTTAGTCGCAGAAGCTAATTCATCTCTAAAAAAGTCATGCATACCATATGATGATATTTCTGTAATACCATCTGCAGACAACCTTAAAACACATCCTTTTTTTCTATCTGTAAAATATTTTCTATAACCATATACAGCAAAACTAAATGGATCTGTAGCAATACCGTATTCACCTGCATAAGCTACTATTTGTCCTATTACTAAATTACTAGAAGTTACAGTTCCATTACCCTCTGCTGAGTATATAGCATCTTTATCTATTAAAGCTCTACTAACTTTATCTTCTTGAAATATAATTAAGTTAGTATTTTCTGCGTAAAGCTTTTGTATTGAACCATTTGCTGGGTCTGTAGATCTAGTTATGTCTTCGCCTACAGAAAACTGATTAGTGTTATTTACACCTGTTCTTGAATTAAATATACCTGAGTATATCAAAGTGTTAAACCTGTGTTGTTGTTTAGTATTTTCTTCATCTAAATAAGCTTTAACACCAAAATCAACTGTTGTGTTGTTGTAACCTCCTCTGATTCTAGACTCTTCTACATACCAATCATCAGCAGCAACCGGCGTATAACTTCCAGGTACATTACCCGTGGCTGTACCCGTAGCGTAAGGCGCTATTGGTTGCGGACTAGCCGTGACAATATCTTTAATTTTTTTAATTAAGAAAGTATTAAAATATTTTACTTCTACTATTGCCATAATTTATTATCACTTAATTTAACATGTACTTACAATATCTACGACACCGTTACTATTATTAATATCGAAATATCTTCTATTACCAAAACCTGTTTGAGCACAGTTATAAGAATATACTCCTGATGCCGCTAAAGGAGAGCTAGATCCATTTGGTCCTTGTCTTATAACATCACCAACCTGTGGTGTGCCACTATTTGTTGTATTGTTATAATATAAATTAGAACCACAATCTGGATTTTGTTGACCATTGATATGACAAGATGCACTAAATACACTAGGGGGTGATGCATAAAACGGAAAACCTATAGCCGCTGAAACAACGTTAACTTCTTGTGTTGCTGTTTGGTTTAAAGAACCACTAGCTAAGGCAGAACCATTGTAGGCGTCTTCTAATTTTATGGTTAATGTGCATGTGCCAGGATTTGCTCCTGTACCTGTTTTAGTTATAACTCCTGTTGTTTCGTTTATAGAAAAAACACCATTATAAACAGAAGGGCTAACACCTGAAATACTCCATTTTAATTGTTGTAACTTTAAAGTAGAGTTAACAGCTCCATTGTCACCTGTTATTGTTGCTATAGTTCCTTCAAAATTTTGATTAATATTGTTTACAGCTGGCAAAGCAACGCCTCCGTTAATAACAGGTGGAGAGTTTTGTAAACTAACCTGTATGTTTAATGTAGATGACACTACAGGTGTAGCTGGTGCATTATTAGTTATAACCATTGATATAGTGTAGGATCTCACGTTTGGATCATAGTTGAAAACAAAAGCATCACCAACTTTAGCAAAATTATATAAATGTGGATCACCTAAAGTACCAGCACCTGTTTTAGTAATACTAAATTGACTAGAAACATCAGTTCCGTTAATATCAAGAACAGTTATAGTAGAAGACTCTGTGTTAATAAGGTCGTTACCAGATTGATCAACTGGCGACAAATTTGTTAAAAAACTTCCAGTCATAGCCTCTGTAAAAGCACTAGAGCTATAAGTTGACCAACCAACAGCACCTTCATAATCGGATTTTATAGCGTCATTTAATGTAGATATTAAACCTACCGTTGGTGTTTCCCAAAATATATCTAATAAAGAATCTTGAGGTTCTGTTTCATATATAGCTAAATACGGTTGCATATTAGCACTTTGATTACTATCATCTAAAACACCAGGTATAATCGTATAGTTATTTGAAAAAGTAATTCTAGCAATACTAGGATTTGTTGATGTTTGATAAATATTTTGATGCCCTCTAGCGTCTAAATCAGCGTAAGCCATATTTAAATCGTTAGAATTAGTGGCTATTGTTGATGCTGTATCTGTAAGAACACCTGGAAAGTATTGAACATTATTTAAAGAAGAGACTCCAATAAGCTTATTTGTAACTCTTAAAGAAAGCTGTACAGAACTTTTATATTGTTTTTGATCTGGACCTACTTGAGATAAATCTCTAGGAATTTTATTTATATTATCATTTAATAAAACTATATGACCAGTAGAACTATTTTCGTTAATTGGAAAAGGATTTGTTCCACCACCACTATGGGTTGGATAACCTCTTAATATACCAGGTAAGTAAGCATTATAGTAATCTTGCTCCTGCTGTTTTACAACTATTTTGTAAGAGTACCAGCCTTTGTAGTTTATACTATATTTATATTTTACATCAGGATTACTAGGTGATTGTTGTAAGTAAATAGAACTTGCTTGACCATCGGTTGTAATTATATAATCAGGTGCACTTGAATTGTTTACATTTGTAACTTTTACATAATCTGTAAACTCACCTTCCAAAAAAGAGTTTACTGTTGGTGTTTCAGTTTGACCTGTTGCTAAAGTAAAAGTATATGTATTTCCGTTTATAGTAGGTTGTTTTAAACTATTAGCATTAAAGGTGTTATAACCTGTTCCGGTGTTTGCGTACAAACCAGGTGTTCCAAGTGTATCGTCTTCGGCCACTGTAATAGGTGTTTGTATATCTACTTTTAAAGCATCTCCAAACCAATTATTTAAATCACTTGTTGCAGAGTTAAAAGCATTATATATTGTATCACCGCCATAAACTGTTCCATCGCCAGCTGTTGTAGAAGTTAACTTTATACCAGATAATATAACGTCTGATTGTCTTCCAAATTTATCTGCTAAAATAAAACCAACTTGATAGTTTCTATTTTGCTTAACAGAATGATTAGGGTATTCTACCCAATTATTATAATTGTTAGCTAAAGATTTTGGACCAACACCTACTATATAATTTAAAAATTCAGGAGATGTATATTTATCTTTAAAATTACCATATATGATTCTATTCCCAGCTGTTTCTTGAGCTAAAGCTTTAACAGGAACTTTATCGTAAACTCTAATGGTTTGGTTTGTTGGTAACGTTCTAAAAGGTTTTCTTGATTGATAGTTGTATGTGAAAATGTTACTATTAGTTATAGAAGTCCACTTATCACGACTATCATTTAAAAATGGCTCATTGTAATCTATTGAATCAATTACTTTAACTACAGTTTGATCAGACTCTTTGTAAAGTACATCTATAGATTTTATTTTATAAGTAGCATTATTACCTGGTTGGCAATTACTTAAAACATCTGGAAAAGGAATTAATAAATCTATATTTTGCACTCCATTTTCCATAAATTCTAATATAGTACTTCTATATGCTTCATCTTCATTGTTTTCTAAAAAATAACCTTTTTGTTTAGGTATAAAACATATTTGAGTAAAAGGTGCCATTAAAGAATACTCACCATCATCGAACTCAAATCTATAACTTAATCTAATAAATCTACTTTCTAAATAATCTGGGTCTCCTGGCCAATCATAACCTTGATTAAAATCAAATGTAATATTTTCACCAGTCATTGTTGTTGCTAAAAAAGTAATATCACCAGCGTTAACGGTGGTTGGTGCAGCGTTTAAAACAACAGAAGTGTTAGTATTTACAGCTGTAACATAAAAATAATCTTCAGCACCAAAACTAGCGTTATTATATTGTACAGCTAGCATGCCTTTTTGTATACCTGCTGTATCAGCAATAAGTAAAGTGGCTGTTGAAGAATTAGTTGTTGTAGGTGTTACAACTTTTTGTAATAAACCTATAGGTTGGTAAGGATTGTATTTTGCTACAGATATATGATTTTCTTCTGTATAGTAAACACCATTAGCTACTAAGTCTAAATTTATTTTTCTAGGTTGATTTCTATTGTCAGTCCAGAATAAAAGATTTTCTATAACACTAACGCCTGTTATAGGGTTAGATGTTGAAAAATTTAAAAATGAACCAGTAACTAAAAGAACAGGGGCAACATTAGGTGTGTAACTATATATATAATGATTAGTATTATTTGTTAAAAACACAATAATAACATTTCTACTACTTATTGCTTTATAACCTATTATTTCAAACCCACTTAAACCAAAATTACTAACTAAAGTATTACCTAAAACAGTTTCTAAAGCACCTATATCATCAGCTTCAGATTTACCTACAGATATGTTCTGCGCATCTCTATATTCACCGTTAGGTATTAATCTATCGTCCAAGTCTTTATTCATCTTGGATCTTAGAAAACTGTTTTTAATTTCTGCCATGTTAGTTATTTAATCCATTTAGATTTACCTCTCATAACTTGAATAACTTGATCAAGTTTAAGATTAGATAATCTTATTTTAGCATTTCTTAGTTTAGCACTTCTTTCTTGTTTAAATCTTCTTACAATATACTCTTGTATACCAACTGATGTAGAAAGTATAGCATATATAATATGAGCATACAAAGCTTCTTCAGCTAGTTTAGGAATTCTAACATCAAGATCGTAAGCGTTTCCATCAGATATATATTCTAATAAAATCAATTTTCCTGATAGATTACTAGTAAAACTAAAAGTACCTTTTCTTTCATCTATTTTAAACCAACCGTTTTTCTGACTTGTTTGAGGCTCTAAACCATATCTTTGGCCCAATGCACCGTCAGTGTAGTTACGATCTAAAACATTAGCATTATTTAAGTCATTGTTAAAACCTCCACTTATATACCTAGGGTTTGTTTTGTCCCATGTTGCGTTTATTTGAGATGTAACCTCTGTGTTGCTATCAAAACCATCTTGAATAGGCTTACCTTCATCGTCTTGAGTAAAAGTATAATAAGGGCTTTTGTTAAGATTGTCTGTAGGATATATAACGTGTAAAACACCAAGCTCATCTACCCACGAAGCTTTTACGTAATTAACGTAGTCTTGCGGTATAGCTAAACTTAAACTTGGTGGAACACTTAGTTCGGTTGATTTTACGCTTTTTAAAGTATCATAGCTAAACTCTTGTAAACCACGTCTAGCGTGAAATATAACATCAGTTCTTTTTGCACTAGGTATTAATTTACCACCTCCAACGTAGCCAACAAGAAAATTGTTTACCACATCCGTTAGTCTTGTGTATGAATATTCACCGTGGTTTTCTTCAATTGCAGATTTAATTAATTGTATTTTTATATAACTTCCTAAAGTTAAATAAGAATTTACGGTTATAGTATTGTTAGACTCTGTGTAAGGTTCTGCAAGTTTAAATACTAATGATATTTGAGCAGGAGGTATTTGAACAGTTATTGTACATGTAAATGTTGTAGTTGTTAATATTTGTTTTACAGTACCATATGTGGTTGTTCCAGCTGCATTTTGTATTAACATACCTACAGCTATATCTATATTAGCAACATTAATAGTTAAAGTGTTTTCACCTACAGGAACGACAGTTCCATTATTTGTGCCTGTTGTTTTAGTGTTATTAGGCGTTAACTCAGTCCACGTTAAAGCATCTGGACTAGAGTATAAATAAAAATTATTTAAACCATATTGACCACTAGCATTGTCAGAACTTCCAAATATTAAATCTGTATTAAAAGTACTATTAAAGGTTTGACCTGCACCTGCTGAGCTTATATAAAACTGCTGAGCTCCAGCGTAATATTGTCTGTTAGTTTCGGTTATTAAACCACCATTAGGTATAGGCATAGTTTATTATCTTTGTTGATTAACATTTTCTTGAGCAACTTGCTGAGCTGCAACCTGTACTATTTCAGGGCTTTTTACTACAACTCCAGCATACAATAATATTTTTAATATTAACTCGGTTTGTTCAGCTGAATGTAATTCAAAATTAAATGAAGTTGAAGCATTAAAAATGTATTGATTATTTAATCCAGTTGTAAAATTCCATATTGGCGCAATAGGCTTTCTAACATATGCTACTTCAATATCATCTACTATAGTTGTAGGATAAACTGTAAGTTGAGAGTTTTCGTATAAATAAATAGGATTTGTTGTACTAGGAACTGTTAGATCAGATTTTAACAAATGATATAACTCTTCTCTTAAAACTCTTTGTAATTCTTCTGCAACAGGAAAACTACTTGGTTTATATAAAACTTGTCCTAGTTTGTAAAATTGCTTAGGATATATGTTAACAATTAATGTTTGACCAGTTGTTGGTTGTGAAAAGAAATTTATTGTTGTCCCAGATATGCTATATAAAGTGTCTGATAGTAAAACACCATTAGCAAAAATCTCTACTACTCCATTAGTTATTTGGTCAGCTGTAGCTGTTTGTATAACGTAAGCTGTAGTTGCTCCTGCTGTAGCGGCTGGCAAGGTTGTTGTTGCTATTGAGTTTGCTCCAGAAAATTGTTGTGGTAAATTAAAAACGTTACTTGAAGAAATTGATGTGGCATTCCCAAACTCTTTAAATAATGATAGTTTTTCATCAAGATTTACTACTCTATTAGAGTAATCTGCATCAGTTTGTGGTACACGTATTTGTTGATTTAAACTATCGAAATATGTTTCAAATATATCTAACTGAGCTTGCGCACCTGTTTTATTAAACTCAACAGGCGTCATATAACCCCTCTGTTCTTTGTTTAATATTAATAAAACGGTTTGATATACAGTATTTACGTTTATTGCCATCTTTTGTTTTATTTAAGAAAAATTAGTGAATACTAGTCTTGATTTAGCTTTTTCTAATTTATCAGTTTTTTCTATTAATAACCTCTGTAGTGTATTTGGGTTTGAGTTTTCTCTATT
>Ga0187219_1000923_pt1 | contig 14305 bp, 30 predicted proteins | sample 13SPOviralmetaG_FD_130162 | JGI IMG/M metagenome (GOLD analysis project Ga0187219, IMG submission 130162) | Marine viral communities from the oligotrophic San Pedro Time Series (SPOT) site, San Pedro Channel, CA, USA - 13 SPOT_SRF_2010-07-21... | ecosystem: Environmental > Aquatic > Marine >... | reverse complement strand
TTATAGATGTGAAAAACTTAATAAAGCTATTGGAGGCAGCAGTAAAAGCCAACATTGTCAAGGACGTGCTATTGATATTGACGATATTTATGGTCACGTTAGTAATGCTTATATGTATTATTACATTAAAGATAATCTCGACTTTGACCAACTTATTTGGGAGTTTGGCACAGATGATAGCCCTGATTGGGTTCACGTTAGTTATGTAGATGGTGACTCCAACAGAAAAAGATGTCTTAGAGCTATAAAAGAAAATGGTAAAACTAAATATATAGACATAACTAATGGATAATTTAACAATAGGTTTCGGAGAAACATTTTCTACTGGCCCTTTAGTGGGGTTTTCTTCTTATCCAGAAGATGAGCAAAATGAATTCAATGAATTAAACATATACTTATTGTTTGTATTTATTCATATAAAATGGAAATCAAATTATGAGTAAGATATTAGCAAAGCTATTCGGATCTGCGGGATCCGGAATAGCAGATAAGATTTCAGGTATAATAGATAAACATACTTTTAGTAAAGAAGAAAAGGCTAAAATTAAAAAAGAAATGGATCAAATATGGATTGATGCTGAAGCTGATATGCAGAAGAATGTTACTGAAAGATGGAAGACTGATATGAATAGTGATTCCTGGTTATCTAAAAATGTTAGACCTTTAGTTTTAATATTTCTTGTGGTGTCTACGGTGCTTATGGTATTTATTGATGCAGGCGTTATATCGTTTGAAGTTAAGGCTAATTGGATTGACTTATTACAATTAGTGCTTATAACGGTCATAGGAGCTTATTTTGGAGGCCGTAGCGCAGAGAAATTTAAAAAGTAATGGCAAAGCTAGTCATAAGCAATTATCGTGCGTCTAATCGCACTAAAAGGCCCGGTGTGCATTCTAAAAATGCATCACCAGGGCAAAATAAATATAAAAAGAAGTATAGAGGTCAAGGTCGTTAAACACAGTGATTACAGAACTTAAATATTTTACATTCGAAGATTTTGACTGTCCTTATTCTAGGTTTCCTGATACAGGATTCAAGTATATGGATAGAGAATTCTTGTCTATGTTACACGAAGCTAGAAGACTATGTAAGATAAAATTCAAGATACTTAAAGGATATGTTTCACCGGATGGTGTGTTAATGGCCAATGAACTCAGTAACTCTTCTCACTTAATAGGCCGAGCTTGCGAGATCTGGTGTAAAGATAATTATAAGAGATATAGGATAATTACAGCTTTACTTGAAGTTGGTTTTACTAGAATAGGCTTTTCAGATGATAGAATCTATGTAGATAATGATGATATGAAACCAGACTCAATATGGCATTTTCAAAGAAAATTAGCAAAAAGGTTTATATAATATAGTATATTATATATATTATATATTATATTATAATTATTATATTATATATTATAATGTATTATATATAATATTATATATATATTACAATACAACTATAAAGTTGTATTGTATATATAATATAAAATATTATATTTGTAAAAAACAAAATATGAAAATAGACACAGAAAACCAATACTACCAGGACTTTGACGAACTATCTAATTTCTTAAGAAGACCTATAAGAAATCCAGAAACAAGAAAGATTGATTTGCTTCAAGGCTGTTTAGTTAGAGTAGGAGCTTTTAATGCAGAATTATCTATGAAGATCCAACAAGTAGAACTTGTAAACAACAAACTTAATAAGGATATTCTACATCTGAAAAAAGAACTAGAAAACAGTATTCAGGACGTAGAAATAAAAAAGTATTTTGATTCTATCTAAATATATTATATATTTGAAATATGAAATCATTACACGAAAAATTGGCGGCTGTTCAAGGGAGACTGAAAGCGCCTAAAAATCAAAGAAACAATTTTGGTAAATACAATTACCGATCTTGTGAAGACATCTTAGAGGCTGTAAAACCTCTATTAAATGAGTACGGGTTAGTGTTAACATTAACAGATAAAGTACATTCATTATTCGATTCATCATATGTAGAAGCTACAGCGACTGTATCAGATGGTAAAGATCAAATCCAGGTTTCTGCTCAAGCAGGAATAAATCCTAATAAAAAAGGAATGGATATAGCTCAATCATTTGGTAGTTCTAGTTCTTATGCTAGAAAATATAGTCTTAATGGATTATTCCTTATTGATGACACGAAAGATGCTGATGCAACAAACACTCACGGAAAAACATCAGTAACAACAAAGAAAGAATTACTTACTCCTAAACATCCTAAATTTAAGAATGTAAAGAATTATATTCTAGGTGGTGGTAATCTTAAACAGGTTGAAGATAAATATACAATATCTGATGCCGCAAAAATTCAATTAGTAAACTCTTAATTTTTATTTATATGGCAAGTATAGCAGCAATTTCAATAGACGTCAAAAAGATTGACAAGTCTAAATTAAACAAGGGACAATATCTTAATATAGATATTGCCACAAGAGATGAAACAAATCAGTATAATCAAAATGTTTCAGTATATTATTCTCAAACACCAGAAGAAAGAAAGGCAAAAGAACCTAAAGTATATTTAGGTAATGGTAGAGTTGTTTGGACTGATGGAAACATTAGTAAAGCTGAATTTGTGAAAGCAAACACCACTGAGGAGATGGTGGATTTTTAGTGTTTTGTTTTTGATTTGGAAAAGTGGGTTGTAAAATACCCACTTTTTTTTTATATTTATTAACCTAAAACAATGCTATGCAAGATAAGTTTAACCTCCTCAGTAATAAAACTTATGTAGATCCAAAAGAATCTATAGAATATCCTCCAGTTGCTTTATCATATGGGCAATACAAAATAAAAGACAATTATTATCCTATACCTATAGGAACATATGGTAATTTCAGTTTCATTCAAGCCGCTCCTAAAAGCAAAAAAACATTCCTAGTATCAATGTTATGTGCTGTTTATTTAGCTGATAAAACTAAATTAACCGGCAATATTAAAGGTCACAGAAGAAACCTTAGACTTGTTCATTTTGATACTGAACAAGGTCGGTTTCACGCTCAAAAAGTGTTTAAAAGAGTTCTGGACATATCTAGAAACAATAACGAAATGTACGATACTTATGCATTAAGAGTATTATCTGTACAAGAAAGAGTAGATTTTATAGAATTATATTTACAAAGATATGGATCTGAATTAGGAATGATGGTTATTGATGGAGTTGCTGATTTAGTTATGGATGTAAACGACATAAAAGAATCTAGTGACATTGTACAAAGAATATTAAGATGGTCTGAGTTTTATGATATTCATATTATATGTGTAATACACACTAACTTTAATTCAAATAAAGCTACCGGACATTTAGGATCCCACTTAGAAAAAAAGACGGAGACTCAAATACAATTAAACGTAAGTGAAGAAAATGAAGATATAGTAAAAGTTACTTGCAAAAGATCCAGGAGCTTTGCATTTGAAGAGTTTAACTTTGAAGTAACAAAAAATGGTATTCCTGTCGTACTTGACAAAATAGATAATATATTAAAATTAAACAATGGAACTAACTTTAAGTTTTGATATAAGACCACAAGCTCACCAGTCTGTTAGGATGGGTAGAAACGGTATAGCTTATACACCTAAAAAGATAAAAGACTATAAAAGAGCTGTAATGATATTAGCCAGGAAACAGCTACCTAAAGACTTTGAAATGATTCCTGCCGGAACTCCAATTACTGTAGAATATTTACATTATATATTTCAATATAATAAGTCTACTCCAAAAAAAAGAAGAACTTATCAACTAGACAAAACAACTAAACCTGATTTATTAGATAACATTAATAAAGCTTTTATAGATGCCTTAGAAGGAATTGTATTTGCCCAGGATCAAAATATCATAAGAGTAAAGGAGTTAAGAAAATTTTACGGAGAAAGCAATAAAATAGAAATAAAATTATTATATTAAGAAACAAATTATGAATAACACAGAATTCAATAAGTTAAAGAAAGAATTGTTAGATGAATGTCAATCTATTATGGATGCTAAACAACCAGAGTATACTAATAAAAATATTGATGTTCTGTATAATTTTAAAAGTACAGGCAACCATATAGGTATTAAACCTGCTGAGGTTTGGGCTGTATTCTTTCATAAACACATACAAGCTATTTTAAGTCACGCTAATAATCCAGATATGCCTCAAGCAGAACCAATAGAAAGTAGATATGCAGATGCTATAAACTATTTATTCCTAGGTTATGCCTTAATGAATGATAAACCTAAAAAAGATATAATATCTGGAACTGAATGATACTTCAAGAATTGTCTAAGCGAAATAAGGAATGGTTAAAAATTGCACTTTCTATTTGCAAAGATGAATCCCTATCTAAAGAGTTAGTTCAGGAAATGTATTTAAGACTTAATAAATACATAAATAATATAGATCGTATAACAGTAGACGGCAAAATTAGTTCCCTATATATATATGTGACTATCAGGAACTTATATTACAAACATCAGAATAAGAGAAAAAAGAACATAATCTTTCAATATAAAGATTATGATTCTTTTGATGATGGGTTAAATATAAATGATAATTTTAAATCTTCTATAGATAATGATATAGAATTATCTAATATGGAAGAGGCACATAAAAAGATTATGGATAATATATTAAAAGAGGTTTCTACTTGGCATTGGTATGATGAGAAGTTATTCAAACTGTATTTCTTTACAGATAAAAGTTTAAGAAACATAGCTTCTGAAACTAAAATATCTTTAACAAGTATATATAACTCTTGTAAGAATTATAAACAAATACTCATCGAAAAGTTTGGTGAGGATGTAACAGACTTTTTTAACAAAGATTATTACCAAATAAAATGAAAGAACCAAAAGACAAAAGAACAAAGGCATATAAAGAATGGAAAAAGAAGTTCGATGCCGCAAATGAAAACAAGTCTGAAGGACTTGGAGATACTATTGAAAAGATTACTAAAGCTACAGGAATTAAAAAAGCAGTTAAGTTTTTAGCTGGTGAAGATTGCGGGTGTGATGAAAGAAAGAAATTGCTTAATGATATGTTTAGATATAATAAGCCTTTATGTTTAAACGAAGAAGAATATAACTTCTTAACAGATGTATTTACTACAAAGGGAAGTATTATATCTTCTAGTAGAGTAGTTAGATGTATTAATATATTCAACAGAATATTTAATGCAAAGCAAAAAGCAACGAGTTGTAGCTCGTGCTTTGTGTCTAATGTATATAATCCTCTTAAAAAGGTTTATGAAGCCTATAAATAAAGAGGAGGATTTATTTAAACATTTAAAATTAACAGTTTATCCAGACTTAGTTAAAGCAAGAGGTAAGCTATCTAGATGGGATTGTTATTCTGTAGACAAAGCTCACAGAATAGAATTAAAATGCAGAAAGACTCATTACGATACTTTGCTTATTGAGAAAAAGAAATTTGATGCAATGATTCAAGTTTGTGATAAATATCTCGATATTCCTTATTATATTTGTAGTACACCAAAAGGTATATATTCTTTTAATTTATATGAAGTATATCCTGAGTGGGAAATAAACTATAAAAATCCTGCTACTACTCAATTTAGTAATAGGGGAAGGATTTCAAAAGAAGTTGCTTATTTAAACATAAATGATGCCAAATGGACACAATAAAATTACTTGACGGATCAGAATGGAATGTTAAGGAGATCTTAGAAAAAATGGAAGACAATAACTTCTATTATGGTTTCTTAGGTAAAAACACTTTATCTTCTTCTGTAGCTAAAAAACTTATGGTAAGTGCTGATGATTATATACAAGATATAAGTAATCCAAAAGATTCAAACATAAAGCCGTTTAGGGATGGTAGATTAATTCACGTTTCAATACTTGAAAGTGATAAGATAAATGATTATTATGATTTTGTTGATGTTCCAACCAGAAGAAATAAAGAATTTAAATTAGCTGCTGAAAACTCAAAAGGTAAAGAAGTTATGCTTGAAAAGGAAAGGATATGGGCAGACGGATTAAAAGAAGTTGTATTAAAGGATCCTGAAATAAAAGAATACATAACTAAAGGAGAATGTGAAAAGTCTGGAATAGGATATATAATGGGCCTGCCTTTTAGAGGCAAGGCCGATTGTTTGTATGAAGATAAAATAATTGATCTAAAAACTACTTCAGATATTGATAATTGGGAATATAATAGTTATTTTTATGGTTATGATATACAAAGCTATATATACACTCAATTGTTTCAGAAAGATGAGTTTGTTTTTGTGATCATAGACAAGAGGAATAATAAATTAAAAACACATAAAGCTACAGATGATTTTATCAGTTCAGGAAAGAGAAAACTTAGAAGAGCAGTTGAGAATTATATCGGACACTTTGGATTTTAAAAGTTCTGTTAGTTTGCTTTATTTTAATTTAACAGTAGATGATTTTATGGCTGGAGCTTCAATCAGACAAATACAATCTAGTTTAAAGTTCTATGAAGAATTAGAATTATACGATGAATGTCAGGGAATATTTATGGCAATTAAATATTATAAAATAATAATGAGAACCTTTATAAATAAAAGATATGAAGATTAAAGAAGTAAGAAGTTTTATAGAAGACAAAACTCAATTAGATATAGGTAAGAAATCAAGAAGAAGAGACTATGTATATGCAAGAGCTATATTCTTTTATTTATCTAAAAAATATGCTAGAGCAACTTACCAAGCTATGGCGAAAGAGGTTAAGTGTAATCACGCAAGTGTAATCTATTCTATAAGACATACTGTACCGGTAATATTTAGAGAAGAGCCTCAATTAAAAAGATTATGTGATCACTTTGTTTCTTTGTTTACAGAAGAGATAGTATCAGATACTAAAAGTAAATCAGATATTATTTCTGAAAACATAGATCTTAAAATAAGATTATCTAGATATCAGGATGCTGAAGCTAAAGGTAATAAACTTAAGGTTACTCAGAACACAATAGACTCTAGGTTTGCAAAATTAATAGAGCAAACTCCTGAAGATAAAATAGATAACTTGTATATCAGAATGGAGGCTATAGTTAAAATGTTAAATACTGAATGGAAAGATAAGATAACTGTATATTCAAGCTATGAAACAGTTAATGGTTATTAATGGCCAGGAAAAGAAAAATAAAGAAAAGAGTCGTCTATGATCCTAAAATAATAAGCTGGTGTATTAATAAAGGCTATAAACTCTATCCAGTTCCTGAAGGAAAAGAATACAGGATAGTTTTAGAATATAAAGGAATGAAAAAGAAATCAGATCTTTTATATAATAAAAAGAAATGGAGCGAAAGAATATGGGAAGTATATGGATTAATATACAATAAAGAATGCCAAGAAAAAAAGTAGAAAGAAAATATATGAAGAAGACCGATGGTCGAAAGAACAACGGTCAAAAGAAAGGAGATGCCGTTCTTAGAAGAACTATGGCTACTCCTGCTAATATAAACAAGGCAAAGAAGAATAGATCTAAAATGCTTGCTACTGGTGCTATTAAAGAGGTTTATGGATCTGAAGAAGCTTTCTGGGTTATGGTAGCAGAAAACGCTAAAGATTCTCAGTTTGATAGAAAAATGATATTAGAATATATTTATGGTAAAGCTAGAGATAATGTAGATGCTTCTTCTGCTAATGATAAGGTAGATATTTCTATTATGAATTTCTTTCAAGGCACTCCAAAGATAGAAGAGAACACAATTGATATAGAACCAGAAGATGAAAAAAAATAAAATATTATTAGCTTGCGAAGAAAGTCAAGCAATAACCAAAGAATTTAGAGCTTTAGGGTTTGAAGCATATAGTTGTGATATACAGGATTCCTCTGGCGGTTATCCTGAATGGCACATAAAAGGAGATGCAATTAAAGAAGCATATAGTGGTAAATATGACTTAATGATAGCGCACCCTCCTTGTACTTATTTAGCTGTAAGTGGTGCAAGGTGGATGTATAACAAAGATGGCACTAGAAATGAAGTCAGGTGGAAAAATCAATTAGAGGCACTTGACTTTGTCAAAAAATTATTAGAAGCTCCTATAAAACATATTGCTTTAGAAAATCCTATTAGTGTTATAAGTAGTAATATAAGAAAACCAGATCAAATAATACAGCCCTATATGTTTGGAGATCCTTACGAAAAGAAAACCTGTTTATGGCTTAAAAATTTACCTAAATTAAAAGAAACTAATTTAGTGGAACCCGAACCAAGGATTAAATATAAAAGCGGTAATACTATGCCTGGATGGTACGCCAAAGGTTGGGGAATGTCTAAATCTGAAAGAAGTAAATTAAGAAGCAAAACTTTTAAAGGTATTGCGGAAGCTGTAGCCAAACAATGGTCTGAAGTATTATGAAGACACCGAAGCTTAATCATAAATACCAGGCCTTTGGAAATGATTCAAGATACTTTATTGTAACAGGAGGTAGAGGATCCGGTAAATCTTTTGCTGCTAACGTATTCTTATTGTTGTTAACTTATGAAAGAGGACATAAGATTCTGTTTACTAGATATACAATGGTATCCGCAGCTTCATCTATTATTCCAGAATTTATAGAGAAGTTAGAAATTATGGGTGTGGTCGAAGACTTTAGAATAACTAAAGACGAGATCACAAACATTAAGACAGGATCTAGTATTTTATTTAAAGGTATTAGAACAGCATCAGGTAATCAAACAGCAGCTCTAAAATCATTAAACGCTATTACTACATTTGTTTTAGATGAAGCAGAAGAATTAACAAATGAAGATGACTTTGATAAAATTGATCAGTCTGTTAGGGTAAGGACTAAACAGAATAGATGTGTTCTTATATTAAATCCTACTACTAAAGAACATTGGATCTATAATAGGTTCTATGAGAACAGAGAAATACCAGACGGCTACAATGGAATGAAGAATAGTATTACCTATATACATACAACTTATAAAGATAATGTAGATAATCTATCTATATCATTCTTAAATCAAATACAAGACATAAGAAGAAGAAGACCAGAAAAATATACTCATCAGATCCTTGGAGGCTGGTTAGAAAAACAGGAAGGGGTTATCTTTAAAAATTGGAGAATAGGAGAGTTCAATGAGAACTATGATATATATTATGGGCAAGACTTTGGATTCTCAATAGATCCAACAGTCTTGACTAAATTAAGTATAGATACAAGAGGTAGAAGAATATATTGTAAAGTAATGTATTGTAAGCCTGGGCTTTCTACAACTCAGATAGCAGACTATAATATAAGATATGCAGGCCCACATTTAATTATTTGTGACTCAGCTGAACCTAGGCTTATAAATGAAGTTAAACTCAAAGGAGTTAATATTAGACCTACAATAAAAAGAAAAGGATCTATATTATCTGGTATTGCTCTTCTACAAGACTTTGATTTAATTGTTGATCCTGATTCAACAGAATTAGTTAAAGAATTAAATAATTATGTTTGGGCCACCAAAGGCCAAACAAAACCAGTTGATCGTTGGAATCATTGCATCGACTCAATCCGCTACGCAGCTCAATACGCTTTAGAAGGATTCTCTAAAGGAAGTTACTCAATTCGTTAAACGCAGTAGGGTTAGACTCTTAAACGCAGTAGGGTTAAGATCTTAGTTAACTTGGTTACCTTTGGGATCAATAACCTTATAGTTGTTATCTTTTAAAAGTTTTACTGCATCATCTATTGTCTTTTGAGTTTTTCTAAAGTGATCAAAGATTTGGTTTTCAAATGCATTATTTTTTATGTACATATCTATTAATTTTATTAAGTTTACTTCTTAAACATAGTAGGGTTTAGTTCTTAAACGCAGTAGGCTTCCCGCTGAACTCAGTAGGCTTCCAGATCCATCTCTGGAGTTTCCTCTGTTGCCTCGAAGTAGATCTCTGTTCATACTTCAAAGTTAAGAAAATTTTAACATATTCTTAACATTAATTTAACATTAGACAAAAAAATAGTTTGTAGTATTGTATCGAACATTAAAAATAATTATATGAAAAAAGTTGAAAAGTTTATCGAAGAGACTTCTAACGGGAAGATCTTCAGCGCAACATTCGTAAAAAAGAATGGTACTATCAGGACTATTCATTGTCGCAGAGGCGTCAAGAAAGGTCTTACTGGTAAAGGTATGGCCTATGATCCTGGATCTAGAGGCTTACTAGTTGTCTATGATTTATCTAAAAAGAATTATCGTATGATAAACTTAGCTAAATTAATTGAAGCTAAAGTTAATGGTTTAATTTATAAATTTATTTAATTATGGCAACGGATAATACAACGAGCGATAATATAGCAATTAGAATTAATGACAGGTTTCTTATTTCATTAGTTCAATTTGGATGGCATAGAGATCCAAAAGATGAATTATATAGCAATCATCAAGTAGAGATAGCTGTTCTGGATAAAAAGTATGGGAGACTCATAGAAGATAGAGACGGTTACATAGATATGAAATACATTATTAATTCTAAAGAGTTAATTTCTGAAATACAAAAAATAACTTCAAAATACATTAATATATTATGAAAGAACCTTATAAAAAAGTGATAGAGTTCTATAAGAACTCATCACCTAAACAACATCAATACTTTTTAAATTTAATAAGCGATCAATTAACGTTTTTCAATCCTGAAACTAGCGAGCAGTTCGATATAGATGATGAATGCCAAATTGATTTTAACGGTATATTTCATCAAATAAATTTAAAAGGTAGTTATGATAACACTTTTGCGAAAGATCCCAGCATTGAAGCTCTAATTGATTCTGAAAGGAAATCTATTGGTTATGCTGAGTCAGATGCTATTAGTGACGAAGATATTCTAGCTAGCTTAATTTCTAAATATTGTAAATGGGATGGAGCTTTTATTTACAGATTAGCAAGAGAATGTTTTACAGAATGTAATCATCATACTTTTAACAAAGCTTTTGAGAAGCTTTGGGAAAAGGAAATACTAATAACAGATCACATAAATAAAAAAGATAAAAATGAAAACGATAATAAATAAAATTAAACAATACAATCGCAAGTCAATGCGGAATGTAAAGAACACTAGAGAAGAGATTGACAATGACATCAAGATTGAAGTTGTTATGTCCTGGACAATTAAAGGCGATGAGAAAGAATATAAAGAGACGTTAGCGAGCTTAGAAATATATTCCTGGACAATCACTCAGCAAGAGTTAGAAGTCCTTGTAGAATCACTTAAAATGGTTTATGCAAATCATCCGGATGGGCAGATCAAAATGTATGTTACACATAATCACAAATATTTAAATTCTTAATATGATAAACAATAAAATTAGAATAGTTAGACCAATGAGAGTTTGGTTCAGGAGCTTCTGGATCCTAATGAATGATATATTCAATACAAAAGTATCAACACATAAATGGACTAGATATCCAATGTATGCTAAAGATCAAAAAGAAAAAGATCTTATCATTGCAAGTAAAGTAGAAACGTTAAACCAGAATATTAAAATTAAGAATTATGACTTATAGTGAAGACATCCAGAGAATTGAATCTCAACACCTGAGATTAATTCTCAATAAGCAAGCAGATACAATAGACGAATTGAGAATAGAAGTTGTTACACTTCATTCAAGAATAGAAGTCTTGTTAGCAAAAATAGAAGTCCTGGAACAAAAAGTTGAAGAGGATATAATTAATAATAAATTAAATTAAATAAAGTTATGAGTAAAAATAATCACACTTACGTTCACAGTATTGATGGGATCCACGGATCTGACGGAGAGGTTTACGTTAGTTATGGGAAAGATAAAGAGTTAACAATAGAATCTGAAAGCCTTTGGTTTTTTCTTCCGGATTTAATTAAGGTAGCAATAGAACAAAAGAAAGTAAGTAATGAGATCCAGGACTTGCATATTCAATCAGCTGTAAAATTATTGAAGGATACACTTGGTAATAATTCTTAAACGCAATAGGGTTGCCAACTTCATTAAACGCAATGGGGTTGGCAATTTCTTAAACGCAGTAGGGTTTCTTTCTTAAACGCAGTGGGGTTGGCCCTCCAAAATCAAACGTTAAAATTCTGTTAAAATTTTGGTAGATTAAAATATTTTTTGTATTGATCATTTTTTGGGCCTGGTTCATTTGCGCAATTTAGAAACGTTTTAAATTATTTAGATAGCGTCAAATGTTAACAATTCGTTAACATTAGCAAACCAATTTTAAATATATATTTGTGATTCACTTTAAAAAAATAAATATGTCAAATTTTCAAACTACATTAAAAGAAACGTTGAAACACGTTGACGGGTTTAAGATCCCGAAAAAATTATTAAGTCAGGGAATGACAAACGCAAAAACTAAAAAGAATAAGTTAAAAACTTTTATTCTTTATTTGGCCCCTTATAATCAAAATAGTAAAGGGGTTAACATTTGCCCGCACGCCTCCAAAGGCTGCGCGGCCTCTTGTCTGTTTTCGGCTGGTCGGGGTAAATTCTCAAACGTTGTAAAGTCCAGGATCAACAAGACCGAATATTTTCTTAGGGACAAAAAGAATTTTTTGCACCAATTACATAAGGAAATAATACAAGAATATTACAAAGCAAAAAAAGGAAATTATAAAATTGCGATCAGATTAAACGGAACCAGTGATTTAGACTTTTTACATTTATTGCGGGTTAACTTTGGCTTTTGTTCGGAAAGTTACGCCGATAATATGGTGTTTTATGATTATACAAAAGACATCAGAAGAGCAATAAAGTACAAAGATTTTACAGAGTATAATTATAAATTAACTTTTTCACATTCTGAATGTAATTCATTAAATTGTGATCTAGCCATCAAAAACAAAATCAACGTTGCTGTAGTTTTTGAAGAGATGCCAATAAAATATCTTAATACCTGGGTTGTTAACGGGGATCAGTCAGACGATATAATGCTTGAACACTCTGGTGTTATTTTGGGCCTCAAAGCAAAAGGGGACGCGCGAACAGATCAAAGCGGGTTTGTAATTAAAAAAGATAATAAATATATTGATTATGATGTTTTACCCTTCTAAATATTACGATCCACCCAGCCAGGATCCGCCGAACTTTTGCGCATTCTGTGAAAAAGAGATCCCCGACAATAAAATTTATTGCTCCAGCTCTTGTTTAATTAATGACTCAGAACTTTAAACGCAATAGGCCTCATTAAACGCAGTGGGCCCCATTAAACGCAGTGGGCCCGACTGCTTTTTTTCAGGTTTCAGAGCTCCCAAAATTTTAACAAAACTTTAACATTTCTTTAACATTTATTTAACATTTTGCGCCTTATATTAGCAGTATTAAAATAATTAATTAATCTAACAAACATTAAAATTATGAAAAATTTATTCCAATTGCTTAAACCAGAAGCAAAAAGAAATCTGGTTAGAAATAAAATTCAGTGGGAGGGTATGATCGACACAATTTTTGAGAACTTAAAAACAAAAAAGAACGTATCAGATTTAACAATTAGTCAAGTTAACAGCCTTTATTTATTTTCTGATATTGACTATCCGCAAAGTCCGGTCGAGGCTTTATATTGTGAACCTTTATTTTTTCAAAACGATGAAGAATAAACTAATAAAATTAATTGAAGCGGTATTTTTAACCGCTTCAATTATTCAATTAACTTTAATATTTTTACTAATTATAAAACTAATAACAGAATGAATAATATTTTAACAGATAATAAGTCTATAAAAGAAATGTCTAATAGACAATTTATAAACCATATATTTGACACCTCAATAGTACACGAAGTAATATTAATGAAAATAATTGACGACGGAATCAAAGCCACGTTAAGCAGTAAAGATAAGATATTTAAAGAGTGGGAAGGATCAAGTGAAGAAACTAAAAAAAGTTTTATTGATAGCTTAAATTGTACCGTCCCCGGTTATTTTAATTATATCAAGGAAATTCAAACAGCATATAATCTAAAATATAAATTATAATAGTTTTGTTTTGTTTAGATCCTAGTAAATTTATAAGCCTCTAATTCTCAAGGGGCTTATAATTTGCGGGAATAAATAAACTCTTTTATCAAATCAAATCTTAAAAATATGAATGAAATAGTTTCAAATTGTTGCGGAGCTTCGCCCTGGTTAAATGAATCAAGATATTTAAGGTGCTCAGATTGTTTGGAGCATTGCGATTTTATCGAGCTGGATGAATAATTTTTAAACTGGATTTCCAGGCAGAGAAAAATTAACGTAAATCTAATATATCTATATATACTTTACTAAGTTTAACCAAATCAACCCAAAACAGGTTTAATAGTTTAGAAAAATAAAGTTGTTTACGGGTGTATCTGA
>Ga0187219_1000920_pt1 | contig 14355 bp, 17 predicted proteins | sample 13SPOviralmetaG_FD_130162 | JGI IMG/M metagenome (GOLD analysis project Ga0187219, IMG submission 130162) | Marine viral communities from the oligotrophic San Pedro Time Series (SPOT) site, San Pedro Channel, CA, USA - 13 SPOT_SRF_2010-07-21... | ecosystem: Environmental > Aquatic > Marine >... | reverse complement strand
ATCTTTACGTGGATGGTCGCCCAGTCTTGTGATGAACTGCATAATTTTTTCTTCGTTCTTTTTTGCGAACGCCCTCCGGTACATGTCCGACTCGTACTTGTCTATGCCCAGCACTTCAGATATCCTGTCTATGGCATCGTCCTCATACACAATGGTGTCACTCATTCTCTCCTTACTCCAGTCATGGAACATGGTCGCCTTCTTACGTCCAGATACAGCGACTGGCCTTATCAGTGCAGTGCCGAACACACAGTCCTTGCTACTCTTTGGTTGTATTGCTCTGAACAATCTCCTCATGGCCGGACTCTCGGCCTGCGTCACTCCCAACACGTCTCCTCGACACAAAAGGTCCGAGGTAGCGGCATCTTCCTGTGGGTAGTCGGTGAGTTTCATTGTGGGATCTATCTCTATAAGTTGTGACAAACCACGATTGGCTAAAATATCCACCTTCAGGTGTTCTAGGTCCTCCACTTCGTTCTTGTCTAGCAGTATTTGATTTTCCGCCGTGAACAGGCTTTTTGGTAATTGTCTTTGAAACATCAGTATTCCTCCGCAGTGTTTTGATATGCATCTCTTTTTGCCTTTCAATTTATTTTCGATCCTCTTGGCTTCTTTGGTGTCGATGCCTAGTGAATCATATGTGAACCTGCGGGGTAGGTTACCCTTGACACCCAATCGTTTGGCCGCCTCACGCCTTGCTGATTTATCTTTATAGAGCACGTAATTAGATATCCTAGCACTGCGTCCGGGCCACTTCTTGAATATCCTCTGCATGACCTCATTCTGTTTATGATGGGGAAAGTCTATGTCCACATCAGGAAGGTCGTCCCTGTTAGGGTTGAGGAATCTTGCCACGGGTATGTCCCACTCCACTGGGTCCACGTCTGTTATGCCCAGCAGGTAACAGACCAATGATGAACCAGCACTACCACGTGTCATGTGCGGTATGTCTCGTGTCATTGCGATGATGTCACATATTTGGATGAAGTAGTCTACGAAACGTAGTTGAAGGATGATGCGAGTCTCCTCGGCTAGCCTATGCGTGTATTCTTCTGTGCCTGGACATTGCCTAATAAATCTATCGTACAGCCTTGTTATGTCGTTTAGTTGTGTGTCTTTCATTTGCCTATGCTTTTACTTTTGCCTGTTTGCCTTGAGCAAATTTATTTATCTGCGTATATTATTTTGGTTATACTTTTTGGCGTAATTTACTTTTAGGGACTGTGATGTCTCTGTGGTCACAGGCGGCATATATCACGCACTGTTCACACAGCGGTGACCTAGATTTACAAATCAGCTTGGCATGTGTTATCAGCCACATGTGGGCACCGTATTTGTATTTGCTAGGGGTGGTGTTGTTGACATTTATGGAAGCCTTGCCTTCGTCTAGACTATCCGCCCAACCCAGACGCCATAACATTCTAAACACGTGTGTGTCCACTGCTATGTGTGGTTCACCAAATACGAATCTCATCACAATGTCTGAACTTTTCCTGCCTACCCCCGGTAACGTCATTAATTCTTTTTGTGTCCTTGGTACTTTACCATTAAACTTTTCTAGTATCATTTTGCTAGTGGCCAGTATGTTTTTACTTTTTGCGTTGTGTAATCCTGCAGGTCGAATTGCTTCTATCACTTCGTCTTGTGTTAATTTTAGCATATCTTCCGGTGTGTCAGCTAATGCGAACAGTTGTCTACAGGCCACTGCGGTCCTTTTGTCTTGTGATTGTGCTGACAGCATCACACCTATGAGACTGGTGTACGCTTTAGAATAGATTTTTGCTTTAGGTTTCTTGTTAGAATATTCTGGATATAGAGAACTTAATTTCTCATATATGTAGCCAATGTCATTACTGTTCTTCATCTGAGTGCAGTTCGTTTAGAAGTTGTCTCAGTTTGCCGCCTTCCACATTGGCTTTCACTTTGCCTATTGTGTCACCCTTACGTGGATCCGGCACATCTGGTCTTGCATCTTTTGGCGTACCTTCTGATGCTGACACTTTAGATGTCTGTTTCAATGAATCGTATATTGTGCTTCGCTGTTTGTCAAACTGTTTGTATTCCGGATCATCTGCCAAGTCTCTTATACGTAAACTGTCAACATCAAACTCTAAATCTACTTTCTGTCCAACTCCTGAACTAGATCTAGTCTTCATGAACTGTATCTGATATCTTCCTCGTTCTTTCATAGCCCTACTTGTGAATATACCAATCACGTTGTCTGCTGTCTGTATCTTGGATAGCCCACCTGAGATGTGAGAGTGATCAAACTCAATTTCTTCTACAGATGCTCTGTTTAACTGCGACGCCGTGGCCAATACACACTGTTTTTCAACAACCAAGTTTCTCAGTTCCTCTGACACATACTTGTCTTTGATAAACAAGTCCGCTGGTGATATTCTTTTGCTCTTTGGCATCATGAGATCCAAATAGTCAATCAGTATGCAGTCTATCTTTTTCTTATTTTTAAGTTCTAGTTCTTTAAGATATGTTCTCACGTCCAATACATTGCTACCACTTGGCAAGTATTTGATCTGCAAAGTACCTGATTTTTTCTTCAGCATCTTGACCTTCATCTCAACATTATCTATTTCAGGAAACACTTTCTTAGTTGGAATGTTAGTCATCATTGCGTCCAACCTCATTGCCGTTAGTTGTTCACTTAATTCAAAAGATATGTAACACACATTCAGGCCTGCCTGTGCCCAGTTCACCGCAAGATTCTGCAAGAACAAACTCTTACCTGCACCTGATCCACCTGCAAAAATGTTTAGCTCTCCTCGATTAAATCCACCGAATAATTTCTTGTCCAAGTTATTCCAGCCAGTACTGACTTGTCCGTTGTTTGCCTTGAGTGCCTCAAGTCTTCCCTTCGGATCCTCAAAGTAGTCTGTACCAAGATCACGTGTTAGCCCTACGTTTACTGCTTCCTTGACCATGTCCTCCACTGGAGCATAGTCTCCCTTTTCCAGCATGTCTGCGGACTGAAGTATTGCGTGTTCTAGTGCTTTGTGTCTTGAAAAAGTTTCAAACTCATCTAGTAGCCAATTGAAATGATTTGGATCCAAGTCCTTGGCTGATTTTAGTTTGATATCATGTTTTGCATTTACCTGTTCGACATCAGGCATAACCTTGTATTCGTCCATGTAGTCTTTTACAAACTTGGCTATTGGTTGTAGTTTACGATCAAACGATTCTGGTTTAAATATGTTCTGTGCTCGTGCAAAAGATTCAGCATCTGCAAGAAGCATCTCAATGTAAAGTTTTTGTACGTCAAAAGTGTATTCAGCCATTTTTTACTCCGCACTTTATTTTACAACAATCATGTGCAGAAGTAAATTGATTTGTTGACTCAAAGAACTCTTTTACTTCCGCTTTGGTTAAAATATCTTGTAATGAATTGTTTTCAATATTATATTGTTTTTGTTTTGGTGAGAACGCACTTTTAAACTTATAACGATATGTAGCTATCCAACAGCAAGGATAAAAGTCACCTTCTGCATCTATGTACAGTCTTTTGGCAGGTTTATCATTTACCATGCAGTAGGGTTTCATGCTTGTTTGATAGTCCCTATCGATCAACACCTTCTGTTGATGTTCGTAGTGCGTATCAACAAACTCCCTGTCTGGCATAAGTTCTTTTTTACCCAGCCATCGATCGCTATGTTCCAACATGAAACTATCGAACCCAAGTTTTACTGAGAGATTTTTTGCGGCCATTATCTGATGTTGGTTATGTTTGAATACAATATATTTCCACTCCATTTCACACTGCCGATCACGTAAAATTTCTATAGCGTTCATGATTGATTTCCATTTTGCGTTTTTTCTATACAGATGGTTTGTATCTTCCAATCCATCAATTGAAAATGTAATCTTATCATCTTTATCTAAAATGTTGTTTAGTGTACGCCACCATTTTTTAGTTTTTGACGAGCCGTTGGTCATAATACTAATTTTACAATTATTTGATTTCAAGCGTTTACACAAGGTATGAAAGTTGGAATGGTAGATAGGATCACCATTATTACCACACATGTTTACATCTGCATTCACACCAACGAAATTGACGAGATGTTCTATGTTGATCTCATGCAAATTTCTTTTTTTGAATGTTTCATAAAACCAAGTCCTGTCACACAGAGGACATTCAAGCGTACATTTACTTGTAGGTTCTATATGAAAACTAACCATACATTTTCCTTTTCAATTCGATCTTAAGTTTTGTTTTCTCTGCAGTCTTTAGTATTGACTGTATTACAAACAGTCTTCCATATTTTGCCACAGCATCCGCCACGTCATTAACCTCGTCGGCCCATTCTGGGAAAGCCACACTCCATCCAAATTCAATTGCTTGATTAATCAGTTTTCCTCCTGGGGCATCTCTATCTGGCACTATTATTACTTGTCTGCCCAGCCCATCTATCAATTCTCTTTGTGTATCATTTACCTCCGAGCCTAGTATACTAACACCAGAAATGGTTATTGCGTCAAACGGGCCTTCAGTGACAATAACAAACTTTCTTGTCCAATCCTGTGCATCCATGTTGAATACGTATCCAGGCCAAACGTCTGTGTAATATTTTACTCCTTCAGACTGTTCAAACATCCTACCAGTAAATCCAACTATGTCTCCCTTCCAATAGAATGGAATCAAAAGTCTCTGATGCACGTCCCAAACTTTACTAGTCGAGTACATGAAGTCATACCAATCGGGTCCAATGCCTCTACTAGATAGATATGTCAACATGTTGTCTATACTTTTCTGTTCTGTGTCTGATAATGTTCCTGTTGTGTATTTTTCCAACCATGCGTCCAACGACTTGGTATTGTTTGGCAAATTTTTTCTGTTGAATGTTATAAACTTTTTCTTTTCATACTTGATGTCACTCTCCTCTTCACGCATGGCTTCTATGGCAAGTTTCTTTATGGTGTCGTCTGGTATGCCTATGTAGCCCATGAACTGTCTCATCTTGTAAGTCAGTTTCCTACCAATGACATAACTTGATTTAAATCCACAGTTGAAACAATGGTAACTCACAGTTCCGTCTGCACTGGTCATTAGCCCTCCACGTTTCTTTTTGTCAGCAGTCTCGCCATTGTACACACAACAAGGTGCGTTAAAACTTATCCAACCGCTTGGTGTTTTCTTTCTGTTCGCAGGAAGACTAGTCAGAATTGTATTCTGTATAAGATTCATAATCTATATTATTTTACTGTCTATATAGGATTTTGTCAATCACACCAGTGTTACTAGAGCTGTTGCCCCAAGCAAATCTTACACTGTGGTAAACACCAGTAAAGTTGAAATTGGTAACTGTGGTTGAGTCAGTGAAAGAATTGGCTGGCGATCCTGCATCTTCCATGGTAATGTCAAAGTAATCTGTTTCACTAGGTGAAGCACTCATTGTACCCTGTACTCTCAATGCTCCTGTAAAGTTTTTTGTGTACACAGCAATAGTGTGTAATGCCTTGTTATTGTTTATTCCTGGACGTGCATCTATCGATCCAGACACATATGCAAGTGGTCCGCCACTTGAGAAAGTTGAAACGGTCGTACTTGCTACAAATTCAGGATAAGCTCCGTCAAGAAGTTCAACTGTGCCAGCGGCCGCATAGCCTGTGTCCGAATATGTAATTTCCCTGCTACCATCCGACTTAACCTCTCTAACTGCAAAGTTGTAAAATTTAGCATCCAATGGCAATAGATCGCCTTCAGTGATGGTACAACTAGCGTCACCTTTTGTGCTGGTAGTTGATCCGTCATCTAAAATGGTCAGTGTCTTTGTAATCACGGCTTCTTTGCTCTCTGAATCGATCATATTGAATTCATAGGTCTTGGATGTGATGTCCTGTGCCTTCTGGTCTTCGTTCTTGAATGTGAACGTAACGGGGTTGGATACCCCTCTGTGCAGTGTTAAGCGTCTGTCGTACACGTTAGAATTCCTCCCGTGATAACCACTTACATAAGCGATTACCAGTTGTGATAGTAAATACCTTTGAACTGTTTGCATAGTACATATTTAACAGTATTTATAGATATAAAATGAACAAGATTTTTAACACGCTGAGAGACAAATTTCCTTTTTTGAGCCTAATAAGAAAAGGCGATCTGGAGTTTGTTGGAATAATACAGAACGAGGACAGCAATGTCATTAGTTTCTATGATTATAGCAGACTAATGATGCCCCAGGACAAGATAAAATATTTGAAATGTGGCGAGACTTGGTGGCATGAATCTAATCGTAAATTACCAATTAATATCTTCCTAAAGGGTGAATTTCGTTATTTCCGTCACACACTAGTGACTCTGAACTCCAAAGATATTGAAATAGTCCATGGACCAACAGTTAAACTTTCTGAAATTTCAAAGAAACGTGTAAAGAGAAGAACTATCCAATTAGTTAGACGTCCTACTTAATATTAACAACACTCAAAAAAAAAGACCGCTGTCTGCGATCCCATCTAATCTTGATACCACGTGGGTGCCAAATCTTCTGCCACTGTGGCAGTTCATAGCGTATCCACTTTTGACTCATTTGGTATTCCTTGTTCAACACCTTAATTGGCCTCTTGCTTTTATCACGCCATATAAAATCTAGATGTTTTACAAAGTCAACACCGGTCATTGGTCCGTTATCTGACAGGTCTACTATTTTGGGTTGGAGATTTTTTTTGAGCTTTTTAACTTTGCTGTGGTGCATCAAAACTATATTTAGCTCTGCTGATCAAATTCATCTGTACAACTATTGCTTGTGCATATGCCACAGCGTGTGATTTCTTAAAGAAGTATGATCCGTCTGTTGGTTTTGTCCAAACCTCTCTTGTGATGTCTTCCCACTCCTTGTACATCAGTGTTCTTTTGGCAGGACGTATGATAGCCAGCACAGCCGCAAGTTGTTCTATGGTCTTTGGTTCTAGTTTGGACACTATACCAAAGTGACCGTTTAGGTGAAAAAGTTTTTCAACTATTTTTGGATCCTTCAACATGTCCCAATCTGGATCTTGTATCATCAGTTCTACAAGTTCTTGTTCTGACTTAACTTCCTTGTAGATGTTAACGTTTAAACAGTCTATCTTGAAATATCCTCTGGCCTCTGCATTCTTGTAATCCAGTGATGCATGTCCTGTCACCGGATGTTCCGGGACGGCATGGAAGTACACTCCAGTCTTGTGTTTTTCAGATTTTCCATCTTTTATCATTGATGCAGGTGTGTGCTTGAACAGTTTCAACGTTTTGTCCCTGTCAAAGAAATCTATGTCTACATCAGGCATTAGTGTACACTACCTTTCTCGCTTTCGTTGTGTTTTATAAACTTTTCTTTTGATCCTGGTTGTAGTATTTCTACCACTTCTAGTAAGGCCTTGTAGCCTTCACTGTTCAACATCTCTGTGTTCATTTTTGGCACTATCACTTTACCAATCGATCCATCTTTTTTTATAGTCACCGCACAATCCCCTTCTTCGAACTCTAAATTTTCTGCTATCTCTAAATCTATCTTAGACAATCTTGGCCTCCCTTGCTGTATCTTGTACCAACATGTGGTCTGCTGGATAGCTCTTCAACTTGCTTGGCCAGAAACTTGGATTTATAAATTTTTCTATCATTTGTAATTGTTCGTCGTTGAATGATTTTAACATCCTTTTCCCCGCACTGCAACCTAACAGTAGCCATGGACTTATCTTTCCTTGCTGTATATGTTGCACAGCTCTGTTGGTGTTGACCAATCTAAAGTAGTCTGACCATTGTGCATTCTGTTCCGTGGCCCAGTCCATCATAGTCGTTATACTTCTCTGTAGTGCCGCTTCGACGGGTTCTGATTTTAATGCTTCTATGAGATAAAGTTCGTAAAGATCATCTCGAGACCAATGATCCAACTTGACCTTTGACTGTAGGACATAGTCTATGTACTTGTCCGGATACAATGGATTAATATGCATAATGAATCGTCCAAACTTTACAAAAGCGTTGTAGTAAGAACTCTTTACAAAGTCGTCGTATGTTTTTGGTTTTGAATTGTGTTGATGTATCTGATAAAACCTTTGGAACACCATGAACGCATTCACAACCCACTTCTCATCACGTTGCAGATATCTTCTCTTTGGTTCACACAAGTGTACTTGTAGTGTCCTTTCCTTTGCAAATTCTTTGCCACAGTAAGTGCATTTATTCATTGATGCCATGGGCCTCTATCAGTTCTTCTAATTCTCTGTCTGTGATTATTTTATCTAGTGTTTCTAGATCTGCTTCTTTCCATGTAGGATATATCTGTTGTAATTTCTTGAGGCTTTTGTTAGGCACACGTTTCATTGGCTTGACCCACGGATGAAACTGTTGTTGCAATGACCCACACATGGCTGTAAGTATCCAAAGTAGTTTCTTGTGTTTGCCCAGCGTAAAACAATGCTTGTTGACACACTCGTTAACCATTTCAATGTAGTGTTCTACGTAGAACTGATCTTTCGACGATGTGCTGGACACGTACCTCATCAGCATGTATGGTGAGTACAATGATTTCTCTTTGTCATCAATCCTGTCAAAGTAGTCCTTGTTTCTAAAGTCAACGGCCTTGAGCCCGTTTCTCAGATCAAAGAATTTTCTATTTTTTTCTGCCGGCATATTTTAATCCAAACATTGTGCATTCCTTTGCATTTACAAATGTTAATTTTATTTTATTTTGCATGTGATTCATACCTGAAAGTTGGAATTTATTTTTTCTAATAAAATCAAAGAAGTTATGCATCCACGCCTCGTCCATCCAAACAGCGATTCTGTTGCTGGTTATAATAACTGGAGCGTCTATTGTAATTGTTTTCCTACCAGACGGAGCCATAGTCCACCTGTTCACACTGCCTTGATATGTCTTTTACAAAGTAGGCACACATTGGTTTTGGCCCATTATTCAATGGCACTGCCAACATCTGTCCTGACTTTATTTTTGGAAAGTACCATTTGACTTCAGAGTAGATATCAACTACGTCGATGGGATAAAAATCAGGCTTAGGGCTAGACAACGGGTTGAATGTAAAAGCGTCAAACCCCCTGTCGTTTAAACTAGTTATAGGAAGGACGTGCATCTCAGATTGTCCTGCTTCCCCTATCAACATTTTCCAGTCAAGGGGCATTTTAATTTTGTGTGGACCGATCTCCAACACTGCCGCAGGTGCATTAAAACTTTCGAGAAATATCAGTGGAATGTAAAAGAAGTCTGGGTTGGCAGGATCAGAATTATCTAAAACTGCAAATCTTAAATTTTCATCAACCCATTCGGGTATCTTTTCCAATGCGTAGGTTCTATTTTCTAATGTAAGGATTTTCATAATTTATCTTTTCTATATTATACGGATAATTTGCCTCTTTGTAAAACTTTTTCCTTGCACCCAGGTGACGCTTTGCAAACTTACAGCTACTGGTAATATCCCATATCTGTACACTGTCTTTGTCCTCTGCTTTCCTTATCCCACGCCCTATGCTCTGTATTACCCTAACAAATGATTTTCCAGGTTCTATGAGAACAAGATTGAAAATACGAGGAATATTAATACCAACAGCGGCAACTCCATATGTGGCGATAATAACTTTATTTTGGCTAGTAGATATTTCATCATATTGTTCCTTTCTATCTGTGTTTTTTGTTGATCCAGAAACAAACACTGCATCTTTTATTTTCTTTTCAAGTATTTCTCCCGCCGATATTCTGTCCACCAGTATCAGTGTGTTTCCTGATGTTGCTATGTCTTGTATTGTTTTTGCTACCCATGACATACGTGTTGTGTCTGTGGTTAACCATTTTAATTCTTCGCCATAAGTTTTAAACTGTGGATGATCCTGTGTCTGTAAAACATTTACATGGCAGTTGGCCAACACTCCTTTGTCCTGTAGTTCACTTGCTTGGATTCTGTTTGTAACGTCGCCGATACTACATTTCAAACCCATAAATTCATAGTCTGCTTTTGGCACAGTCCCAGTCAAACCCCAACGGATGCCACAATGTGCAAACGGACCTGTCAACAATCTTTTTAATACATCTGCTTTCGCCATGTGTACTTCATCAATTATGACGGTGTTGATACCTTGTATTGCCTCCAAGAAGTCTGTTGTGTGTTCGTCCTTGCTTTTCTTTTCTAGAACATTCAACGATTGCCATGTGGCTATAGTGTTGAATCTTCCAAGTTCTTTCCTGTCACCGTAGTATACACCAACATCTAAATTACACGCAATGAAGTCTTCTTCTGTTTGTGTTACTAAACTTTTGTTTGGAACTATTGTGAGAGTCCTGCCATATGGTTCAACTAGTTGGCACAACGCCGCTGTGATAATAGTTTTTCCTGCTCCTGTGGCAATTTCTTGTATACATTGTGGATTTTCTATAAACTTGTTGATCGTCTCTACTTGATAATCTCTCAGTACTATTGGTTGTCCCGCCGCGGGGTGATTCTCCGGCCATGTAATATGGGAAAGGTAATCTTTGTCAACTCTTTTAAATTCAAAGTTGTGCTGTGTCCTTTTGTCCTCGAAGTCCACGTAAACTCCACCTTCCTCGAGGATTGGCAGTATTTGATCAACAAGATTAAGATAAGTGGTTCCTCCTAGTCCGAAGAAACTTACCTTACCATCCCATCTACCTAACTTGACCGCTGGCAAATGTCTTGCGTATGGAATTTCGTATTTGAATTTATTTGTTAATCTCTTCCTCCACTCCAAAGAAAGATTCTCAAATTTTACGTTTACTTCGTCTTTTATTACTAGTTTACAACTGCTCATTTTAAAGTTTTATTATAATATGATCATGCCAATCCCAACTACTCGGTTGGTGATCACTATAATACAACTTTTTTGGAAGATTCTCAAGAAGTCTTTTTAGATTATCTGTGCCTGTGGCATAATAACCGCCGCCTAAAGCAACCAGACTTGCTTTTGGTTTTATCTTGCTTTTAATTAATGCACGTGGTATTCTGTTTCTAACAAATATTATTTTCGTCTCATTGTTTATAAGTTTAAATTGTTTACTCATTTGGTGTAGCTCATACAAGTTCTCAAAAAACTCTTCAGATTTTTGGTTATCAAGTAGATAGGTTCTGTCACTGTTATGGCGATCTATGTCTTTTTTATAAATGGGCTCTTTAACATCAAAACCCCAACTACACTCATTCAGTATGTCTATGCCATTATCTTTGAAAGCATTCATCCATTCCCAAAAGTTTTTTACGTCATCTTCCATGTGTATATCACCGCTTACTGGCATTATCAAAGGAAAACAGTTTAATTCAATTAGTCCTTTTACAACTTCTTTTTTGTTAAAGGCCTTTGAATCTATCCATAACTTATGGTAATTGTTATGGGCAATTTTCTTTCCTATCATTGTTTGTGCAGGAACATCTATGTGGGTGGTTGATATATAGAAGTTCTTCAAAGAGTCAACTTGTTCTAATGCAGATTTATTTTTCATATTTTGTTGCCAATAATCTTGTAACGACTCAGCGGCATCTCTTAAAACAATTTCGCCTGCTATTAGACTGGCTGTTGGCTTACGATGTCCTGCGATCTCCTTTTTGATCTGCTCATAATCGTTAAGAAGGCTGTCGTCAGTGAATTTAAAATCATATCGCACTGCTATCAATGTAAGATAGTAAGCGGTAACATCTGTGTGTAAAAAAGTCCATTTCTTTTTTTCGCCATCGTACACAGCATACATTCCAGGCAAATCACGTCTGTCCTTCATGCAACGTATCAGTTGTATAACTTTCTTATTGTAAGGGAATCGCATTTCTATTTTGGTTACATTATCCTCGTCAACGTATTTTTCAATCAACTTGTCAAAACTTATTACACGAAACTCGTCATCGTACTTTGGTTTGTCTAACAACTTTTTGATGTCCATGCCGTGGGCTTGAAACTTTGTTAGATATCGTTTCAATATAACAAGTGCCAATCTGGCCTGTTTCTCGGTCCATGGATATTGTGACTCTGCCAGTGATCTGACTGTCTCGTAATCTTTGGGGTGTGGCTTGATTACGCCTATATTTCCCAACATTGAAGAATTTACCCAAAAATAATCATTATATGCTAGTATTTTAAGTGCTTCGTTAATGGTTTTTGGCATATCTGAGTGCATTTTCAATCCTGGTAATTTAGATAATTATTAGTATATTATAGCATAATTGGTAATATAGTCAACCATGAAAAAAAGTAAAAGTAAAAAAGTAAATGCTCGGAAACAACTAAAAGTCAAATTGGAGAATACTCTAACTAGACACAAAAACGTTGTGGGATTCAAACCCACACAACAGCAAGTATACCAATGGTTCAGAGTAATAAACAGAGGCTTATTCAACAGTAGATTACCAATGGTGGAGCTACAAGTTAAAAAATTACACAAAGACTGGGGCAGATGTGTCGCCAATTGGGACAATAGGAAGACTCCAAAAGGCAAATTTGATCAGAGAGTTATACCGTATCATATAGATGTAGAGTTCTACATCGAACTACACTGTAAGTTTCCTACGTGGAAAGATTTTATAGAAACACTGGCCCACGAAATGGTACATCTTTACCAAATGACATGGCTGAAAGATCCTTATTCAAACCACAATGCAAACTTTTTTGCTTGGAAAAATAAATTTAAAAACGCAGGACTAGGTCTGACTAGGTGTTAGAACCTTATCAAACTCAGCATAACTTATAATCTTACTATTACCTAAGTCTGTGCCGGTTTGCAAATAGTTTAAGTAGTCTGGCGGATTGTCATGCACCACCGTGTAATTGACATAAGGTCTCATCTTCAACATGTCGCGGAACTGTTTCAGCCAGCCATCAAAAATTGTATCAGCATGCCTTTCGCCGTAACATTCCGTTTCTTGATAGATATTGTTCAACTGGTCTTTACCGTATTCTCTGAAATCATATCCTAACAGATATATGTTTTTGTGGCCGTGGACTCCTGCTGTCCAGAATGCCTGGTTGCCTGAGATCCAGTGTGGATTGTTTGGAATAAGATGTATCATTCCTTTCGCATGCCTTCTGTTCACTTCGAGAGAGGGAGCGTAATGTATAGTCTGGCGTCCTACTCTGTCCAAGCACATCTGTGCGGTCATTTTTGCATCGACACTGAATATAAAGTCCGGGATAAAATCTCTGTATAAAGCGTTACATCCATACGTCTGTCCTGTTGCTTTTAATTTGTTCAGATCAAAATCTTTACGTGATGGTCCATTGCCTATGCAGTATGCATTTCCTCTTGGCACTGCTTGGACTTTGTCTTCGAAGAATTTTTTTTCGTGTATGCGTTGCCCTTGACGTATAATTGTATTCACAATTATTTCTTCACCAACGTACTTTTGCCATTCTATTTCGGCCACTTCCTTGTTTCGTGCCATTATAAGTATTTCTCCTCTAACCTTTCCTTAATACGTTTCCATGGCCGTCCTTGATGTATTTCTTCTGTCCACCATTCCGTGTACGCTAACTTGTTAAGCCATTTTTGCCTGTCGGGCATTTGCGGATTGTCTATGTTGTCGAAGGACGTGTTGCCGATATCGTAACTTAGGCTTGCCTCAGATACGTACACTGGTATTCCATGAATGGCCGCAGTGATGGCAGGATTGCTTGAATAACTTACAAGTGCCCAAGCCGACTTCAAACGTTCAGTAAGGTCTGTGTCGTCATATGTAGTGTTGTCTCTTTTAGGGCCTACTATTTTTACATCTTTATATTTGCCTGTATCGATAATGACATGATTCCTTGGATGTGGCCTTATGGTAATTGGCCTGTCTGTGTATTTTCTAATTTCGGTTATCTGTTGATCAAACCATTTCGACATGGGTGGATTGTGCCGCCACTGGTGACTGTTAGTGTGTTGTCCACAGACTATAATGTTTTCACCTGTCTGATGCCATGGTTTAATGGCAACCTTAAATTTTTTCCAACGTTCCCCGTCGACAACTTCATTGGCAAAGTCGGCTTCTCTGTTTACACCGTTGATACCAATTTTCCAAGTTTCATTTCTCTTAATACCTCCCACCTCTATAACAATTACAGGCTTGTTGTTTTTCTTGTATCGCTCCCATATATCTTTGTATCTCCGCATGCGGCCTTGCCATAACACGCTCCAGATTACTGCTACGTCACCATTGGGTGCTTGTTTGTTCACCCAAACTTGTTCCCCAGATGCACGTAATGATTCAATAAACTTGTTGAATACTTCTTTGGAATTCAAAGGACCGTGCTCAGGCCAAATTTCTATGTTCATTAGTTGCCTTGTCTTCCTTTTGCAACCTTGCTTACAATATCTTGCTCTTGTTTCGCGTCAAATTTAATACCTCTAAATGGGTCATAGTCTTCTACGTTCTGCCAGT
>Ga0187219_1000914_pt1 | contig 14372 bp, 10 predicted proteins | sample 13SPOviralmetaG_FD_130162 | JGI IMG/M metagenome (GOLD analysis project Ga0187219, IMG submission 130162) | Marine viral communities from the oligotrophic San Pedro Time Series (SPOT) site, San Pedro Channel, CA, USA - 13 SPOT_SRF_2010-07-21... | ecosystem: Environmental > Aquatic > Marine >... | reverse complement strand
TAGCCATATCAAAATAGTTATTTTTTAAGTAATCTGCTACTATGACTTTTGTTGGTTGAGGTGGAGGTGCTGATACTAAATGTATTGTGTTTTGGGCTAAATCATTTATTTCTACTGGTTCTGCATATTCTACATTTGTATTTCTTCTTCGGGGCATTCTTTACTATTACATAAGATATTATTATTAGATGGTAATTTCATATATTCCTTATAATAATTTTTATAATATGCGACTTCCCCACCATATTCTTTAAAAAACTCTTCTTTATGTAATCTTTCTAACTTTTTACTATAATATTGATATTTATATCTGTCTTTATATCTTAAATAATAATCTTGATAATATTCTGTTCTTGATAAAGAACATTTTTTAACCATTATATAATTTTAGATAATTTATTTTCTCTCATTTTTTTAAAATTGATAAATAATAATTTTATATATTGTATAAAATTATTAACTTAAATATAAATTATTTATATATATAAAAGATGGCTATTGAGATTAATGAGCGTGTTAATGGTTTAAAAGCGAATTACTTATCTGATACATTAACGTTAGACGATTTTATGAAAACATTTAAGGGAACAAAAGTAGAAGGTAAAAAACAATATGAATATGTAAAACATTATCTTCAATCACGTGCAGATCAACCCGAAACTGTAAGCGTATATAAATATGTTAATGGTAGAAAAGATGGTAGATTATATTCTGGTAATTCTATACAAAATTGTACCACTGATATTAGAGGATTTTTATGTGATGGTATTTCTACTGATATAGATATGAAAAACGCTCACCCAGTAATATTAAAACAATTATGTGATAATAATAATATATTATGTCCTTACTTATCTCTTTATTGTAATAATAGAGAAAGTTGTCTGGAAGATGTAATGAGAGAATGTAATTGTGAGAGAAATGAAGCAAAAAAAAATATTTTAATTTCTACTAATAAAAATAAAAAAATAAAAACAAATTGTGAATTTTTAAAAAATTATGATAAAGAAATAAAAACTATACAAAAGAAGTTTTTAGAAATTAATGATTTTGGTTATATTAAAGAATTCGCAAAAAAAGAATATAATTTTGAAGGAAGTTTTATTAATCATGTTTTATGTATTCACGAAAACCAAATATTATCTGCTATGAGAAAGTTTTGTGAAATTAATAAATATGAAATTCAAGGTTTAATGTTTGATGGATTAATGGTTTATGGTGATATGGATAATGATACATTACGACTTATGGAAAACTATATACATGAAAATACTGAATTTGAAAGTATAGAATTATCAATTAAACCACACGAAACTACATTTACTTTACCACCAGATTATAAAGTAAAACCTAAAATATATTATGAAGATTTAAAGAGAGAATTTGAAAAGAATAATTGTAAAGTAGATAATTATTTTATATGTGAAAAACACGGAAGAAAAATAGAATATAAGAGAGACGGATTTGCTATATTACATGAAGAATTACAATTTTATAATCCAAAAACAAAAGGTGAAAATAAATGGGAACCATTTATTTATGAATGGTATAGAGATGCAAGTAAATTAAAGTTTGATTATGCTGAAAGTTATCCAAAAAAAACATTATGTCCCAAATGGTGTTATAATATGTGGAATCCGTTTCCAGTTGAAAGTATGGATAAACAAGAAGATACAGAGAGAAATGAAAAAGCATTACAGATGTTTTTGGGACATATTGATGTATTAACTAATTTCAATAAAATACATAGTGATTTTGTTTTATTATGGTTGCGTCAAATGTTTCAATTTCCAGAATATAAATCTATTGAATTAATATTTATTAGTAAAGAAGGAGCAGGTAAAGGAACTTTCCTTACTTTCTTAAAAACTATGATGGGAGGTCAGAGACGAGTTTGGGAATGCACTGATCCATTACGAGATATATTTGGTGATTTTAATGATAGTATGGTTGATGCTATGTTAGTTTGTTTTAATGAATCAAGTAAAGCGAACTTTTATAATTCAAATGGTAAAAAATTAGGATTAATTACAGATGAAACTATTAATATTAATATGAAAGGTGGTAGGAAATTTCCTATGAAATCTTATCATAGATTTATATTATTTTCAAATAATGTAGACCCCAATAATAAAAATAAAAGAAGAGATTTTAGTATGCGGTGTAGTGATAGTAAAATTAATGATGTAGAATATTGGAAAGAAATAAATGATTATGCTAATGATATTAATTGTTGTAAATATATTTATGATTATTTAATGAAGACCGAAGTTCAATCACGCATAGGTAAAACTGATATTCCAGAAGGTGAATATGATAATTTATTAATAGAATCACAAAGACATCATATATTTGATTGGTTAGATCATTATGTTTGGTTAGAGAAAGATGATTATTTGAAAATAGGTGAAAATTATTTATTACATTATCCCACTTATGAGGTATGGGATAATTATAAAGATTGGTGTAGTACAAATCATATTAATAGTACATATAGATTAGATAAACAACCATTCGCTATGAAGATTTTTGGTGAAAATTATAAATCTATTACCAGAAAGGTTAAAAAGTTTCAAGGTAAAACACAAAACGCTTTCCAAATTACATTTCCAGATGTATTTAATGAGTTAGGGATTGATATAAATCAACAAGATGATGATTAAGTATAACTTTTAATTTAAGTATAACTTTAAGTATAACCCATTTTTATTACGATTGATGGTAAGAAATATATATATGGTTATACTGGTTATACTTGTTATACTTAAAAGTTAAGATAGATTAAGTAAAGTAAATTTATTTTTACTTTTAAAGTAAAAAAGTTTTTAATTCCCATATAAGGTAAATTAGGGGTTTAAGGGCATAACTATAACCTATGTATAACTTTCCAACCATCAGTATAGAATATCCGTTATAAATAGATAATTATTTTAACAATATATTAAAATAATTAATTTTTAGAGGTTTCAAGGTCATCAAACATATTATTAATTAAAAAACACAGACCTTTCATGTCTTCTTTTGCTAACTCTTTACATTTTTTATGATATTTTCTCTCTGTTATTTCATTTTCATTCTTGAATTTTATAAGTTTTCTTTTACAATATTTACATATAGGTTTTTCTTCCATTATTTATATTTAATATAAAATAGTTTTTTTATATTAAAATTTTATTAATTAATATATTATCTACCAAATCTTGTTCTATGATTTCTTCCTTGAGTAAATCTGGCTAATTGTGAATTATGATCTATTTGTGGTATTACATTTTTTTCAACTTGTTTAGGCTGGACTGGATTATGCTTTTCCACTTCTGGATTTGTTTTCTTTTTATCTTCAAGTAAAGACATAAGTTCATTATACTCATCTTCGGTATATTTTACATGTATTTTTAATTTATCTTCCTCTTCTTCTTTCATCTTGGCTTTTATCTCTTCGTATTTTTTCTGCATTTTCATAAATTTACTAAACTTCTCTAATTGTATTTTCTCTTCTATCTCTTCTTCGGTTCTAATTTTGAATTTATCATAATAAGCATCTTTCTTTTTTGCTGGTTTTACTGGAAGTTTTTTATTTGTTTTTTTTTCTACCTTTTTTACAGGTTGTTCTTCTTCTACTTCTTCTGTATTTTCTTCTTCCTCGTCCTCCGAATTATTTTTAACAGATAGATTATTTTGTGCTTCTTCGTCTTTTTTTTTTTGAATTCTGTCTATGGCTGCTTGTCTTGCTCTGGCGAGGTGGTTTTTTTGTTTCTCTGATACTTGTTTCTTTTTAACAAAAGTTTCATCATCGGGAGGTAATAAATCAATAGGCATATATATTATAAAAATAAAAAAAAATATTATTTTTTACAAATAAAATATATATTTAATTTATAATAATGTCTTATCAAGATTACGCTAATATTATTTCCAGTTATGATAATAAAGCAAATGCGAGGAGAGAAGCATCAGAGGGTAGATACGCTAACTTTTCATCAGGATTTAGGGAGCGTGGTTTAGCAGCCTTACAACAAGCAGAAGACCTTGCTAATGAAAAGTCTAATCAATTAATAGCAAAAGCACAAACATCAGCATTAAAAGCGTTAGGATTAGAAGAGGCGGATAGACAGAAAGCAGAAAGTATAGCGACAACAGGTATCATAGCAGCACCAATTATTGATAAGTTATTACAGGCAAAAAGAGCAAAGGTTGATAAATCAGGAAAAGTAATAAAATCAACAGAGACAACACAGGGAGGACCTACAAAAATGGAACAAATAGATCAAAAATTAAAAAACGCAAAAGAAATGAGAGATAAAGCAGATGCGAGAAGACGAGTAAATACACGAGAGGGTAGAGGTACAGAGATGAAAGAAGCAAGAGAAAGAGTACAACCACCAGAACAAAATATAGAACCAGGTAGAGCGATAGGCGAGGACGCAGGTCAAGAACTCGTAGGACAAGAAGCAATAGATTTGGAAGAAGCATTACCACAATTAATAAAAGAAAATGAAGCGAGACGAGCAATACAAAGAGAAGGAGGTAGTACAGAAATGAATATAATGAGGGAAGGAACATCAGGAGCAGGTGGTTCAAGACCACGAAGCGGAAGAAGAGGATTTGGAAATCAAAAATCAGCAACAGATACATCTGCGAGAGGAGTAGATATAAGTATAAAAAATGATAATTTAGATATATTACGACCACCAACATCAGAAGGTGCTGGTTCATCAACTGACCCATTACCAACACAATCAGCACCGCCAACTCAACCAAGACCACAAGAAGCACCTATGCCGAAAACAACCATAGATAAATCAGTTCCAGAATTATCTCCAGATATTGCTCCAGAAACACGAGTTTTAACAAGAGCAGCAGAGAGAGAAGTTCAAGCAGCAGCAACTAATATAGCAGCACCAGAAGCAGCATCTAATATAGCAACTCAACAGGCAGCGGAAACAGCAGGACGAGTTGCGGAACAAACCGCAGCGGAAACAGCAGGGGAAGCGATAGGAGCATCACAAGCATTAGATGAAATCCCAGGATTAGGTCAAATCACTGCTTTAGCAGGAGGAATTTATGCACTCGGCGAGGGGTTACACTGGTGGGGAGGCGGAGACGATAAAACTCCAATACCAACAAAACCAACAATATCTACATTTCAAACATCAGGAACAATATCCAAACCTACATTTAATACGATGTCTCGTGCTTTAGCAACTCCTACTATAAATTCTGGAATTATGAGATGAGAGAAAAAATTATTATTTTTAAATATAAAATAATAATTTTAACAGATAGATTTTACTGTCTTTGTAGTTGAGTAACATGATCTTGGATAACCACTTGACCGTCTTTCATGCTAAACATCTTAACAACTTCACAGAATGTAATGTTATGTAAATCACAATTCATATCATTATTGTAATACCAATTTACTAATAATTCCATTGGTTTTTGATTAACTAATATGCTGTCTTGATTGCTGTCTCCATAAACAGTAGATAGATTTATTCCTAAAAAGTGTTGGAAGGCTGTTAGATTACGATCTAATTGAATACCTCCCCAGAAGTTATAATCTACAGGATTATCAGGGAAGAAACCACATAGATTTGCTTTAAACTGATAACCATCAGAGGCAACACCAGAATTAGATCCATTAAAGGAATAAAGCCCACAAGCAAGATTTACAGGAGATCCATAAACATATTCGCATTCATTAAATTTAAGAGCATTACTAATTAAGTCTTGAGGGAAGTGTAATTCATCATTTACTCTTATCTGTATATCGTATGGACGAGGCGAATTAACGAGACCGTATTTACCGTATAAACTATTACTGAAAGCACCAATTATTTGTGGTAAATTAACATCTGTTAATCCAGTAGTAGGATTTACAGCAGTAGCATTTAACCCAGTATAGTCAATACAGTTCCAGCAGGTAAATATATTTTTTAATGAATAATTAGATACAGGAATTTGGAAGTTTAATTTTTTAGGGGTAGTTGTTCCAGCAGCAGGAGTTCCGCCCTCTGCAACAGTTAATTTTGGTTGGAAGTTATTAACACTAATTAAATCAGTATAGAGTAGAGCCATACCTTTTGAGGCATTCATACTCTCTTCTATCTGGAACATTCTGGTATCAGTATAATACAAATGATCGGAAAAGAGAAGACATGTGTCTTTTACAAGAGCAGCAGTAGAAGTAGCACTTGCTCTCGCACCATCTGCTCCAGTAAATACGGCAAGAGAACCATAAGAATTTGGTGAAGATGTTTCTGTACCTACTGTTTGTTTATTAAATGTAAGTAATATTTCAACTGGATCTTTAATTAAAAATAATGGTAGTTCTAAACCTCCGTCAGATAATACTGGAAACAGATCTCCTAATTTCACAGACCATGAAGGCGTTAAAGCAGCATCAGTAGATAACTCCATTTCATACGGTAATAATACATTACCAGCATCTAATGGATCAGGAAGAGAACCAGTTGGTTGTAAAAAGCCAAAAGCAGCATTACTGCTTGTAACACCATCTGCTCCTACGGCTGTGGGACTAATGACAGTATTTACACCATTTAAATATCGTGTATAAGAATTTCTGTAAGAGGCAGTATCATACGATTTAGTAATACTTCTAAATATAGCCATATTGTCTTGGACTGATATTCTCTGGCTTCCAACACGAAGTTCGGCTCTTTTGATTAAACTAAATATTCCTGATCCTATTGGGAGCATACCACCTGTTTTACCAGCAGTTAATTCAAATTGAAAATAAGAATCTCGTGATAAAATACCTTCGTTAGGCAAAACAAATTTTGCTATATCATCGGTAATTGTGATAGGTTCTAACACATTAGATTGTATATACATAGACATATCGGTGTCGTCAGTAGTATCTAAAACGAAGTCTTGTAGATTACTCATTTTATAATATAATAATAAAATAAAATTTTATTTTTTTATTATAATTTTTAATAATTAAATTATTTATTCAATTACATCAATTCCCATTGGGCTAAAATTTAAAACATTTCTCGCTCTAAAGAAACTATAAAATTGATAAGGAGTGCCTCCGTTAAGCCCAGAGTTAATTCTAACAGCATAATCTTGCATAGAATAATCCACGCCTTGTTGGGCGGTATCAAAAGCCGTTCCTAATATAAAATCACTATTAGGGTCTGGAACTTGATTACGAGTTAAGCCTTTTTGTTGAAGCCCAGCAAATCCAGAAGCATTATTAAGTGATACACTTGTCTGTGGAGAAAGCATCATGTGATCGTTTTCAAACAGAGTAACACTATTAAGAGCGGGTTGGATTATCATAGATTGCGGATTTACTATGCTTTGTGATTCAGAATCTAATACGCTATTGAAGGGAAAGAGAGAACCACCTTTAAAGTATTGGACTGTATTGACAGGCACACCAGTTCCAAAAGCCGAAGCAATTGTATTAATTGAAGGACGAGTTAATGCTAAACTATCTTGAGATATATTATTAGTAAAAACAGCAGGGATCATAGAATGAGTAACAGAGATAAGGTTTTTCAATCCAGTTCTCATAGTTAGAGTTTGATCTGATGATATAAGGGTGCTATTCATAGAGTTAATGGTATTGAAAGATATCTGCCCCGATGAAGGCATAGAGTTATAAACACTATCATTGGGGACATATACATCATAACTTAAAAATACATTAGATAATTGATATTGGAAACCAGTAGCACTCGCAGCAACAGGAGTTGATACTTGACCGCCATTACCATTACCATCAGCAAGAATAACATCATAAGGACCGAGAGCGTTAGCGTTTTGTGTTAGTAGAATATTAATAGTACAACCATGAACGCCTTTCTGTGATAGATTAATAACATTATTACCTCCTAAAAAGCCAGTTTTCATAGGAACACTAACTTCAACAGGAACATTATTCTGTCGTGCCGATCCAGCCGATTTAGTGGAGTATAATGGATCTTGACCTTGAATAGTATTTAAATAATCAAACTGGTTAATCTGTTGTGGATTAGCAGTTGCTAAATATCTGTTAAAGTTTAATACAGTTTCAATATTGCGTCCATTTAAAGTTTGACAATTAATTTGCTCTACAGTTGCTAAACTCCCAACTCGGTTGGAAACCGCAAATCCATTCTGGGCGTTTGTGGCAGGATAATTATTACCAGGTGAGTTTGTAACAGGGACATTACCAGTAGGATTAATAGTTTGGAAAGTATAATTTAATTTTAAAGTTTTTGGATCTAATAATCCAGGAAACGATCCTAATGTAAAATTGATTTGTGGAAAGTTTGTGCTACTATATACATTACCAGAGGGCTGGTTAGTGGGGGCGAGTATCACTTTTTTCTTGGTGAATGCTTGAGGTCTATTCATTTTATATTATAATAATAAAATAAAATTTTTATTTTTTTATTATAATTTTTAATTTTAATTAATTTAATTGGCGATAGAGATACCAGTAGATGAAACAGTAACCGATCTTAAATGTTTAATAAAATGACAGAATAATTTATTACCAGACGAGGTATTATCAAAGTTAGCAAGTAGTGATAAATTACCACTTTCCATTAAGTTAAAATAATTACCAGTTCTTGCGAAGGCTCTACCAATAGCAAAGTTCATTGGAAGTCCTACTAAAGAAGATGTAGAATATCCGAAGGATTCATTAGCCTTAATTAATTCGGCAACTGCTTGTGTTTGTATTAATGGATTTTTAAATGAATATTTTTCAACTTTAACAGGTCTATATGGTGTTCTACCTATTTGAGAACCAAGATCATACTGATATGTAGTCATTCCAGTTTGAGTTAATCCAGTATTTAACGGAGCAGAAGTAGGATTACCAACTAATGATTTATCACCTAATTCAAATTGGTTATTTTGTGTAAGAGGAATAGAAAGAACACCTAACCCTCTTGTGATATTTGGTATAGAGATCATTTGAGAAGTAGGACCGAGAACATTTGTTAAATTAAAGAGAGAAGTTGTAACACTTTCTAAATCTAATTTATAACCACTTCCTCGTGCTAACGCCATATCAGAAGCAGCAACTCTCTCGTCCATCATAACCCGTTTAACATGATATTCTAAATTTTCTATTCTAAAATTAATAACACTACCAGCCCTTGTTCTTAATCCAGAACAATATGTAGGATCAGTAATATTAGCATAAGAGGCAGTAGTTGTTCCATTAACACGATCAGCCTGTTTTACAAATATATTATATCCAGCAGTAAAATTATACGATCTACCAGCCAAACCAGTTGAACCCACTTTACCACCACCAAGACTGGCGTATGTAGCATCATTTAATAAATTAGAAACAGGTTCATTATTTGGCTGGAAATAAACACGCATCAAGGAAGTCCCATTAGTTAGTGTAGATGTTTGAGAGCGAGAGAAACCAGTAATTAAACCTAAATTTTCCTGAGCGGTATTATCTGCTTTATTAATATAAAGCATATCACCAATACTAAATGGATTCATATCATTAGGTGTTTGACATTGTCCTAATTTAGCAGATGCTTTTGATTGACAATTTACAACTCTAAATGGTTGTCTAACACTACCATCACCATAATGCGACGCTGCTACCCCAGTAATACCACTCTCGGTTGGGTTCGCAACTGCTACATCTACATAATAAGGACTATCTTTGCTTCCTACTCTTAAAAGCCCCAGATTCATACCATTAGCACCAAATGAGAGAGTTGTAACAGTTCCCGCACCAACTTTTACATCAATTTGCCCGTTAGTTCCAACAGCATCATTGAAATTTGGGTAGCAAATACCACCAGCAGTGTTGGAAGTACAGAACCATTTAGCGGCGGTAATAGCACCACCCACAGTAACCGCCCCTACTAAAACCCAACCAACAGGATTAGGAGTTCCAGCAGCAAAAGCCTCATATACATTATTAGCAGTAAAAACACTTGTTCCCGCAAGTACAATAGTTAAATCTTGATCTGTATTAACATTTATAGGACCAGGACATAAACCATAACTACCAGTAGAGCCATCAGTTCCATTTGTGTTATTGCTATTATTTAAAACTCCTAAATCACCAGTAGTGAATTCTAATGCTCTTCGGTAATCTTCTGTCTCTAATTGTAGATGACAACCACCTAAAACATTAAGCGGTATAAATTTATCATTATTTAATAAATCAGTTTTCATAGTTGTAGATATTTGATTTGCTTTTGCTGTTTCTAATGGAACACTTAAAGTAGGAGCAACACCAGCGGAATTTGCGATATGAAACCATTGAGAGAGAGCATTATCAGTCCAGTAAAGATTATTATTAGGTGAATTATTAGGTTGGAGACCCTCAAACATAAGACGATTATTGTTAATCTGGTCTGTCTTCATACAGGTATATTGCTGGGCTACAAGAGTATTATAGTAGTCTGTCTCTTGAAGAATGTGCGAATTAGTAAGACCATCTCGTGCGGTGATTTTACGCCAGAAAGAATGGAAAGCAGCCGATGGAGAAGGGATAGGTCTCCCTCGCCCTTCCATGATTACATTACCTTGCATAAAGGATTGATTGGGTAAAAAATACTGAATATAATCAGGTAGAAAAAAGTTAATATTTTTATTACCATTACTTTTGGTAATATTATTTTGGTTAGTAGGTTTTATTACGATAGTTTCAGCGATCACTGGTGGAGAGATTGGAGTATCATTCAAATCAGCCATTTATATATTTGATAGATATTATTAATTTTATTTTATTTTTTAATTAAAAATAAAATAATTATACTTGATTTTGGGCGGAGGCAGGAGAACTAAATTCAATTTGCGATGCTGGAATTACATCTCTCTTTATATAACAAAAGCAACATTTTATTTCTTCACATCTTGATTTTAAAATAAATCTTAAAATAGCAGATCCGCAAACTCCTAAAATACCTACTATACTTAATAAGAAAGCAGAATTTTTTTGTATAAAATCACTCATTTATAATTACATAGGATTTAATCTAAATATTAATTCCGTAGGATTTTCTAAATTTTTTAAATATTCATTTGTTTCTATATTTCTTAATCTAAAATCAAAGTTATATAAATATCTCTCTACTGGTAATTTAATTAAAACAGGTTGGCTATAAGGACTACTATATCTTAATGTTGCTTTTAGTTCAGTAGCATCAGTATTTCTCTCTTCTAAATAAGGAACAACGCCCACGATTGGTAAAGCAGCACCATTTCCTTTTTTAGTTCCATCTATTGTATATGCTTGAGTAATAAAACCTTCCGCTGGAATATTATTTAATTCTACTACAAATGTATTTATAAAGGGAAGAGTTGTAGGTACTGCCGACCCTATAAATTGAACTACATTACTAACACTATATGCGGTTGAATCACAAATATAACAATCATCAAATCCCGTAGGTTGAGAAGACGATTGAAAATTTGCTGGTGCTATTAAAGATTGTGGTAAAGCCCCCGCTTCAACGGCAGGGGTTGAAGGTGCTGTATTATCAACTAATATATTTGATCCAAATTTCAGCATTATAGGAGGGTTTTGTAAAACAGGACCATCTATTATTGTTTGATTTGTTGGAAAGTCAAATATAGAAGGTATTGTAGAAAATTCAGGAATATTAAAAATATTAGACCCATAATAACTCATACCAGGTTTTTTATTTTTAGCCTTACTATAATCTGCTAATCTACATTCTCTAAATTCAATAGTATTTAATCCATTAGGATTTATACCAGCAACACCAGGCATACTGGCTAAACCAGGATGTAAAGGTAATAATCGTGATTTTAAGGTGCATTCAGATTTAGCAAAAACAGTAGAGACACCAGCGTTAGTAACAGTAGCAGTTTCAAAAGTCTTTATAAGACTACATTCATCTGTAAAAGACGCACCACTATCTGTTGAATAACTCACAACTGCCTCATATTCAAAAAAGTTATTTAATTTAATTTGTATTTTAATTCTACTGACGGCAGTATTTTGATTAAAACCAGCCCAATTAGTTAAAAGGTCTGGTGCTGCTCTAACTGGGGCATATACAACAGATGTATTCCAGTCAGCAGGAGAAGCATCAAATAGTAATTGTTTCATATCTTTTGTTGTTTCTGGATTTGTGAAGAAGGCACGACTTATACTTGCTTCTGTTGGGAAAGTGGTTGAATTAGGTTGGAAAGCATTTACTTGAAACCTTATAGTTCCACCACCAGCACCAGGTGTAGAATCTAATGGTAAAACAATTAATTCAAAGTCTTTACTAAAATCAGCACTTAAAGGATCACCACCACTCTGTTCGTATTTATCTGTTTTTCTCTCAATTATATTACTAAAAATCATATCATTTGTTAATGATAAATTAGTTGGTAAATATTGTCTTCGTGTGGTATATCGTAGCGGACATATTCCTACATCTATTGCTTGTGGCGTAGCAAAAGAAAGCATAGTAGTAAGGATTGTATCATCATCTACATTACTGGGATTAGCAGTAATATTAAAAGTAGCAGGATCATTTAAAAATAATGCAGTTCCAACATTTATGTTCTCTCCTCCATCGGTCAAGACAACTACCGCTGGTCTTTTAGTTGCGGCATCTATTTTAGTAATTTTATAATATGGTAATCGTCGGTTAGTTCCACCGCTTGTTGTAGCCAAAACATTATTAGAACCAGCAAATTCAAGACTATTCATTTGTCCTACACTTCCTAATATATATTCAATTACAACTCCACCAGCATCTGATTGTGGTGTTAAAATAGTACTTGGTTTAATATATGATTGGGCTGTTGTTCCATCTGCTTGAGATTGTAATAAACCCGTTATTAAAGGTTTAACTGCTAATCTAAAACTTAATGGTTCTTTCGGAACTCCATCTATAACACCATCAGTAGTGCTTAAAGAAGAGAATGCCGATGAATTAATGTTAGTTGTAAGCCCAGTATCTAATTCAAGATTAAAACCTCTATTATCAAAGTGATTATAACTGCTAAATTTAACATCAGTTCTTCCTACATTTTCGGTCATTCTAAAACTGTTATTCCATGTGCTTCTAATAAATTCGTGTCTATAACAATCTTGTGTTGGTTCTCCACCACCCGCATTAAATGTCATATTATCAAGAGGTGGAAAGACTAACTCTGCTGGTCCTAAAGTATATGGTAATCCTCGTGTATCATTAGATAAAGCGGGGGGTTGATTACATAAAACTCCACTCACATATCGTTTATTATCTCTATCTGTTCTAACAGTAGTACCACTTTTCCAATATAATAACGATTCTTCAAAACTACTACTATCATAAGGTGTGCCTTCTGTATTATCATCAACTACAAAGTAAGGAGCAAGATTAACATCAGCACCGCCTATCGGTTTATTGTAATTAGTATCTATACTACATGGAACTGGTTTTAACATAGCAGACCATACTCCACCATTCTCGGCAATACCAGTTTCTTGTAATCCAACATAAGTAAGTCCATCTATATCCTCTTCTGGATTAGCAGCATTCATATCACAACTCCCACCTACATCTAATCCCACTACACTACCCTCTGTATCAACAGTTCCAAGACCACGAGATTCTGATGTTTCATAAGGTTCATTATTGAGTTCAGCATCACCGCCAAATAGAAAATCTATTTCGGCTTTTGTATCATCAACAGTATTATTAAAAAGTTTTACATCGTAACCAAAAGTATCAACATTTAGAGGTTTTATAAATTTATCAATATCATTATTGTTTTGGGCTAATCTTGTATATTCTAACTCAAATTTTTTACTGGTATTGTTAAAAGCACAACTAAAACCGCTTCCACCAGCACTATTAGTAACATTCCCTTGACATGGTAAGGCAGAGTTTATAGCCTCAACTATAACAGGACTAAACTCTGCTGTTGTATAAACCCCAACAGGTAGTTTAGCAATATACTGTTCGGCTGCTGTTGTTGGTCCTACTGTTAAAACAAGTTTAGAAGTTGATTCAGATATTTTAATGTTTTTTTCGGTTGTAATAACACAATTAACTAATTCAATTGTAAAGTCTTTTAGTTTGATTGGCTGTGTTAAATCTGTTGAAAACACAGAGGCAAAATCATCTATTGTGTTTTTATCACGATTATCGGCAGATGAGGCACAAAGAAACATATTTATAATAATAAAATAAAATATTTTTTATTATAATATTATAAATGTATCAGACTAAAAAAAAGCCAACACAGGTATTTGAGAAAAAGCCTAAAACTGCTAAAAAAGCACAACCACAGCGTCGTAATAAAGAGGAAGAAAGTGAGGGAGTATTTGATGCCGTAAAAAAAGGTAAGATTAAAGAAGGTGGATTAAGAAGATCCTTAAAAGTAGATAAAGATTTTAAGTTTAGTAAATCTAATCTCTC
>Ga0187219_1000909_pt1 | contig 14453 bp, 20 predicted proteins | sample 13SPOviralmetaG_FD_130162 | JGI IMG/M metagenome (GOLD analysis project Ga0187219, IMG submission 130162) | Marine viral communities from the oligotrophic San Pedro Time Series (SPOT) site, San Pedro Channel, CA, USA - 13 SPOT_SRF_2010-07-21... | ecosystem: Environmental > Aquatic > Marine >... | reverse complement strand
GTATTTGTTAATGCTGGATTTATTGATCGTCAGCCTTTATTTGACGCAGTATTCCCTAACTTTGGAAATGATATTAATCCAGACTTACAGAATGAAAGAATCGAATCATTTGAGATCGGATATGGATTTATTGGTAAGAAGTTAAAGTTTAATATTAATGCTTATAGTACTAACTGGGGTAATAGATTTGTATCTCGTAGTTTATCTAACCAACAAGGTGTTGATGGATTTGCTCAATTTAGAAATATTGATGTTACTCATAAAGGTATTGAAGGTGAAGGTACTTATACTGTAGGTAAAACTAAGATTAGAGGTATGTTCTCTATTGGTGATTGGACTTACACTAAAGACTTTGAAGCAGAATTATTTGACGAAAATCAAGTATCAATTGGTACCGGTAAACTTTATACTAAAGGAGCTAAAGTTGGAGATGCAGCTCAAATTACTGCACTCTTAGGTATCGATCAAGGTATTGGTTCTAAAGTAAAAGTTGATTTAGATTATAGATTCGTAGATGGATTATATGCTGATTACTCCATTACAGATTCAGCGTTTACTAACCCAGATAATGATGGTGCGTTAAAACTACCTTCTTACGGTTTAGTTGATTTAGGAGCTACATTTTATGCTTCCAACGGATGGTCATTAAGAGCAAATGTTAATAACTTATTAGATGAAACTTATATTGCAGAGTCTAATAGTAATATTCATGCAGGTGCTGATTCCACTACTTGGAATGGTATTGATGTACGTAACAGTGTATGGTTCGGTTTCGGGCGCACTTGGAACGTTTCTCTCAAATACAAATTTTAATTAATTGGGGGCTTCGGCCCCCTTTTATTTTTATATATGAATTGGGATACAATATTTACAATTATATTAGTAGGATCAGTTTTATTCTTTTACCAGTTTGGACAAGATATAATGGAAAAGACCAAATGGTTTAAACGAAATCAAGCTAAAGGAGAAGACAGATGGAAATGGGCAACTACCCCACCTTATTTTACTTTTAAAAAGATAATATATTGGATAATTGTAGCTGTAATATTGACAGTTACTTTGTACTTAGGTTTTAAAATAGAAACAGAATTTTAATGAAAAAACTAAATTTTGCAGATTGGTTAGGAATGGGATTTATTGTTATTATGATAATAATATTTCTTCTTATACCAGCTCCAGCTAAAGCAGACTGGGGTAAAACAGGACACAGAGTGATAGGTCAAATTGCACAAGATAATTTAACCGAAACAGCACTCACAGCAATTACAGAATTACTAGATGGTGAAACACTAGCAACAGTTAGTACATGGCCTGATGAAATGAGAAGTAATCCAGACTTTAGACCATATGATAAATGGCACTATGTCAACCTTCCAGAAGATAAAAAATACCATGAAGTAGAACATACTCAAGATAACGCAGTTATTATAATCTTTAGAGCTATTAATAAGCTAAAATCAGATATTAGTAAAGAAGAGAAAGCATTTTATTTAAAATATCTAGTTCACTTAGTAGGAGATATTCATCAACCCCTACATACTGGTAGAAAAGAAGATTATGGTGGGTCAACCATTAAGTTAAAATTTAAGGGTAGAAAAGCAGAAGAGACAAATACTAACTTACACGTATTATGGGATACTAATATGATAGATGATTTTAAAATGAGCTATACTGAACTATCAGATTACTTACAGTCATATCAAAAATTAGATTTTTCACAAGGTGATGCGATTTGTTGGGCTAATGAATCCCACGAGATAGTAAATAAGGTATACTCTGAAGTAAAAGTTGGAGATAATCTTTCTTATGCTTATCTTTATAGTAACTTTTATATCGTAAAAGATAGGTTGTTTCAAGCAGGTATCAGATTAGCTAATTTATTAAACTCAATATATGTCTAAAGAACTACTTTACAAAATTTTTGTTGTCTTCATCGGTACAGGTTGTATGATGGTTGGACCATTTTTCGTTAACTTCCTATTAGGTAAAATTCTATCTGTTATAGGATTAGCACTATTAACAATTCAAACTCAAAAAACTAAATCTTATAATCTATCTCTACTTAATGTAGTAGGTATATGTGGTTACTTATACAGCATCTTTACTCAATGAGCAAGTTAATTAATTTATTTGGAGGCCCCGGAATAGGAAAGAGTGGAATTGCTGCTGGTATTACTTATAAACTAAAAAAGAAACATATCAGTTGTAATAACCCATATGAGTTTCCTAAAACCATAGCATGGGACAATAATCTCCCTGCAATTAAAGATCAACTATATATTTTTGCTAACCAACATAGAGGGATAGCACAAGCATACGGTAAAGTAGATTATATTATAATTGATTCACCCATCTTATTTTCCACAATTTACCATACTTACTACACTAATGGATATCCAGCTGAATATTATAGACAGCCTTTCCATGATTTAGTAGTTGATTTACATAAACAATATGATAGTATAAACATACTGTTAGATCGTGGGGAATCGGTACATAATGAAGGTGAAAGGTTCCAAGATTTAGAAGAATCAATTGTGATAGATAAATTATGTAAAACTATTTTAGATAAACATGATATACCCTATCATACAATAAAAGTAGATAAACACGCTGTTAAACAGATTCTTCGTCTCTGCAACATTTAGTTGCTTTAACCCACATCACTTGAGCTTGTTCTCGAGTAATTAATTTTTTTTCTAATTGGAGAGAAATGTAATCATAGATTACTTTTTTCTCCTTTTTTGTTAACTCATGGGCGAATGTAAATGAACTAAATAAAAATACGGTAAGTAATATTAATTTTTTCATAAAAATTGAGTCATTTATTATACATATATTAGTCATATTAAAGTAATATATAAAAAAAAAGATGTCATATCAAATGATATTTTTCTTCCCTTTGAGCGTATGTATAACTGACAACAACAATAGTTCTTCACTTAACAGTTTTACAAACGTTTTTACCTTAATGGTTTCTTAATTGTTGCTAAACGCGCAGTAATTATGAGATGGATAATAGCCCTAACTTGCTTGGTTGGGTTTCTGGCCAATAGTCAAGAAATTAACATAGGCAAAGTAGAAAATAAAATTATACTAGGTAACCTAGCTGGTAATAGAGATCTAGCATTTGGTGTTAAAAATATCCTAGAAGAAGTAGTACAAGATGTAGGGTACGATCTTAACCCTTCTTCCACTCAAGAACTTACTGTAGATATATTGTTTTTTGATGTACAAAAAAATAATGTACAATTAGCTATATATGGTAAACAAGTTGAAGTTTATCAAATTATAGCTAAAGGTACTTTATATAAAAATGGAAAAAAGAAGAAAACAGTATCCGCAAAAGGAACTGCTAAATCTATATCAACCTCAACTTTAGTAATAGATAAAGGAGGCAAATTTTCTCAGGCAAATGTTTCAACAGCAATAAAGAAATTATGTGAACAATTAATCACTAAGTTAAAACTATGAAAAAAATATTACTATTATTACTTTTTATACCTGGACTAATATTAGGTCAGCTTACCTCCTCTACGGATGGTATAGATATAGACCTAGTATATGCTGGTACAGTAGCAGATGCTAATAAAGCATTATCTAATGTTCAGGTAAATGATACTATTGTAATAAAACTTAACCTAAGTAACTTAAGTTCAAATACAATTACTTACGTTCATGTAGATGTACAGTACAATACTAATGCTTGGTCTAGAGTAGGATATGAATTTAATGTCCCAACAGGAGCTCAGACATCAAACGGTAACTGGAGTGGGAATGGAATGAAATGGACAGTCAATCCTAACTACGATGCTAACGATTTATGGGCACAGTGGTCTACTCAAGGTGGATCTTATACACAAGTAGCTGGATGGGAAGTTGATCACGTAGAAGCAGTATCAACATCAGGGATAACTGGTAACTATGCTACATTAAAGTTTCTGGCTAAAGATGCTGGAGATAATCATAGCTATACAGACAACATAGTTTTTACTATGGCAAGAGTAACAGATAATACAGGAACATCAGAATATGTATTTCCAGTTGGTAAAGTAAGAGGATATGATAATATGTCTATCTCACATGAACCTCTAGAAGATTTAGATTCTAACATTTATGTTAAAGCAGATTTCAATACTAACTTTGATGTAACTAAAGTAGGAGTTGTAGTTCAAAAGAACGGTTCACCGGTTAGTAATAATCTATATTTTGACTCAGGGGGTCAAATTAATATTACAGAATACATCTTAACAAGTTCAGATAATTATACATTAGACTTTGTAACTTCTTATTCAGCTACTCAATGGGAGTCGTTAATGGATAATGTTATTACTCTATCAGACGTTACACTTACATTAAATGAATTAGGACAATATGGTCACGGTAATGCCGGAAATGTATTCACTACTGGTATTCAATATAGTGCAGTTGATTCCAATTCTGATAATGACTTAACTCCTCAAGATGCCTATAACCTATTAGGACATGTTATGGGTGCATTAGACATTATCCCAGATGATGGTACAGGTATATTTAACAATACATTTAAACCTATGAAAAAAGCTGACTATAATAGTTGGTCAATTTATAAGTTTAAAAATGATGTAACAATGCCTAATTCATCTGTAGTTCATCCTATAACAGTTGACTTTACTCAATCATCTTATACAGAATGGTTTAAGTTTGGATTTATAGGAGATGCCAATGGCTCACATTCATCAGCAGTAGATGGAACAGATGCTAGTTCATTAACCGCTAAATCCTATTCATACGGCGAATCTAAAAAAGCAGATGGTATTATAAATGGTGAATGGTCAACAGTTATAGAGGATAGTAAGTTAGTAGCAACTTTAAAACTTAACTCTAGTGATGTATCAGCTTTACAATTAAAAATAGATTATGACAATACAATACTAACCTTTGAAGAAGCAGTATTCAATACTGGTAATACAGTAACTAACTTTGCTTCTGAAACTAACGGTAGAGTTAACCTAGGTAGTATAGAACAAAATGGAGGTGAGATTGAAACCGGGGATGTATTTAAAGTATATTTCTCTGGAAACATAACCTCACCAGTTGGACTTGTATCAATATTCAATACTGATGCTGCCAACACAGACGGAAATAGATTAATTTTAAACTTACAATAATGAGCTATAATTTTCAAAAATGGTATTACTTTTGGTTATTTGTTTTGTTTTTAGCTTGTGCTAAAGATGACTACTCGGATTTTCAAACCTTAAACCCAAACGTTGCTGGTAAAATGGCGATAGCAGAATCTACTGGGTTAAAATTTGAAGGATCGAATATAACAAATGAAAGTAAGTTTAACTTAAAAGTATTGGAAGCTGGGGAGTATTCCATTGAAGTAAGAGATTATTTCAAAAACCTAACTTCCAAAAGTATAATAGATGCTAAATCTGGAGATAATGTGTTAAAATTTTACACAAAAGCACTCCAAGGTGGTGACTACACCATTACCATCGGCAAGGATGGACAAGAAATACATAACATAAAACTCGTAATTAAGTAATGAAAAAATTATTATTCGCAGTAATTAGTTTCGTATTGATTGGGTGTACAAACCCATCAATGGAAGAAGGTTTAGCTGACCTAACAGAAAAATTAGCACAACTAGAAGCAGAATTAGTTGCTGTTGATGTAGCTGGAATGTTAGCTGATCTAGAAACAATGACCGCTCAAGTAGAGCAAGCTCAAATCGATGTAGATGAATCAAATGCCGCTATGGAAGAGGCATTAGTAACTATTGCTAACATTAAAGAAAAATTAGCAGCAGTACAAGTTATCTTAGATGAAGCAGCTACAGCTGAGCAAGTGCAGGCTTTAAGAGACAAAGTAGCAGAGATCTCCGAAGGTATATCAATGTTAGTGTTTATAGCTGACTATGATTATGATGGAGTGATGAATGGGTTGGACCAATGTCCAGACACACCAATTACAGAAATAAATGATGTAAATGGAGTTGGATGTAGTCCATCACAACTAGCAGGGTAATTATGGAAGACATTAAAAAAGCTATAATTGGAGTTATTACTCTAGCTATTACAACAGCAGGAGGATTACTTATTAATAAACTGATGAAAGGAGGAGATGAAGAACCTACTAAAACAGAAGTAGTTACTCCCGCAGCTCAACCTAATGTCATTATTAATATACCTCAACAAGAAGTAAAGAAAGATACCGTCGTAAAGAAGGTATATGTTAAACCCAAACCCAAACTATCTGAAACTGAAAAAAGAAAGAAGAAGATAGATTGGTAGTTATATCGCAGTAAAAAAAGAGACCCACGGCGGCAACCATAGGTCTCAAAGACAAAAAGAATTTAATTAGTAACTTTTAAACAACAACAAACATTATGAAACCAATTAATTCATTTCTTATTCAATATAAGGAATACATTTCGGAAAGCCAAACAATTTTAGACTATTTTTTAATTGCATGGGCACATTTACTAGCAGCAGTAGTTGTTACTGGTATTGGACGTATAATATACGAATTAATTACGAATCCATCAACATTTAATAACGCAACTTGGGGTATTTTCGATACCCTTGGTTAAAAGAGTATTAGCTCTACTATTATTAGTAAGTAGCTATACCTCAGCTCAAGTTATTGGTAAAACAACCACAGAGGATTATCAAGCGGATTTCGAGAAAAGAACCTCAATTCTTTCAATCCCTGAATATAATGGTGATCCTGTACCAGTTGCATTACTCAATATAGGTGTTACAGAAGATGTATTAACTCAATATCCTGAACTCAGAGATAATAGAGTAGGCTTAGGTCTAACTAATATTACTGTAGCTTTCTTAGATGAAACATGGAGATTTGAATTTGTAGAGACTAGAGATGCTATCAAAGATCGTATGGTAAAACAATACGAAGCATCACAGAAAGGCTTTACAGCTAATCAGACAGATATAATGGGTAAGATTACTCTTGCCAAATACTTTATTTATGTAGAAGTATATGATTATTCTGTATCAGAAGATGAGACTGTAAACTTAAAAGATGGAGTAAAGAATACTCTTGTTACTAGATTAGGTTTACAGATTAGAGCAGTTGATGCCGAATCAGGACTTTATATGACAGGTTCTGGATTAGGTAAAGCTGTAACCACCAGAGAACTTACCTTATCAAACTCAGACAACTTAGACGAAGTAAAATTTAATTCATCATCAATAGGTGTAACTACTAGAAAGGCTTTAGAAACAGCAGTAGCCAAGATAGTAAAGAGAATGATACGAAAAGGTATATTTGATCATTAAATAGGTTATGAAAAAGTTACTATTTCTTATAGTGATTACTGCGATGGGGATGTTCAAGGGTCATTCACAGGCCCTTGTGCAAACCTATACTGACCGTTGTACTGGTCAAGTAAGTGTATTTACTGTACCTCTAGAAGGTCAAACAGTAGTAGCTTTTTATAATCGTTCTAGAATATTTACCTCTCAAGATTTTCAAAATGGAACTTTGCAAGCTTGGTTAGAAGAAACATATTTATGGTGGACAGCATTAAGCCCATGCTCAACATCTACTACAGGTGCACAAGCAACACAACAAACAACACAACAAACAACTCAGCAAGCTACCCAAGCGGCTACTAATGCGGCACAAAGTACTACTAACGTAAATACAACAGCCAATGTTACACCACCTCCCACTTCTAGTCCTCCCCCACCTACGCAAACATCTCAACCTACTACTACCGCTCCTGATACAGCGAGTACGAATACAAGTTCTCCGGATACAACTAGCTCTGGAACAAATGCAAGTAGTTCGGGAAATAGTGCGTCAACATCCGGAGGATCTGAAAGCAGCTCGTCTGGTACGCAACAGGATACAGAAACGACTAACTCATCATCTGGAGGAGAAACATCGTCTTCAGGTTCAACTGAAGAAACTACTACATCCGGATCAGAAGACTCTACAGGAGGAGATACAGGAGGTGAAGAATCAACAGAAGTAGAATCTTCAACAGAAGAAACTACAACTGAAGAAAGTACTACAGAAGAATCAACTGAGGAAACCTCCACAGAAGACTCTACTGAAGAAAGCAGTTCTGAAGAATCAAGTGAAAACGAAGAAAATTCTAACGAAGAAACAGATGAGTCAACAGACGAAGAAACCACCGAAGAAGAATCAACCGAAGAAGAACAATCCGAAGAATCAGATGAATCAGAATCCGAAGAAGAATCTGACGAGAGCTCAGAAGAGGAATCAGAAGAAGAGACAGATGAAGAAGAATCTGAATCCGATGAAGATGAAGAATCTGAAGATGAAAACACAGAAGAGGAAAGCGACGACGAAACCGAAGAGGAGGATGGAAAGAAGAAAAAGAAAAAAAGAAATCTCGCTCCTCCAATTGTTACAGCAAATGTTCTAAGTCAACAAATGCCTACTGGTGAATTTACTCAAGCAGCAATGTTTGGTGTAAGTAGATCTTCACTATTAGGAGATAAAACTTATGGAGCTAGTGTTATGGTTTATGATAACATGAATCAATTCATGTTAAACCTAAATTATTCAAAAGTAAGCATAAATAAAGAAGGTAGAGTAAATAGAGTTTATTCCGGGTCTATTGGTGGAATGAAAATGTTTACTACTTATATGGCTATGATGAACCATTCAATGGTATTCATGGGTAAAAAGGGATCAGTAGCTGGGGTTGCATTTGGAACTACAATAACAACTAATGAAGTAGATGTTATAGATGGTAATATACTTTTTGATAACCAATTTTTAGGGGTATCTTTAACTGGGTTTTACACAAAAGCTTTTCAATTTAGTCCTAAACTTACTATAAGCCCCATGTTAGCCGTATCATCTCCTTTTATGATGTTCGATATGTATCAACATAACACAATGTGGAATTTAGATGTTATGATAATAGCAGGTTCTAATTTTACTTATAAACTAACTCAAAGATTTGGTTTAAATATTGGGGTAAATATTATCGAATCATCATCACAAGATTTTCCTACCATGAAAACTTTTACTATAGGTGGTAGACTAAGTTTTTAATATTTATAACCATGGAAAAAGAATATGTAATTGGTCTTAATAAAGAAGTTGATACCGTTCAATTTTGGCAAGATGTTGAAAAAACTACTACTTTAGATAATATTCCTAATCGTGCTGTTGAAGTAGCAAACCCACGTTCAGGAAGTAATAGATTAACCCATTATTATCTTACAGACGAAGAAGCAGAAATGATTCGTCAAGATAAAAGAGTATATTGTGTTGAAATTCCTGCTGATCAAAGAGAAGATATTTCTATAGGTTTTAGAGCTACTCAAACCGAAAATTTTACTAAGGCTAATGATATAGATAGTAATGGTAATGTTGATGCTGTAGGGAGTGCTCGAAACTGGGGATTATTAAGATCTAGATATAAAACTAATAATTATGGTACTTCATTCGATATATCAGGAAGTTACTATTATACTTCAGATGGGGAAGGAGTAGATGTAGTTATCCAAGATAGTGGAATACAAAAAGATCACCCTGAATTTACTGATAAAGATGGTAATTCAAGAGTTCAAGAAATAAATTGGTACACAGCTTCAGGTTTATCAGGTTCTCAATCTAATCTTTATACAGATTATGATGGACACGGAACTCATTGTGCTGGAATAGCAGCAGGTAAAACATTTGGGTTTGCTAAAGGAGCAAGAATATATGCTCAAAAATTATCTGGATTAGAAGGAAGTTCAGATCCTTATAATGGTATACCTATAGCAGATGCTTTTGATACTATAAGGTTATGGCATTTATCAAAAAGTGGAAGCAGACCTACAGTTGTTAATATGTCCTGGGGATATGGAACAAATTTATCTGCAGGGGGGGTAACTAATATAAATTATAGAGGAACAAATTATACTTCTTCTAGTAATATACAAAGTGAATTTGGTATTGCCACTTATAACTCTTCTGAAACTTGGAGAATAAATGCTAGAGTATCTTCTGTAGATGTTGAAATCCAAGAAATGATTGATGCTGGTATTATAGTTTGTATAGCATCAGGTAATTTAAATTATAAAATAGATGTTCCAAGTGGGTTGGATTATAATAATAATTTTACACATGGAGGTACAGATTATTATTATCATAGAGGAAGTTCTCCATATGATGATGAAGCTTTTATAGTAGGATCTGTATCATATAATTCCCCAAGCGCTACTACAGATAAAAAATCATCTTTTTCTAATGCTGGTCCTGGAGTTAATATTTATGCACCTGGTCATTTTATAATGAGTGCTGAATCTAATGTTTTTAATAGTGATCATACTACAGCTAATTATAATTTAAATAGTTCTTATAAACAAGCAATATTAAGTGGTACATCAATGGCTTCTCCTCAAGTAGCAGGGGTAGCTGCTTTAGCATTACAAGGAAGCCCTAAAGCAAAACCCCAATCAGTTAGAGAAGCACTTATTAATAATGCTACATCTAACATATTAATCTCAGGATCAGATCCAAATGGATGGAGTACTGGTGGTAATTTGATTAATAATAGAGAATCCGCTGCAGGATTTGGTACTCAAAACGAAGCAGTAATGGCTAGTGGAAGAGTAAATTTCCCATACTGTACTTGTACGGAAGAATATAATGGTACTTCTTGGTCAGCAGGAGGAGCTACAATTAATGCAAGGTATGGTTTAACTGGATTTGGTACCCAAAATGCAGGTGCAATATCATCAGGATATATTCACCCATCAAATACAAATTGTACTGAGGAATATGATGGTTCATCTTGGTCTGCGGGTGGTGCTACAATTAATACACATGGTGCAATTCCTGGGGCTGCTGGGACACAAAATGAAGGTATAATCTTTGGTGGTTTTAATGGATCATATTTATCCTGCACCGAAGAATATGATGGCACTTCATGGACCACAGGTGGTGCTTTATCAACAGCAAGATATAGTTTAGCAGGAGCAGGTACTCAAAATTCTACTCTAGCAGCAGGGGGACATCCCTATAAAAATAGATGTACTGAAGAATATAATGGTTCATCTTGGGCTACAGGAGGAGCTGTAATTTCTGGAAGAGCAGGTGCAGGTGGTGGTGGGACTCAAAATGCAGGTGTAATTTTTGGTGGGTATGGTTATCCCGGAGCTCATAGTTGTACTACAGAATTATATGATGGAAGTTCCTGGTCAACTTCTTTTAATATGATCCAAGCAAGATATAATATGGGTTCAGCAGGAACTCAAGCTTCAGGATTGGCATTTGGGGGTCAGGGATGTAATCCAACTTTTAATGTTCTTACTTGTACAGAAGAATTTACTTCGGGTAATAATTATGTACCCAACTGTGATTATTCAAGTGATAGTACAATGGGGGGTCCTACTAAAATGCTATGGAATAGATATGGACAAGATCCTTCCCCCATTAGTTATAGTGGTTCAATGAATATTTCCACATCAATACTTTTAAGTTAATATTTATAATAAAATAAAAAATGAACTCAACAAAAAATGCTCACCGTAATAGATTTGTAATTACAGCGGTGATATTAGCAACATTTTTCCTTATTATGATGGGTATTGGTGGTGCTATATTAGGAGATGGTAATACACCCTCCATTGAACAAGAATGGAAAGAAATATTATTATTAGTATTAGGTGCTTTTTTAGGTTCTTATTCTAGAGTAGTTGATTTTTGGTTTAATGGAAATGATACTAACATAGATGGAAAACCTGATTATACTCCTCCAGCAGAACCCTGTGATTGTGATGAACCAAGTGATGAATTAGATAATTTATATTAATATGCCTATCAAACCAAAAGGAATTATACTCCATAGCATGAGTGAATATCTTATGTGGGAAGGTAAAAAACTATCAGCTAAAGACTTTTTAAAAGAATTAAGACTTTCAGTACATGGATTTATACATCCTGATGGGAAATATGAAAAAATGATTGCATCACCAGGTAAAGCATTTCATGCCGGTAAATCACTTCATGAAGGAATATCAGGACTAAATTCTCATTATTTAGGAGTAGAATTATTAGTACCAGGTATAAATGATTATAGTTCATTTTCAAAAAAAATAAAATCCCCAGGAACTTATTCTCAAGCTCAATTTGATACTACATTAGAGGTATTTAAATATTGGATGAAACAATTTAATATCCCCGCTTCTAGAGTAGTAAGACACTCAGATGTATCTGGAGATAATGTTAGGGGCAAAGGAAAAGGAAAAACTGACCCTGGAAGTGCTTTTGATTGGGATGCTTTCCAAAAAGCCTTGTCTGCTTAAATTTTAATTATTATATTACTGTTATGTACAAATACAACGCTAAAATAGATAGAGTTGTCGATGGAGATACTGTCGATGCTTTAGTAGATTTAGGATTTGATACTTGGAAAAAAGTTAGAATCCGAATGATGGGTATTAATACTCCTGAATCCCGAACTAGAGATTTAGAAGAAAAAAAACGTGGATTAGCTGCTAAAGACAGGTTGATTGAGTTATTAGGAGATGGTAATTTCACTTTACAATCCCATGGGGTTGGTAAATATGGACGTTGCTTAGGAGAATTATTTATAGAAGATATGAATATAAACCAACAATTAATAACAGAAGGACATGCTGTAGCTTATCATGGGGGTGCTAGATAAAATAAGAAAAGGTACTTTACCTACAATAATTGCGATCTCTGCCCTGTCAGTGTCTGCTTCGGCTGCTTTCTATTCTGTAAGTGGCCTTAGCAAACTCTTTGCTGGGGCTTCATTTGAAGTAATTATAATGGCTGGCTCACTTGAGGTAGCTAAATTAGTAATTGCTTCATTATTGTACCAATATTGGGGTACAATAAATAAAATATTACGTACGTATTTAACGGTAGCTACTATCATACTTGTACTAATTACCAGTATGGGTATTTATGGTTTTTTAAGTGCTGCCTATCAAGATACTTATAGACAATTAACTATAAAAAATAATAAAGTAGCTTTTTTAGATCAAAAAAGAGAATTTTATAAAAAAGATGTAGCAAGGTATGATGAAGAACTTGAAAGAATTTCTAATAACATTTCTACTTTATCTAATGCGAAAGCGTCCTCGATTCAAGTACGAGACACGACATCATCTACAGGCTTTAGACAAACAATTAGTACTACCGAACTTAGATTATCCCAAAAGCGTATTGACGTTGAAGAGAAAAATAGAGCTTCTATTCAAGAAAAAAGAGAGCAAGTAGCAGATAGTTTACAAAAATACCAGCTGGCTATATTAGATTTAGAAAACAATACAGATGTAGCAGGGGAGTTAGGACCATTAGAGTATCTATCAGGCTTGACTGGAACTCCGATGGATAAGATTATTAATATTCTTTTATTAGTAATCATATTTGTATTTGATCCTTTAGCTATATCATTAGTAGTAGCAGCTAACTTTGCATTTTCTCAAGCATTTCCAAAAAAAAAATTTCGTGAAAACCTTTATGGCGAAAAAGTAGAGGTTAAAAAAACCATTCCTACTCCCCCCATTAAAGTAAATGAAATTGAAGTTAAGGATGCTGAAGAAATTACTTCTAAAGAAGAATTTTTAGATACTTTAAATCAAATTGAAAAACAAAGAGAAGAAATTGCTGATGAAGAAGAATGGGTTATTAAAGAAGAAGATGATGAATGGGATGATTTAGATTTAAATCAAGATGGGGTTGTAGATGAAGAAGAAATAAACATCGCCTTATCTAGAATTAAAGAGCTTCAAACATCCCTAAAAACAAAATCTTTATCAGGATGGAGAAGAAATAAAATAGTAAGTGAAATTGATAGGTTAAAATCATTATTACCTCCTGAAGATGATTTAACAATTACTTACTAAAAACTTGGTTACCTGAAATAGGGTTCGTATATTTACGGGTAATTAAAAATAAAGGTTATGTCACAAGTTCAAAGATTCAATCGTCACGAAGTGTTTAATGCTGAAGATCGTTCATTAGTATTAGATATGATTACTCAACTAAGTAAAGTAGAATTTCCAAATCAAGTAAATATGTTATATGGTTTATTTGATGGGTATTGGTATGGTGAATTAGAAGATAGTTTACTAGAAACAAAATTATCAAACGAAATGTTAGCTAACTTAACATCTCTATTAGATAGAGTTGGATGGTCAAAATAAGGTTCGTATATTTACAAAGTAATAATAAAAATAAAGGTTATGCAAGTATTAAGATTTTTTACAGATGAGTTAAGTGGTGATGAGTGTGCTATTGTATGGAATGGCACAGAAGAAATTTGTGTTACAGCTGATGAAGCTTGGGACATAGAGGCTAAAGCGCAGGCCAAGCAAGATGCGTATGAATTAAGATGTGAAATAGGTTGTTAATATGGCTAGAGACGGAAATTATTCAAAAGCACCAATCGTAATTGCATTTGCTACTTCAAATAGATCAAATGCTAAATACAAAGT
>Ga0187219_1000908_pt1 | contig 14457 bp, 5 predicted proteins | sample 13SPOviralmetaG_FD_130162 | JGI IMG/M metagenome (GOLD analysis project Ga0187219, IMG submission 130162) | Marine viral communities from the oligotrophic San Pedro Time Series (SPOT) site, San Pedro Channel, CA, USA - 13 SPOT_SRF_2010-07-21... | ecosystem: Environmental > Aquatic > Marine >... | reverse complement strand
TCAAACTGCCTGTACTTATCTTTTTGTTCTTCTAAAAGCTCTCTCTGTACTCCCTGCTCTTCGTTATATCTTTTTAACTGCTCCTCAGTTGCTTGAAACATCTTTTCGCTAAGAGCATTTTGTTTATTTTTAGCTGATTTCCCCATAGTTTTTATCTATTTTTTTCAAGTTGTTTGTTAGATACTTAAAAGCCTCGTATCTAGCTGGTGACATGTCCCACCCTAAGTTTTTATGTATATCTGATATATGTTTGTCACCGCAAACAGTAAACAGTTGTAGTACACCGTATTTTTCAGCTTCTTTTTCTACGCTAGTAATTAATGTTTCTATTAATTCTCTTCTATCTTTTTCCCTGTATTTTGGATTTGAAACCAAATATGTTGTCCATGCTACAGCTGGTATATCATAAGATAGTATTAGAAAAGTTGCAGCTACAGGTGTGTTGTTTTTTTCAATTATAAAACATCTTTCGTCTTTCGGTAGAAAACCTCTTCTTATTGGTTCTGCGCCAAAAGAACCCCACCACCATTTCCACCAACCAACACACGTTTCATAGTCTCCTTTTTTAAAAGGTCTAAAAGTTACGGTATCATTCATTTAATTTAATTTAAGTGTATTTATAGTCACACTTTTTGCCGTTTATTTACTACTAATAACTATTTCTGATCCAATCGCAAAAAGCTCCGCTCTTTTTTTAGAATGGTTTTGTAGAGTCACATCTGCATAATAACCTTTTAGACTAGACTCGTTTACTTTAACGTTTTTTGAAAATAGAAAATATGTGTTGTCATCTATCGTAGTACCGTAATTTGATATAATATCAGCACCAGGAGTTGTCATGACCTTAAAACTACTAGATGTTTCGTCATACATATCTACTATCTCACCCCAAACCTCTGGCTTGGTAGTAACTCCATTTACAACTGTTGCGTAGTGCAATATATCGTGAACTTGTAATGAGCTATTTCTTTTTTTATTAAATGTAATTTCCATTGTTTATTTTTATGATCCAGAAACCCCAACTGTAATTATTTTATCTAAATCAAATAAAACATCTGTGTTAGATCCTGGGTGTTTATCTATTGTTGCGTTAAATACCATCGTAAACTGATTGTAAATACCTTTAAATGTTAATAATGTGCCCCTTCTTAAAGTTTGTGTTAATTGAACGGTTATAGCCCCGTCATTATCCAACGCTCCAGAACTTGTTAAGTCAGGACAGTCTGGCGTAACAACACTAACTTTATTACTACTAGAATTATCTACATTAAGACCTGTGTACGATATAGTGTTGCCACCAGATATACCGTGGGTATCATTTAGAGTTATAGTTGTTGATGTAGTGCCATCTCCATCTGAATCAGCCCTAACTGTTTTTACAAGAGTTGGAGCATAAATATAACACTCTGAATCCGCAGTGAATATAATACCCGTGTTGAGGTGAATGTTTTTAGAACCATAAGCTCTAAGCGTCATCGTTTGTCCGTTTTCAAAAGCTACTTCTTTGTTAAATTCTATAACAACCTCATCTAAACCCTCTGTTATATTTGTGATATATACGTTTTCTACAGCTTCTGCAGCTTCATTAACAGGTGTTGTTGTTGCTTTGTGGTAAAACAATTCCATGCCAACCGATATACCGTCTGAATTTGCGGCTGTCACGTACCTCGTATCTAAGTTGTTTCCATTTAAATTTACGGTTATAGCTTTTGTGGATTGTACATACCAAAGATTTTGAAATGCCTCCCTGTTAATACTCCCTTCAAAACCGCTTGTAGCATCGCTATTAAACTTTGCAAAATTAGCTGTATTAATCTTCAACCCAAATCCACCAGCATCTGTAGATGCGTTTTCCACTAAAAAGCTACCACTTAAACTCGCTCCCTGATTAGCCGAGCCTACTGAGGTTAAAGTAGGAAAAGTAGAGTAGTTACTAACGTTTAGTGTTGCTGGTTTAAAGGTTATAGTTTTTGTATCACTTTGTTTTTCTAAATTTTTTGAAATTACTTTTTTATTTATTTTTACAAAAGTTCCATCTTCAGCTATAAGTTTAATTACATAAGTCCCACCACCACTAGGAAAGTCGATAACACGTCTATACAAAGAAGAGTTAGACATTTTAACTTTTAAGTTATTTTTTGACGTGTGGCCTAGTTCAAATAAATCGGTTTCAAAATTATAATACTTTGATGTACCATCTTCAACAACGAATACAATAAACTCGGAATTAGGCTTACCTTTCACGGTAAAAACCCTGCTCTCAGCGTTCACACCCATTAAAGAGGTATCCATTAATAAATTAGTTATTTTACCCATATTGTAAATGTCTGTTATTGTTTATTTTTACTATTTCAAATGTTAATAAGGATCTCCCTCGGTTGATGTTGGTGATATATTATTAATACTACCTATTTTTCCAATACCTTGAACGCTAAATTTTGACGTATCTAGTTTACCAGTAATTTGCTTGCCTTTTATATAACCAAACCACTTACCTTCTTTTTTAATAAAGTCTAATAATACACCGTCGTCCATATCTGTCTTCATATCTACACATTTCCAACCATCAATATTAGGGTATAAACCTGTGGTGTAGTCGTTTAAAGCCCACGCTATAGCGTTGTTTTGGTTTACAAGTTTTGGATTTGCTAAAGCAGCTCCGCCTGGGTTATTGACTTGAGCTTGGCTACCCTCATAGCTTATTGTCTTAAACGTTTTTACAACGTTTGGTTCTACGTTTATAACAGCTACTATTTCAGAGTAATTATGCTGTGAAACTGGTAGGTGATCATAAAAGTGGTTGTAATTTTCAGCATCACTATAGTTGCAATCGTCCCAGTGTACATTATCTTCGTTTAGCTTTAGCGGTTTGTGGTGTTGATATAAATAACCGTCTTTAAGCGTGAAGTATTTTTTAGACACACTTAAACCACTTTCTGGTATAAAAGATTTAAAGCTAGTCCAACCTTTAACATCTTCGCTAAATGTTAATGTTGTCTCTGGATAAACAGGTACATCATCATTATTTCCAGGTATTCCATCTGGCCCCGGAGTCATCTCCACATCATAAACACGTTTCATAGATATATCATCTATCCAACCTGTTAAATCTTGAGTGTCAGTATTATCTTTTCTAATTACCAAAGTATCTCTAAGCGCTTCAACTCCTAGATTTTGATACTCTGAATAAGCAGTATCAGCGCCAATTTCAACAATTTTAGTTACTCTCCACCACATAAAATCTCCATTACTGTCATTAACAGCTGTTTTAGTGTAGTTAGGAATCATGTTTGCGGTTGTGGTGCTTGAATCTCCAATATCATTTATTCTAAAACCATAACCAGAGCCGTTAAAGTAATACATGTGAAGTAGTCCTGTACCAGCAACAGTCGTGAGAGTACCATTGATATCTACATATTGTTCCATTTTAAAGTTAAAGCTAATTTCATATTTCTCATATCTATTTATAACTTTATCTATATATTGATTAGCAGATATGATCACGTTTCCATCACCAAAACTAGAATCGAAACTAGGACAGCTCGAAAACTGTATTCTACCATCAACAACGTCAGTACCAACCATACCATCAGGCCAATACCTATCCCATGTTATAAATTGTTCAGAGGTAGAGTCAAAGCCGTTAAAATTCCAAGAACCAGCTTGACCTCCAGAAAATATAGTTTCTGATTGTGTTAGGTACACCTCAGAAACACCACAAGAAAGAGGGTTTGTAGTATCAGAGTTGTAAAAACCAATTGCATTAGCAACGCCTACACTTTGGTTAGTGTTATTCCAACCAGCAGCGCTATATTCCTTGAAAAGCGGAGCAGCGTAAGCGCCATTAGCATCTTCAATACTCCAATCACTGTCTTTAGTGCCGGTCATATTGAATTTAATCTTATAATCTCCCTCGTGTTCTATTTGTGCCAAGAACCCAGTAAACTCTGTAGCTCCTAAACTAGCGTTATTTGGATCTCCAGGAGGCCCAGTAACTTTAACACCAAGTCTACCATTGAACGCGTTTGTTTTTGGATTTGCAGCTAATTTAAAGTTAAGTATCCAACCACTACCAGTATTTGTGATCTCTTTACCAGTATCAAAAACTTGATTCCACCAACTTTCTCTAAGTCCAGAGGTTCCGTTTAGATAATTATTTTCTTGCATACACTCGTCATAACAAAGCATTCCTTGACGGTAGTATAACTTTGACTCTGTAAAAGCATTTATTTGCAAGTGGTGATCAGTATCACCATAAATAGCTCTATCCCAACTCGTAGCGGAGCCAGTGCCATTTATATAAGAAACTTTTTTACAAATAATTTTATCAACACGTATTTTACCTGCTGGGGTAGGATGATACCAATTATAAAACTTTAACGTTATTTCATCAAGTTTTGTTGGAGCGGTATTTACCCAGCTATTAGAATCTAATTTAAATACAGTTCTTAAAACCCATTTATCATCAGTATTAGTGGTGTTACTCGCAACGTTATATGTTGTTGTATTGTACTTAGTCCTAAACACTGGCGCGCATCTAGCGTGTCGTCCTTGACCACCGCTCCAAGTTGTACCGTTACCAGTAGTTCCGTAACCACCACTTTCGCCAAAATTAACACCAGGAGGAGCGCTTGTATCACAAACACCCATAACCTGAACACTACCACTGTTGTTCAAATATGTTGGCATGCTATTAGCATCGTAAGCACCTGGGTGGTGTTCATCGTTCAACTCAACATCTACCATGTACCACTCTCCAACCTCAAGTTCTTCACCCGCACTTAAAGGGAAAGTTAGACTGTAAGAGGCGGATGGAGTTGCACCCGTGTTTGGATCGGGCGATACATAGTGAGTCCAAAAATCAGCCACCCAATCAGTGTGTATTTTTGTACAATCCGCATGATAACCTAAACCATTAGTACCTAAACTTCCAGTTGAGTTTTCTATTGGTGGTATAAACGAGTTACCATCACCATCTACGAGACCTGTTTTGCTAAAGTAACCAGAGTCAGGGTGAATAGCATTGGTACTAGAGCTGTTTGTTGGTAGAGCTTCTTGAGGATCTTGTCCACTTGGATCAGCTCCTGGTTCAAACCAATTTACTTGAGTACTAGTAAGTGTACCATCAATTTGACTAGTTCTATATGCGTCTTTAGGGATAGCCGTTCTATTATTACCAAAGTAATTAGCGGCCATAGTATTATACCAATTACTATGGTTAGACCCCGTGTTATAATCGCCTCTCTGCCAAGTTTCACCACTGTGTTGCACCTCTACAAAAGCAGGTACTAACGCTGGTGGTATAGCGTCTTGAGGATATTCGTGGTTACTCCAATAATCAGCTATAGCAGTTGCGTTTATAATGTAATCTCCGTTAGCATTTAGAGTGGCTCCTGAATATTGACCCTCTAAAGTAGCCGCATCTAAGTTTTCAACAACTCCTGTAGTCGCTGGGTCATCCCAATAAACAGTGTCATACGCTGCTTGAGCGGCCACAGGAGCAACGTAAGCAACAGCAGTAACTTCTTCCACGAACTCTACGTCTGGAGATACTATACCTAATAACTTTCTAACTTTTACGCTTGTTATTTCCCATTTTTGAGCCTGAGCGCTTTCACTACTTAAATAACTACCGTTTGGATATATACTTGTTGAGTTTTTCTTATAATTACCAATACGCAGTTGAAGGTCGTCTATAACTTTTTCATCTTCAAACCCACTAGCTAGTCCTAAAGCGCCGTAGTTTTGAGAACCTCTAAATTTATATCTTAAAAGAAGAGTATACGTTTCTGGCATTGGGTTACCTAGAGTACCACCATTACCACTCGTTGTCGTTGGTGCAAATATTGCTCGCGGATCTGTTGCAGCGGAGGCGAAAAATTTATCTGTAGAGTACGCTATACCCTGGTAATTACCACTTGAATCGTAACTAGAAGAAGTTAAAAGGGGGTTCTGCCAATAGTACCATGGGGAGATACCAGCGCTATACTCTCCAACTGCACCACTATTTCCAGGCCAATACTGCATAAGATTAGCTGATGATATACTATTACCGCTATCTCGTATCTCAACAAAAGGTTGTATGATATTGTACGATGTATGAGTTCCCCAAGCTGATCCACCAGCGTTATAACCCGATTGGTCGGTGTCGTTAACTTTTATTTCTATTCTAATCTCTATCTCGTCACCAGCATACATCGCTGAGTGACCACCAATCATAGTTCCTGGTCCGTTGTCATATAAAAAATTACCCATACCGTTGTTAAGACCAAGATCTCTAAACTCAACATAGTTGTTGAAATTGTTTGTAGTTTGTATCAGTCTATTAAACAAAATACCACCATTAGCATGATCCTGCAAAATCATATTGTTTGCATCAGGGTCGTTACCACCATAATGATTTGGGGAAAATCCACCGCCAATTACCACTGGAACAGTGTAGTTTTCATGAGTATACTGGTTGTTTATCATATTGGCTTCTACTAATTCTGATCCATCTTGAATTCTAGCGATCTTAGAATGTATATCTGAGTCCGAATCACTAATAGCTAAAGGGCCAAACAAGTTGTTACCAGAGTACGTTCTCGTGGTCCAACTACCTGACCAACCAGTAAGAGGGTCAAACTCATCAGGCCAGTATATATTACCACTATCTTCTAAAGAGATAGCGCCACTACCAGCGGGCGTGTAACCACCAGCGCCAATGCCAAATTGCGGCTCTACATACGCTACCCCAGTTACACCAGCCACCGCCTGGACCTCTGCGACTGCAGCAACCGCCGCGGTTGTAACTATTTGTTGTAAAGCAATAATTTCTGCTGGAGCGGAACTTGGAGCTATGAATTCTTGGAAATAGCCCATTGGTATCTCCGGGTGGTTTACTACTTTTACAGTATGCTTAAACTTTTGATCAACCGCATTAGAACTCCCTCCGCCAAAGTTGTACGCAGTGCTAGTTAAAATGTTAGCTGATTGCCAAGTGTGGTTATAATCACTACCTGATACAGGCGCACCACCAGTAACAGAGCTTAATACAGAGGCGTCTATTTCTTCATTTTCAGCACCCAATCTAAAATATGTGTTAAATATTATATTCTCAGTATAAGTATTTGCTAGTGTTATATTATAATTTTCCTTATAACTGTCATAAGTACCTATTAAAGAAGTGTGTTTAGATAGGTTATCTCTAAACCAATCATGCATACCAGCTTTAGATATAGGTGTTAAACCGTCTTTTGAAAGTCTTAACACAGCGCCTCTTTGCTTGTCTGTAAAATAAGCTCTATAAGATTCTGCGGCAAATGATTCTGGATTTTTAGATATACCATACTCACCTTGAAACGGTACAGCTTGACCTAATACATTTTGATTAGATGTTAACTGAGCGTTTCCATCAGCGTTAAATACCGCATCTTTATTTGCTAATACTTTTAATACTTTATCTTCGCAGAAAGCAATTAAATCAGTATCTCTACTAAAAAGTTTTTGTATACTACCATGTGTAGGGTTCAAGTCTTTAGTAATCTTCTCTGCCATTATAAACTGATTTAAATCGTTTATACCAGAGTTAGAGTTATATAGTCCAGAGTATATAATACCGTGCTTACGATGTTCTTCTTCATATGTTTCTTGCGCTGTTGTGGAAGCCTTAACACCGTTTGCTATAAACATGTTGTTAAAACCATCTTGTATTCTATTTGATTCTAAACCGTTTCCAAAAGAAAAACAATTATACCAAGCTAAACCAACCTGTATTTTTGCACCTATATTTTGTTTGAAAACAAAGTTTGTTTTATAACCACTAGTGCTGACTAATAACTGTTGCAGTCCAGCGTTAGCAATAGTATAACTACCATCTCTTCTAATAAATTTAAACTTAATGTTAGAGTAGTCAACCTCGTCACCATCAAAACCCCTGTCAAAACCAGGTTCTAAAATAGCTATATTATCCTTCCACTCTACCAAACGAACATCGCCGTAACTCTGATTGTTAGGAGGGTTTATCATTTCAACTAAACACCCTTTTGGAGCAAACAACTCGTTTGTGTGTTTGTTAATTCTAACAGGTATGTTATTACTAGCTTCGTAATATATGTCTAAATCAACATCTTGTTTTTTAGGGCTTAGCTCCCATATAGCTGGAAATTTACTTAGATCTTTTAATACAACGTCTTGTACTGGGTCTAAAAACTCTATATGGGTGTAATTGTCGTGATCTAAATCAGCAGACATGTTGTCAGCGCTATTAGTGTTAGAATTTAGTGGATTACCCATGCTAGAAGTGCTATTAGCCGGATTTTTATCTAATTCAATTATATAACAAACTCTTCTATTATGAGCCGCTCCAAAATCTACAATTTTCTTTTTAAAGTTTTCTTGCTGAGTATTACCATAAGCAGAAGCCAAAGTGTCAACCATAGTTGTAGTGTGACTTCCGTCTGATTTAACATTATTTAACCAAATCAAAGCCATATCTTCCACGCTGTTATAAGCGTCGTGCGCTAAGCCCGGGTTGTCCCAAACATACCCACCATTAGCGTCAAGAAATTGATTATGAGGTGTTCTCCAAGACGTGTGATTGTAAAGTTTTTTTGTATGAACTTTCTTAATAGTGTAAACCGCGTCATCAAGCTCAGCAGTAGTACCCGCAGCACCTGGTGCTTTGTGGTTAAATCTAAATTTTGATCCTGCGTGTAGGTTTCTAATAAAATCACGTATTCTATTTGTTGGATCATTTTCAGAGTTAAATGTAGGATCCCATTGTCTTTCGTGCAGCTCTCTGTAATCTAAGTTATATCCAAAACCAGAACCAGGTCCAGGTGGTGTGCTATACACTTGGTGATCGTTATCTTCTCCGTCAGCGTAATTTCCCTCCATAGCTAGGTGGAAATGCTTAAGTGCATCGTCACTGTTATTACCAAACTTTTGATTTTTAGATGTTCCCGTAAAAACACCACCACCCCATATGCCCTGTAAGTTATCCATCCAAGTATTTTTACCATATAGAGTCGGCTCATCAAAATGCCAAGTATTATCGTGTAAATCTTTACCTGGCGCAAAGAAAGACAAGTGCATGAAATGCTTTTCAGTTTCATCACCAGTACTAGAGTAAGTTCTAGTATCTTCACCATTGCCATATTCAGTACCATTAAAACCACTCATCCACCTTCTAGGCCCGGTAGTATGATACTCATCTGTTGTAACTAAACCTTCTAAACCGTTGATGTGGTTTTCAGCTTTTTTTAGGTTGCCTGTTGTGGTTTGCGGATAATTTACCCTACTAACATTCTGCGGTACACCAACCCAACCATCGATTTGTAACCCAACGTTACCTATAACTTCCCCGTTTGCATCTAAACTCTCGTCGTAAACCAACCAGTTTTCATGAGGGTCTAACAGGTTGGATGTTGATACAGCGCTAGCAGGATCGTCATTTGTAAAATAATTATCCTCGCTACCATCTACTTCGATTTCATTTTCAGTAACCTCTGTAAACCATTTTTTTAAAGGTGGGTAACTCCAAGCTGTATTTAAGTTGTTGTTGTCTAACGGTAAATTAGGATTAAACGTGGCCCCAGCCCAAGTTACACAATTATATTTTGCGTAATCACTTTCGTCACTTTGACCAGACGCCATGTGCATAGAATCTACAAACCACCTTGGTTTATCATCTAGCTCTCCTAAGATATTTTCCCACATTTCATGCCAGTCAGTTAACCTAGCGGTTCCACCTAAAGCATTTTGATTGGTGTTCCAACCGTATTGAATATTATTGTTGTTACCTCCTGCCGTCATAGTCCCATTATGCGTAGTCGTGTCTCCAGAATAATTTGTTAAACCATATGGAGATCCACTTCCAAATATAAACGGGTCGCTTGTATGAGTTTGTGAATCACCGTTGTGATCATCTTTCCAATACCAAACACCTTGATCAGCTTTTACTTCAAATTTATCTAAATTCGTTAACTCATTACCAGTTTCTACTATACTTGTTATGTGGTTTTTTGATATTTTAACAAAAAACTGTCCTGAGAAATTTTCATCATCTTTTGCTACTTTTTTCTCTACTTGAAAAACTAAATCTTCATGAACGTGAGCTTCATTTTGAGAATCTATCGCGGTACCACTAACGTGAGCTATATTAGCATCTTTTTCGGTTATATCTCTATTTAGTTTTAAAACATAAGTACCACCACTATTCCAACCACCAGTAACATGGTATTTTGAAGAAGACGCTCCACCATCACGAAACCAGGATAAGTATAAGTTATCTGGAGGTGTATTAGCATTTACTCCACCAGGTATGATGTCGTCTCCAAAACCACCACCACCCTCTCTCCAGCTCGAGACATCAAGACAAATAGTATCTTGCATTTTATCTGGGCGATTGTTAGAATAATTAAAAAGTTTATCATACGTACCATCAACGGTTAGTATGTTGTTTGTGTCATTTGATGAGGTACCTAAATTAACCAACTCATATTTTATAGCCTCTGGAGCTTCGTCTTGAACGTCAATAACACTAAACTTGTTTTCAAAACTAATCTGCTCCTCACCAACTCCAATTTTCTTTTTTAAGATTATAGAATCTTCTTTTGATATTTTGTTTCTATCAGACGATGGGAACGACATCCATAAATGCCCTTCTGAATTATCTAGCTCATAAGTACTTTTACCCGTCCAAGCGCGTTCCATAGTTAGATTGTAGTACTCTCCACTATTTTCTTTTACAAAGAACTTTATTGAATCAACCCACGCTGGAAAATTACTATCAACACTAGCAATAATTTGATTTGATTTACTAGCATTTTTAGTGCCATCGTTTTCTGCCCAAGGAATATTAACAGCCGCACTATTTGATGTAAAAACAGGTGTTTCTCTACCAAACTCATCGCAATATATAACTCCTAGTTGATAATTTCTTTGAGATTTTATTGATGGTAGTCCTTTAACGTCAAAACTTCCAACAGTTTTCTTTCTATCAGTGTAATCTACAAACACTTTTGGTGTGGACCCTACAGTATAGTTTTGCAAATAGTTACCATAAATAATCCTGCTACCACTAACCTCTTGTGCTAAAGCTTTTCTAGGAACATTATCCCAAGGACGAAGCAACTGGTTGGCTGGTAAAGCCGCGTAAATATTTTCATTTTTAACAGTGTATTTACCTGAGTTATAACCTCCATCAGCAGCAGGCGTCCAAGTTTTAGAGTAAAGTATGTTTTCATTATATCTACCCTGACCACCTACAAAGCTTTGTCCATGCTCATGGTTAAAAGCAGAAGCGTGCCACTCAAAATCAGTGTGTTTAACTGTACCTATGGAATATATAATTGGTGAATCTTCTTTTTTATATAGTAAATCAACCTCGACAACGTCTTCTGGTGTATTTATAGTTATAAAGTCCATCAAATCTACAGAGTGAATAGCGTTAACCATCGCTTTGTTTTTAGGGTCTTTTATATCGTATATATCATCTTTACTATGTAAAACGCTACCATCAGTAGTTTCGTCAGTGTTTTGTGTGTATTGAGGGTTAAATACAGGTTCTGTAAAAGGGGCAAATGCGGAAAATTCTCCGTCCGCGTATTTGTATCTGTAAGAAAATCTAGGGAATTGTTCTTCAAATAAATTTGGTTTTTTATTTGTTGTTTTTGTTTGTTCTTTGTAGTTTATTTTTACAGAAGGAGCTTTTAAAGGTTTTGGCTTTATAACTGTTATGTGTTTTTCTTCTATATCTAACTTTGTGTTTTCAGCAAAAATAACATCTCCAACTTTAAAGTCTTTTTCAGTACCATCACCAGAGCTACCTGTATAACGTAAATGCAAACCGTTTTTATTATCATAAGCTCGAATCATTCTACCACCTAAAAGCTCACCGTCTCTATAGTGCCTTGCTTTAAAGTCGTACCCGTAGTCATTTAAATCGTTTAAATTACCGGTGCTAGAGTCTCCATTCGCGTCGAAAGAGCTAGAAGTTGAACTGTCATTAGCTGTTGAGCCCGCTATGTTATTGTTTGCATCTTTTATATTTCCGTAGGCATCAATAAAATCGTTGAAATCAACTCCAACCGCAGCTGCTAGCTTTCTTCTTTCGTACGCTGCCCATCTTCCAAGTTTAGGTCTTTTTTCTATAGGAGTAAGCGGTGGGTGGTAAGGTGCATCAAAACCATATAAACCGTCACTAGGAGACTTGGTGTTTATTATATATTCCACCGCAATACCAGTAAAACTGTTATTATCAAAACTTAATTGCGTGTGGGTGTCTATGTTTGGTGTTCCTGCTTTACATCTTTTTATGTTTATCTTTTTTGGTTCGCCCTTATTATCTGACCAAAATAATAAACCATCAATAATATTTATACCCGTTATTGTGTTTCCAAAAAACTTTAAAACAGCTTTGTTACTACCCCCTTTTTTATCTACTAATACAGGAGAGGCAATATCATGATCAATATCGTATTCTAGTATTACATCTTTTTCATACTTAGATATAAACCAGTATAACTTATTATTTTTTTCGTCAGCAACACTACCAACACATTTAAAGTCTGATCCAACTAAAGTATCCACTCTTTTGTTTCCAAGAATATTTTGTACGGTACCAACTTCAGATCCTTCAGACGTAGAAACCTCAACGTTTAAAGCGTGTCGGTATTGTCCGTTTGGCACTAGTCTCTCGTCAAGATCCTTGTTCATCTTACCTCCGGTAAAATTATGTCTAACTTCTGGCATACTTATTAATGTTTTATTTGTTTCGACTTACCTCTTAGAACTTGAGTAAGCTCTTCTAGTTTAATGCTAGATAATCTTAATTTAGCTTGTCTGACTGCTGCGAATTTTTCTTTTTTAAACCTAGGTACTAGTTGTTGACCATAGGAAGATGTAGATATTATAGCGTGTGCTATACACTTGTACATGGCTTCTTCGGCAAATTTATGGACTTGCATCTCAGCATCAGTACCAAGACTATCACTTATATAATCTAAGATCACAGTTTTTCCTGAAATGTTAGAGCTAAAGTTAATTTTTCCTTTTAACTCGTCTACGTAGTAAGAACCGTTTATTTGAGCATGTTGAGGATCTAAACCGTATCTATTTCCACTCATAAGATAGTAGTCGTTATCTAAATAATCGTCGTTGCTGTTTTGTATTGCTAGAGAAGATTTATAGTTGGCCCAAGTTTTAGAGTCTGGGTTTGCTTGTAAGTAGTTTACACCAACATCAGCGCTAACAGTTATAGAGTTTACTTTGTTTATACTTAAATCACTAACAGCACCAGTAGGAGTAGAATTAGATGGGTCGGTTGGGGTTGAAAAATCTTTAATATGACTTATTACAAGCACGTACACCCATTTTTGATTATTAGCATCCGGTGAAATGTTCGCTGTAGAAACATCGAAGGTTTTAGTTTCCTCTGCTGTAGCTGTAAAGTCTTCAAAAGCCCTAGTACCATCCTCTTTGTTTAAATTAAAAATTTCATCTTCAAGTAAAGGTGAAAAGTAATTGTAACCACCACCACCACCTCCACCAACACGATTAAATTGGTTGCTTGAACTACTATGAACAGAAACAAAACTATTGTCGTATCCAGGCGCGTTAAGCGCGGTTGTCGTTGGTTCAAGAGTCGTAACACCTATTCTTATATTTCCAGTTCCCTTTGTACCACCATGAGATAAACTAGCTGCAGCTGCGGCTGTGGCTACTGCATCTATTGATATTAAATCTATACCGCTAATGTCAAACGCTTGGTAAGCAACGTACACTCTACTACCAGTAAACTCACCGCCGTAAAAGTTTTTAGAACCATGAGTGAAAGTTAGCTCGTTAGACTGTATACCAATAGTATCTGAATTTGGATTAAAAAAATGAGATCTAGCCCACTCTCCACTTTTTGGGTCACCGTTGTTAACGAGATTATTGTCTCCTTCAAAATTATAGTTTGTTATAAAACCACCGTTGGCAAATGCCGTAAAGTCATAAGCAAGATCATCGTTTTGCTTTATAGAGAAAGGGTTTGAAGTTGAGTTTGTTTTGTATAGTGGGTGTTTTATACCAGAAGAATCCACAAAAGAAAGCTTAGTGTAGTTAACATAGTCTTGAGGAAGTATCATGGTTAATGATGGTGGTAAAACTATTTCTTGGGATTTTATAGACTTAAGAGTGTCAAACGACAATTCTTGTAAAGCTCTTTGTGCGTGGAAAGCCACGTCTATTTTACTTGCTTTAGGTATTATTTTGTTTTCACCAACATATACTACCATAAATTGATTTATAATGTCGGCTAGAGAAGTAAACTGATAGCCACCATGATCATTACCTTGATAGTATTCTCCTTGAGTTTGATTGTCTAATAATCCCATTTATTTATTGTTTTTCTTGTTGAATTTTTTTAATTTCTTCTTGAGAAGCTATTTGAACTAAAGCTGGGTCCTTTATGTTGATACCAGCCTTCTT
>Ga0187219_1000904_pt1 | contig 14481 bp, 19 predicted proteins | sample 13SPOviralmetaG_FD_130162 | JGI IMG/M metagenome (GOLD analysis project Ga0187219, IMG submission 130162) | Marine viral communities from the oligotrophic San Pedro Time Series (SPOT) site, San Pedro Channel, CA, USA - 13 SPOT_SRF_2010-07-21... | ecosystem: Environmental > Aquatic > Marine >... | reverse complement strand
TGGCGTTTGTTATTTGTGCCGTTCCACTCAACATAGAGAACGTAGGGTCTGCCGTCGTGACTAAATCAGGGAGAAGTTCTATGTCGTTGAGGGATAGGTTAGAACTCAATTCAATTGTGGTGGCGACTTGGGTTGCTGAATAATCAATCAATAAATTATTTGGGTAGTACATATTCGTGCTGGTTTCAAGTGTACTCGTCATATCACACCCTGCCGTTATGGTGTCTGTTTCAAGGGTGTCTGTTTGCACTGTTCCATCACACGAGATATTGGAGGCGTTCAATTGCGACGTATTTATCTCTGGAATATCTATATCCGCTATGTTGATTGTGCTTACGTTAATAGTGGAGATGTTCGCCGTTGTAGAAGATAGATTGTCTGCGGTGAGGATTGGGATTTCAACCGATGAGTTTGTGCCGCCTCTCACTATGATTCCCTTATTTGGATTAGATGCATCGTTGCCGATATTAAAATCTACTGTTGCGAGATTACCCAATTGAAATGCTGTTGTTCCTTGTGTGTTCCAAAAAAAGTTTTGTGTCTGTGATGTTGGGTTCATCACGGCAAGTGTGCTTTTGAATACGCCTAATCCTGTCGCTGTTATTTGGTTCGTATCGATTAGAGTTGTGACACTTATGTTTGAGGTGTTGATGTCAAGTGCCGACATATTGGGAATATAGACCACGCCGTCTGATGCCTGAACCACCATGCTCGGTGGTGTGGCGTTGGAGAGGTTATATGGAGTGAATGCTATATCCCCTGTGAACTCTGTTCCTTGTGCATTGGCGTATCCTCCTGCGATTGTGAGGGTGTCGTTGTCTCGTTGCATTTCACTATAATTGGCGTTGGTGACATCATCAAACCGAAGGGTCGTTACTTCTGCCTCATCTATAACTATGTCGCCGACACTGAGGGTTGATACGCTTATATCGCTTACGTTCAGATCACTAATATTTAAATCGCTGACGTTCATGACTCCTGATACATCAAGATTCACGGCAGACGTGTTTGTAGCGACGAGCGTATCGGTCACTATGGTTGATGCGTTGAGATTAGGTTGCGACCAATTTATCGTCGTTAGGTTGGTGATGGTTGCTGAATCTGAAACTGATAAATTGATGAAGGAGGCATTATCGCTTGATACGTTCGTAGTGCTGAATACCAATTCTGATTGCGGTACACCGCCAAATACGTTATTGCTGAACGACATTATATAATATATCAACATTTAATAATTCTTGAAATGATCGAATGGTTATGCCCAGTCATCATACGAGTTAATTGTTTTATCAACTCGTCATATGGTTTAAAATCCTCCTCGCTGTTGAAATCGTGTTCTTCTATGATATCTGTTGTGGTCACATATTCGTCATAAAACTTCAGGGTGTAACTGTCTGCTTGATTGTGAGATACAACACGGCAACCACACGCCAACGCCTGATTTACCATGTATGAATTGAAACTGCCCTCATAGACATTCACGAATGTTTTGCACGATGACATAATCTCTTTTAGGTTCTGTGGGTTCTTAATATCTTTGACGAAAACATGACTCACTTTCTTATCGGGGTACTTCTTCTGTAATCTCTCAACAAGATCGGTTTCTGATTTGGATATAATGCCTATATCTACTGGGCGATCTGTTCCTTCAACCTTGATAAACTCATAAAAGAAATGAGATAGGACATTGACGCCATGTTCCTTCTTGAGGATATCGGTGGTGCTTTGTTCGCAGTCAAATACGGGGTTTGATTTAAGCAACTGCAGGTAGAACTTATCACGGAATACGGTCTCGCTGTTATAGATGATAAAACCTACCTTATGGTTCTTCTGTAGATTGATAAGACCTTGAGTAGCATATTGACCGCCAAGAACAATGTAAACGTCGCCATCTTTGGGTTTCAACTCTCCCTGAACCAGTGGGAGACCTAACTTTTGAGAGAGAACAATAGCATACTCATTCATCGATGAATCACAAGACATAATCTGTAATTTCTCCATTATAAATTATGTAAATATATTAATTTAATCTCCTTGACGCTCCTTATATCCTCGTAGTCCACCAGTTCCACGGAATAGAGAATTGAGAGTATTTTTTGATATAGCACCTGCACCAATCGGATTGCGACCTGATAAGTTGTACTCATTTATTGACATACCAGACCTTACAATATCAGCACGGATTGTTTCCCTTTGTTCTTCGGTAAGACCAGCACCACGACCTCTCCCCGCTTCTGCGACTAACTGGGCAACTTGTGGTTCTTCTTCTTCATGCACTTCTGCTGCTCTTGACTCTGCTTCTGGAACGTCTGGGTTCAGTGCGTGGGAGTGTTTTGTTCTTGTTGTTTCCGCCATGGTGAAACCAGCGAGAGACCCAGTGGTTGAAGATACCTCACTCATCTCCTCTTGCCTTCGTGCCTCTTCAAGGGCGTAACTTTCTAACAGTCCAGTTTCAACATCTCGTATCTTTTTATAAATATTAAATTGTGCCGCTGCTTGGCGTTGTAGGTTCGCTTCGCTTCGGTCGTCTGCTTCTTGCCGAGTTATAAATGCTCGTGGGTTCAGTGGATTCTCTGGTTGCCCTCCCCCTTCTTGTCCCCTTAATGTTTGTTGGGCAGGTGACGTTTGTAACTTATTAACAATTTCTCTTAATTCCTTGGATTGCTGGAGAACGTCTTGCGTTACTTGAGGTGCTTGAACGACTTGGGTTAGTCCGCTTGGTGGTGGTGCTGGTGGAAACCCGCCACCTCCTGCGGGTGGTTTACGTGGTGCTGCACGGCGACGAGGTTTTGGTTTCGCATCGCCTATATTTATCTTGACAACTTGCGAGACTTTCTGAGATACGGCAGGTGTCTTCTTTTCCTTTACTGGTGTCTTCTTTTCCTTTGCTGGTTTCTTCTTCTTCTTCTTTTGAATCGGCATATATACATAAGGTGAGATTAAAACTCCAACTGATTAAAGTTTTTGAAATATCGGTACTTGCTTGATTTTTTGAGCGAGAGGTCAACCAGTAAAAATGAATACCTATCCTTCGCATCATCTTTTTCAAAAACGTAATCAAAAATCTGGTCGGTGTCATCTCGCTTGAATGGGAACAATTCAGACATTATAGCATCTCGTTCAGGCATGTTCTTCGGGCGAAACGTAGCGAAATGAGACATATTACTCCGCAGTCCCGTTGGTAGGTCACGGAACTTTTGCACTATAAATATCGTGCTTGTGAATAGATGACGCCTATTCTGAACCAATTGAACCAGTTTCTTTTCAACCTGTGCCGATTTTCGCAGTTGACTACCCACGTCGTCGAATATGACTATGCTATGCTCGTCGTCGTCTCTGTTTTGTTGTAACCTTTTATCTAAATCCATGACTGTCTCCATATTCAATTCTCGGTAGATTTGGTCGCCAGGTAGTTTGCTAAACTCATCTTTCTTCATTGATTTACTTCCCATCGTTGGAGATACGATATATACGTGGTCAAAAATACCCCTATATGATTGACGGATTCCCTTGACTTTCTTGCGAAGCATGAGGGAGTATAATAGCGTAGTCTTCCCACTTCCACTGCTTCCAGCAATGATCATGTTAAATCCTGAGTAGTTAGGTAAAGGGTCGGGCATATCGGCAATTTGCTTGTCAAGATTATTCGCAGTGTTTCTTACGCTTATTTTGTCCTGGTTATGTTCTTTGATTTCCAGAGGCATTATACTATATATGAACATTATTTAGTCTGGGTACTGAACAATAGTCATTACTTCATCGTATTCGGGTTCATTGATATCTGTCGCTATATGAAAGTCTCGGAAATCGTCGGGGTGGATATAAACATGCTCCGTGTCTCGGTCAGTCCAGAACGTCGCAAGGGTATTGGGTTCATATCGGTACTGGAACATGGGTTTACGTGCGAACCGACAAAATATCTGGTGGAATGCGGCATATGCGTTGTTGTGGATTTTTATCGTAATTGCATTTGCTGGTGTGATAGTCATTTTATATATGGATATAAAATAATTCTTATAACCAGACGATATCGTTTGGTAATCCAATTTTGTAACAATAGTAGAAGCATTCAAAGTTGCATGATTTGGTAGGGACTACATTTCCATCTTTGTCCATCTTTAAAAAGTTGATTCGTTTTGGTGGAATAATAATCTGCAATTTGTTTTTGAATATCCGCATATACTGGGCGTTGATTTTTGATGAAGGCATCAACAGGATAAATGGTTTATCTAATTCGAGCAGACGAGGCATGATTTGCTTTGCTAAACTAAATGGTGGGTTTGTAACTATTGCCTCTCCTCTGTCTTCCTCAAAAAAATCAATTGGTTCATGTGTCACGTCGTATCCCATGTCTGTTAAATGCCTTCCTGACTGACCATCACCATAAAATGCCTCCCATATCGTCTTATCGACTGGGATAAACTCTTTTATATCTTCCCAAGCATGTTTCGGTGTCATATAGTCGTCTTCTTTTATGAATGTTTCGTGTGTGAATGCCGCCATTATATCTAATATATAGTTAGATATAATATTGTTTTTTTACATTTTACGCTTCTTTTGTACTGGTGCTTCATCGTCCTCCTCTGCGATGAAATCATCGTCATCGCTTTCGGATTCATCGTCACTTTCTTCCTCATCGTCGGTATGCTCGATATCCTCCTCATCATCGTCATCTTCTTCAAACCAATCAGAAATTAGTTCATACTCATCATCGTCTACGTAGCATGACGCCTCAACCAACTTTTCTTGATGCACTGCCGTCCAATGGATAGTTCCGCCGCAATCACGCCAGACCTCATTCTCGGGCAAGAGTTTAAAATAAGAATTGAGCGAATGTGCGATGTCGATCTGAAGACTCCCCATTTGATATATGCCTAGATTATAATTTTGAGCGAAAGACCTCAAATGTCTCTTTGTCGCAAAAGACGCCGTGTTTCTTACCATTCGCCGTCTGGAAAACATAAACGTCTCCAATTGCTCGGTACATAGTCCCCCTTCCGTCGGTGATGTTCGGTTCAATTTTATCCCAATTCTTCAACATTTTCTTCAATTGAAACTTCTGATCCTTGCTTAATTTCTCCATTTCCTATAATATATAGGGATTATTTTTTTAAGAGGTTTACTTATAATTTAAAGATTTTGTAACTATATAGTATAATCAAATGCCTTACGCCTCTAAGGAAGATAAGTCTGCATACATGAAGGTATGGAGATCCAAAAATGCTTTTACCGAAAGTTATAGGAAACGGGGATGTGAATATGTTAAAAAACATTATGCCTGGAAGAAAATCGCCAGGATATTTAGGGAAATTGATCCCTTCATTTTTGAACATTTATAATATAGGGGTCTTCTTAATGTAAATTGCTTAAAGATAAAATCTCACTCTATATTATAAGATGAAGTTCCTAAATGCCTACTCCATTGATATTAAGAAAGTTCCAAAATACCTTGACCTCGGACAAGAGTTTAAGATTCATATCAACGAGAAACTGGCGAAACTAATCAGTGAATACGATGGTGTTGATAAGAACGGGTTGCCGTACATTCCACACGAGAGTATGACCGAGTGGAATAAATTAACATCGTGCATTAAGAATAATAGTCTGCTCGTGAAGTATAGTCCACGTAAGGGTCTACTGGGTCGCCGTTATCCAGACTGCCCTACATCCACGTATCCTAATGGTCGTCGCAATCCTGAATATGGTCGCCGTTATGGGTCGCTCTGTATGATGCCTCGTGTGATCAAGAACACGATTTTTCACCATGAGGGATGGATTGATTTTGACCAGGTCAAGGGACATCCAACCATTCTGTTTGAACTTGCAGAACGTAATAAGAAAGACCTTCCAGCGTACAGGGAGTATCTTATCAAGGACAGGTTCGAAGAACTAGTCAAGGAAATCAGCGACTACCATTCAGTAGAAGGCGACCGACCAATTTCAAGGAGCGACGTAAAATGGTTATTCAACAAGACCATTTATGGCGGTGGGTTCGGCGAGTGGATTAAAGACATCCGCAATGGTAAGAAGCGGGATTTGGGGTCTGGGCGTGATATTGAAGTGCGACCACCACGAGATGTTAAAAACGAAGACAAACCACATCCATTCTACAAGCGGTTCAAGAAGGACACAGAGGAGATGATTAACGCTATCTACAATAGCAATAAAGACTTGGAGAATATCGTATGCGATGGAATGTCTGAAGAGAAAGAGGATTTGTGGCGTAGAAAGAATCGGGTGATGTCTTATTTCTGTGGGATTGTTGAAAATGAACTCACTTATCAGGCATATAAATATGCCCACAAGAGCGGTATGTGTCGTGCAAGGCAAGTTGACTGGGGATATGATGGATTCACCATTCCACCTGTAAATGAGGATGAGATTGATATTAACTACCACGTGAGGATGATGAACGAGCATGTCAGGAAACAAACTGGGTTTAAAAATGTGAGTTTTATCCGCAAGAATATTGATGAGGCGGACGTATTGAAGGAAGTTCTCGAGCAATATGAATCCATTTCAGAAACTGACGAGGTTGAAGAGTTAGACATTCTTCTTGATGGAGAAGTTGCAGAAGCGGTGCTTGACCGATTTAACCATTGGGTTTATTGCCGAGGAACACTCTACGTATTTGACGAAAGAACGAGAATGTGGAGCGACGACAAGATGATCCATATTGCCGTTGTTAAACGTGTATTGGATGGTATTGTTTCCAAAAAAGCACTCGCTCTAAACAATGTCCAACGTGCAATTACTCAAATCGCATCTATGGTCGTTGATGACGGGTGGATTGACAGAATGTGTGATACATCACTCAAAAAACTTCTATTCAATAACGGGTATTATGACGCAGAAACAGGCGTATTCCATACTGAACCCGACCCAAGTATTATGTTTATGGCGAAAATCCCACATGATTACGGTAGACCATCCAATGATGAAGAGATGGATGACATCTTCAAGCGTTTCTTCGCAGACCCACTCACGAACGATGTCGGCAAGTATTACTTGGAGATACTTGCACAGGGTCTCATGGGAGAACAACTCAAAAAGATTATGTTCGGTCTCGGTGATTCAAATACTGGTAAGTCCACCATCACGAAAGCACTTCAAGCATCAGTCGGCGGCGGGTATGTCGGCACATTTAATGCGGAATGTTTCACACTCAAACAGACCTCGCAGGATGAAGCACAGGTTCTGCGTTGGGCATTGATTAACCGATTCAAGCGTCTTCTCTTCTCAAATGAGTTGACTAATAACGCCCCTCTCAATGGAAATATGATTAAGAAGGTATCCGCTGGTGGTGATGAAATGGTTGGGCGTGTTCATGGCGGTCTCGAAACTTCTTTCACTCCTCACTTCTTATGTAGCGTATTTGCAAATGATATTACGGAGATTAAACCTTATGATGATGCGGTTCGTAATCGGTTGAATGTTGTTGGGTACAACAAGGTCTTCGTGGAAAATCCACGTGAGGGGAAGAATGAATTGAAATCAGATCCAAAAATTATGGATGATATTCGCAAGTTGGATTTCCAACGAGCATTTGTTAATCTCATGATTCGTGCGTATGAGAATTACAAAAGGGATGGTGCAATGAAAGTTCCAGCAGAGATGGAGTTGTCAATTAAAGAATGGGTTTCCCAAGATACCGAGGTTGTCAATAAACTTATGGAATGTTATGAAATCACTGGGGATGAGGAAGATTATGTTTCTTCAAGTGAATTGAAAGACTGGGTGAATAAATCAAAACTCGGTATTAGTGAGGTGAAGTTTGCTCGGGAGTTGAAGAAATATGTGGAAGTAAATAACCATAACGTCAGTAAGAAAGCGAAGAAAATCAATGGTCGTTCTGTAATGGCGTGGTTCGGACTCAGGGCATGTGTTGATGAAGATTTTGGGGCGGAGAGTTGAGAGTGAAATGCAACCCTCAACCCAACCCTCAACCCATATTTTATGGTCTCATTTTGTTATAGTTAGGTATTAAATACCTTACTATATATGGTGTGTTATACTATACTTTGTTTTCTTATTCTTATATTCAGTGTCAGCGGTTGAGGGTTGAGGGTTGAGGGTTAGATCCAACGGTAGGCGGAGAATAGTTAAAACAGGTGTTTTTTTCAGTGGGTACTGAAAAAAGCGGTATTTTATATATATATGGTGGGGCGCTCAAAATGAACCCTCAACCGTCAACCCTCAACCCCTCATGTCCTCCAATTTAAATCGCTTGATGTATGATGCAATCGCCTTCTCTAAGTTTGTATGCGTACCCCACAAGATGTAGCGAGAAAGAGAACCAGCATTGATGCTATCCCATCTTTCATTTACTCGATGCCTTGCGATATAGTTATAACGTTTAGATTTATCCTTATGGTCTAAATATGTTTCACTCCCATCAGATCCAAAGTGGTAAGTTCTACCATTTATTTTAGTCATATATTTCTTTCCTGCACGATCAGATTCTCGGAAGAACTCCATTATATAATATAACGACATAATATATAATGAAAACCTGGCGTGAAAAGTTTTTGGAAAAACACGATTTGGAAGATGAGGCACTAAGTGTTGCTGATATAGCAAGAATTAGTAAATTGAAAAAGTCAGTATTGCAAAAGGTATATAATAGAGGATATGCTGCGGCGTCCACCAATCCAACATCAGTCAGGAGTAAAGACGGGAGTAAACGACCACAAGGTTATAGAGTATCAAACAGAATGACCCCCGAGCAATGGGCGATGGGTCGTTTAATGGGATTTGTAGGAGGAAACCCAAGACAGGTAAGGGAAGGTCAACCAGACCATGACCTATGGTTGAAAAGAAAATAATTTATTGGTAATCCTCTGGATTCTCGGTCACAGGGTCTTCAATGTGAGCATTCAACGCCTTATGTTCCCTCGCAAGTATTTCATAAACAAGGTCATCAAACCCAGGAAACTTCTCGGCATAATAGTCAGCACCATATGCCACAAAGTTAAAGCGGTCATCGATACAAGAGGCATCGGCATCAATCTCATTTAGGTTCGCAAGACACGCAAACATATCATGAATTGTACCCTCATCAAGGTCAATCCACTTGCCCTTATCAGCGTCTTCCTTAAGGACATCGTCAATACAAACTTCTTTTACAATCGCATTTGTCTTTTGCATCGCCATATAGGTTATATAGAGATAATTTTTTTCTATATATAAAGTATAGATGGCGGAACTCGTAATCAGTGATAATGAATCGGTTAGTGACAGCAGCAGCGAAGAGGAGGAGATTGTCGCACCACCACCAGTCCCAGAACCGAAGAAGAAGGGAGGCAAAGCAGGTCGCAAGAATGCTCGGAAGACACCAGAGCGTGTAGCAGAAGACATGCTAAAGGAACAGATTGCCGATACAATCCCAATGCGGGGTCGTGGGAAGAAGACCATCGCCAAGAAGGTCGCAGAGGAGAAAGGCGAACCAGTGCCTGAACCAGTGAAGAAGTCTAGCAAGAAAGTAAGCGTCGTTGAACCAGAGGTTGAGGAACTACCGCCACACATGGGCGGAGACCCAGCACCAGTCAAGAAACCCAAGCGGACAGTTTCACCCAAGACCAAAGAGCGTCTCGTCGCCCAACTCGCCAAAGGTCGTGCTACTCGTGCCGCCAATTTCAAGAAGAAGAAAGAGGAGCGTGAGGCAATGCTTGAGAAGGTAAAGATGAAGGTTGCAGAACCAGCAGCAGTTAAGGAAGTACACCACTACCATGCCCCACCGCCAGAGGAGAAACCAGCACCTAAACCAAAAGCAGCAGCGAAGGCAGTAGCGAAACCTCGTCCCCAACCAGTATTTATTTAAAGATCCTCCTCTAATACTTGATCACGCCTAACTAATGGCGACACATCACCATCATTGCTATTTATCGATGATGATGAACTCGCATTTGACGACACCATATCCCGTAATCTTTTTCGTGGAACATTAAGCAATCTGTCGCCATAGTGAATACCATTTAGCGAACTTTCATGGAACAATTCCATATACTTATCGTAAAATCCGTTCAATAGTTTAGCGGGGTCATTATCTCGATGTGCTGGTTCTAAACTTGTGACTTTATATATTTCTGCTGCGAGAGCGTACCATTGTTTACTCTTATCTAATTCAGATTCAATCGCATCTTGCAGTTTGAGATATAATTCAATTGAGTTGAGTATCCCAACGATCATGCTGACTAAACTTGTTATCCCGCTGATGTTCTGTTGCTTTAGATAAGGTTCAGAACCGACTGCCAGAACTGAGACACAAGCACTGAGTACTATGGTCGGCACACGAAAGTAATTTGACATTCTCTTAAAGGCAAAATATTTCTTCTTATGACTACGGGACATATAGACCGCATTAAGACGTAATGACTCAAGTATGGATTCGTAATCTTGTGTCCAATTCATATATTATATATTGCGAATAAAATATGAATGATTTAAGCATATCGGATATTGTGGGCGTCGACGCCGCCACCTGGAGCATAGGGTCTGTTCAGGTAGATGTATGACCCGTAGTTCTGATGCAGACCGAAACCCTGCTCTGGTCCTGCTGGAACGAGGTTGTTATTGCCATGAGTTAGAGAATACGGCATTATCTGTGTCCCCTGCTGTGCGAACCCACCGAAAGGAACAGGGGCATCATCACGACCAGTGCCGTATATCTCTTGGTCTATCTGCATAAACTTTCCAGGGGGAATATGTGCCTGTGTACCTGGCGGTATAGCGAAGATGGCGTGAGATGGAACCGATGGTTGATTGTGGTTGTTGAATGAACCTGGGGAGAGAGTAGGAGCAGACATTTATATATTTACGTGAGATAATATTTCTAAATGATGCCTATAAGGGTTTAAGATTTCAAATGAAGTTACATATTTCTCGTCTAACCATTTCTCTTTTGCAACTGTGTTTGTCTTATGGGCGACGCATATCATGACATCATCAATTTTTAATTCAACAATCTCTCCAACATAATCTTTCAAAAAGGCAACACCTTCAGATGAACCACCTGAACTGAACTGACCCTTATAAGAAGATTTAAAAACCAAAGTTGCCTCATTTAGGAAATCAATCCACATACAGCATTGACGGAAGCAACCTTTCTCCCTGTTATAGATCAACATATCGGCAGACCCTGCGACCGATTTACCAGTCATAGCAAGTTCCGTCATCGCATTCTCAATATGGTTGGGGTGGTAAAAATCGTCGGTATCGAAACATGCGATGTATCCAGACTTGACGCAATTCTTTAAGAAGTTCCGCTTGACACCGAGAGCAATACGATTCATCTTGAAATATTTAACGGGGTATTTACACCCTGTCATATCTAAGGGTTCACCACCATCATCGGCAATGAGAACCTCCTTGATAGATTTATAACTCTGACAATTTATGTTGTGTAGAAGAAGTTGAGAGAACGCTTTGCGATTGTATGTAGGAACGATAATCGTAACTTGATAATCCATTATTATATCGCTATATTATATAAATGGAGAACGAACCGAAGAAGATCCAACCAGTAGACCTGACCCGTTTACATTACAGCGTGAAAACTGAGAAAGACCCTGCGGAATACGTAAGGGAACAACTCAAAGGCAGCGATTACGAACTGCAAAAACTCAACCGTGGTATCGCCCACTATAAGAGGATAAGCGACGGGTCGCACCATGTAAGCATTAAGGGAACAGACCCGAACATGTTCAAAGATCTCGTCAGCGATTTCAAGATGGGTATTGGGTTCGGAGGAAAAGACAAGCAGTTCAAGCGACGTACGAATCAGGTCAAGGAAATATATAGGAACAATCCCGACGGCGACAAGTATATTGTAGGGCATTCACTCGGCGGAAGTATCGGAACACATATGATGGCGAAATCCAAAGGCATTAGGGCAGCGACTAAACAAGCAGATTTTTTCAACACTGGATACACTCCAAACTTCCATAATGAATTGAGAACGGGTTTAAGCAAAGATGACAAGAAAGAAATCAAAAGCAAGGTCACACACCACCATATCTTGGGAGATGTTGTTTCTTCATCATTGTTACAAAAGGCAATCGGCAAGGTGAAACCCTATAAGATAAAGTCGGGAGACCTATTAAAGAAACACGCAGTCTCAAGTTTTAAATAAAATCACAATATAATATAACGATGTCATATATTCAAAATACTCCTATCCAAACTCATACCGTATACCTTGACAGCAGATTCTGTGAACAGCGTGAACCCTCATTTAATTATATTTTAGAAACGGCACTACGAGCGCCATTAGGCGTGAACATGCTCCTCTCGGTTGATAACGTAACATTCCCTGTGACATATCCAAACATCAATGCAAACAATAATCTCCTAACTTTAACATACGACAGCGGTGGCGGCGTATACGTTCCATTCACTTTAACATTTGCCGTCGGATACTATAGCGTCTTTGATTTCGTGAATGAATTGAACCGACTATTATCAATTACTTTTGGCGGTGTACCTGCTCTGCCCATGGTTGCTTCAGTCAATAAGAACACGTGCCGTATAAGCATTGCTTGTGCGAACCCAACATCGGTGATTGCACCCACAACGTGCGGTGATCTTATAGGGATAGGACGAGATACGGACAACGAACTCATTATACCATTAGCAGCAAATCAGAACCCAGCATATACTATAGCATTCCCACGTGGATTTAATTTCGGTGGAACGCCATATGCATTCTTGAAGATGTCATCGGTCAACCTTAACAATATAAACTCAAATGGAGAGATTAATGATTGCTTATGCCGTATCCCCATCAATGCCCCACAGGGAGGACTTTGTAATTATAGACCGAGTGACCCAGTTAGATTCGTGCTACAACGTGCCGAGATTAACAGTATATCCCTGCGATTAGAAGACCGTGATAATAACCCTATCATTCCAGATGAACTTCAGGTAGTATTAAGGGTAGATTTCATCGTTCCAGTAGATGCGACGGCGTTAGATGAAGGAACAATTGATTTTTATTATAGGGAAAACGGGTTGCCTACACAAGAAGAGATTGATGATGAAGAAGACATAATAGGCACATAACAAATATATTTTCTTATGCTATTATATAATGAAGTTCTCGCTCAAAAAAACGTTCTCGAAAAAGAACATGCTCGGCGTAAAACACGGAATCAATAAGGCGGGTCAGATTGGACAGAAACTCGGACAGGTTGCGTCTGCCGTTGCGCCTGTAGTCATGTTGGCGGGTCCTGAGATGGCGCCTGTCGCCGCTGGTATTGAGGCAGGTGGTCTCGCTGCCCAGGGAGTGGGGGCGGTTCTCCAAACCGTTTAGGGATATCTTTCAAAATAAAACAATTATGCGTCTTTTCATAATTTTTTTATCTTTACGTAATATATAATGTCATCCGAAGCAATGTCCGAATCTCTGCAATTCGCTAACGTGAAACGCCGTGCTGTCGCCAGTCGTTCTTACCGTGTTCGCCTCCCCGCTTCCAATGGTCTTAACTTCGCTCCTGGCGGTACAGTGCAGTTTGATCTTCCTGCCTCATTAGCAGCAACTTACATTGATTTTTCCCAGTGCTACTTGAAGTTCAAGGTCGTAAATGACGGGACTGCCGATTTTAATCTTGATCGTGCTGGTGCTTATGGTTTCATTCGCCGCCTACAGATTTCGTCAGGAGCAGGTGGTCAGATTTCTGACCTTGACCGCTTTAACGTACTTGCTGCCGCCATGATTGACCAGGACACCTCGCTCGAGTGGCGTGGGTCGCACGGCAAGACTCTCATAGGCACAGAGACTTCCCTCCGTGGAGAACAGGTTCTCGCCCTTGAATCTCGCACATATTGCCTCCCTATTATCTTATGCCCCTTGGCAAACACGACCCCACATAGAATGTTACCGTGCTTCAGTTTGAGCGCTGTGAACCTACGCTGGACTCTGGCGGACATCGCCGAGGCGGTGGTCTCTGCTGGTAATCCTGGTGTTTCGTTCACAGACGTAGAGATGGTCTGTATGCTTACCGAACTCTCGCCAGGCGCTCAGGCGATGGTTGACTCGGCGACTGGTGGTCGTTACGATATCCTCGCCACTGCGTGGGCGTACAGCGGCGGCACTCTCGCTGCTGGGGTGACCTCCAGCACCACCAACCTTGGTTTCTCTTACTCTTCGCTCGAACGTGTTGTGTTCGCTCTTCGCCCACAGGCATCGCAGATACAGGGGAGATACTCGCTCGGTAATCGTGCGACCGCCCATCTTTCGGAGTATAACCTGCTTATCAACTCGCAGCAATACCCAGCACAACCTATCCGCCGTGAGGATAAAGGAGCAGAGGCGTTGTCTGAACTTCTCATCAGCGACCACTCGCTCCTTGACTGGCGTAGCGGTTCTGGGTTCACCAACGGTTTTAAGAGTGCTGATGTCGCCAACGGTGCTGGTCTTGGTTTCAGCATGTTCGCCAATATCCAACCACGAGCGACCGTTGACCCTGCCTACCCTTTCAACGA